>Ga0308162_1002341_pt1 | contig 12536 bp, 11 predicted proteins | sample PhySR2_FD_201370 | JGI IMG/M metagenome (GOLD analysis project Ga0308162, IMG submission 201370) | Phyllosphere microbial communities from UC Gill Tract Community Farm, Albany, California, United States - DLSLS.R2 | ecosystem: Host-associated > Plants > Phyllosphere > Unclassified | place: USA... | reverse complement strand
GACGAGATCGACCGTGAAGCCTTTGTGACTGCGCGTATCAACCCGGTCAGCCTCGATAAAGCCGGGAACATGTATATCGACGACTCCCTGACTACGTTCGCCAAAAACAACTACCTGCGCCTGCAGCACATCAGTTCGCTGATGAACGCGATCGCACGCGGTTTTTATGACGTGGCAGAAGCGCTGAAGCATGAGCCGGACGGTATCACCTTCAAAGGCCTGACTGATGGCTTAACCGATCTGCTGGAGCGCTTCGTAGCCGCTGAGGCACTGGTTAAACCGCGTGATGTCACGCAAGGCACTGAGCCGTTTGTAGTCTCCGTGGTGCAAAAAGATATCGACCTGTGGGAAGCCTCCTGGTCTGTCTGCCCTACCGGATCTTCACGCCGCATCGTCGGCAAGCCAACGCTGTTCCGTTAACAGAGGAAATTATGAACAACATTTTTAATCACAGAGCGCATGGCCTGCTGGGTGCTGCATTCGAGAAACCTGCTGCAGCTGAAGAGCCAGCCATTAAAGATTCAATGCTGGAAAGCGCGGGCTTAGGCAACGCCGCATCTGCGCGCAATGTGGCGATGTTTGAGGCTGTGGAGCGTCGCGCTGGCGAAGACGCCCGCTCCGTAGCCGCTTCCCTGCTGGCGGGCTGGGTGGCCGATGGCGAAGCCGATTCTGACAGCTTTGAAGCGCTGGCGCTGGTGCTGGCCGGTCTGGATTCGCTGTCTGACGACGACGATCTGGATGACGAGCAGGTAGACGCATTCAACGACTGGCTGGGCCAGCTGGCAAACGCCGCTGTAGCCCTGGGCGCGGACCAGGATGACGTCACCAGCATGATCGACGACGACGATGACAGCGCCGCTGAGAGCGTTTTCGAGGCGCTTTCCGGCCTGGCTGACGACGATGAAGCGATCGCAGATTACACCGTGGCTGGCGGTGAAGGCGGTGAAGCGATGCTTGAGTCGGCCACCTTTAAAGCTGTGCGTGACGGCCAGGTGACGCTGATCCGCAAGCGTCCGAAGAAGCGCCGCATGACGTCGCTCCAGAAGCAGGCGCTGAAAAAAGCCCGCACGAAGGCGCACAGCTCGATGGCAAATGCGCACCGTAAAAAGTCGATGAAACTGCGTAAGAAGCGCGGCCTGTAAGGGATAGCCGCCGGGTAAGACCGGCGGCATTGAGGATAGCGCGATGATCTGCGGTGCAATCATGCCAGATGGGGTCAGCCCCTTCCTGAAAGTCTATATCACGTCAGAAACGGCGATGGTTGTGGGCTACATCGGGGAAGGCTCTACAGCCAGCATTGAATCCATGTGGGAATCACCGTTCGCCAATGACTCGCTGGGCGGCGTCGCCGGTGCGGTGAGTGCTGCTGGCGGCAAGCTGGCGGGCGGTGTGCAGGCGGTAAGCGGCAGTACATCAAAGTCGGATTTCAACTCCCTGCTTATCTGGGAAGGCCAGCAGCCGCCTGAGTTCAGCATCGTTGTAGACCTGATGGCCACGATGAACGCGAAGGTGGAAGTGATGGACGCAATCATGACGCTGCAGCAGATGGCCTCCCCTGAACTGAACGCTGCGCTGCCGGGTGGCCGCCGTCCTCTCCCCGTGATCATGGACGTTGGCCGTCGCCTGAAGCTGATGGACGTGGTGATCCGAAGCGTCGGCTACCAGCTGGACGCACCCCGCACTGCCGAAGGGCATTACACCCACAACACCGTCACGCTCCAGTGCTCCGGCCTGAGCGTGCAGAACCAGTCTGACATTCCATATATGTTTATCTGAGGAACAAATTATGTCCGGATTTTCCAACACGAAAGCCGATACCGCCTTTCTGAAAAAGCGCTTTAACCAGAACCTTGCCGCGGGCGAAAAACTCATCGGCTCTGAGTACTGGATGACAGTTAAAGGCTACCCGAACCTGTCGATCCTGATCCGTACCACGCAGCTGCCGGAAATGGCCCGCGAGGACGTGGAAGACGTGGCACCAGGTGGCATGAAGTTTAACCAGCATGGCACCCTGAAAAACTCTGGTGAGTTCCAGATGACCTGCGTTGAAACCATCAAAGGTGACGTGTTTGCAGCGGTGCGCCAGATGGTGCTCAACAAAGAATACGTTGATATCACCTTTGCTGCAGCAGCAGAGTCGAACGGCGGCGACAGCGCTGGCCTGACACGCAGTTACCTGCACTGCAAGGTGTACTCAGATGCCGTCGATTTTGGCTCTGAAGACACCACAGCTGCCGTGAAGCTGCCGCTGCGCGTTGTTTACAACTGGGCTGAATAATCATGACGCCGGTCGGACTGCTTGAAGCCGTGAAAGCGCGCTTCACGACGCTGCTGGTGGATGAAGAGGCGTTATTAACCAGCCTTCTCCGCCAGGCTCTCGGCGTCTATCAGGATCGGGCCGGTGTACCAGGCCGTAAACGCATTGAGAAACTGGGGGGCGCAAGCCTCCCTTTTCCGTCTGATTACCTGTCACTGGTAAACGTGAACGATTTCAATGGCGCGCTGGTGTATGCCGATCCCTACGATTCAACCATTGAGCTTGAGCTGACTGGCCGCGAGAAATGGCCGTTTACCCTGCTCTACTTCCGCAATATCCGTGACTGCGATTACGAAGAGACACAGCTACCGGCAGACATTACCGGGCTGCTCGAAGACTACCTGGAAGTGTTGATCGCCATTCCAAATGTCGAGCGCCTGCGCCGCTTACACATCGCCGGTAAGTTCGACGCATCGTTTCTGCCAGATGAGGCAACGCTCCACCAGCGTAAAACCGATCTGGAAATGCAGATCTCCGCCAGTCGGGCAATTATCCCCGCAATGAGCACCTGGTAAGGGGGCGCTATGAGCTTTTTTAACGGTCTGGCCGGGAACATCAAAGGCTTTGCCGCCAGCACGGCAAAACAGGCTGGAAGCAACCTGATCTCTAACATCCTGTCCCGTGCCTCCGCCACCATGAGCGGCGGCGCCGGCGCATCGTATGCCGGTCTGCCGCCTGAGCTGGCCAACGCGAAAACCATCCTCGAATTGGCTATGCGCATCCGGTACGCGCAGGGCTGGCAGTGGAACATCGAGATAGACGGCTTCTCCCGCGTGGACATGTACGTGAAAGATATCACCTACAGCACGGGCAACGTTGAGACCGAAAGCAAACTGATCGGCGGTAACGAGTTCGTGAAGCCTACTCACATCACGGCGGGCTCTGTCTCGATGACCGTTCGTGATAACGAGGATGGCGAAATTCTGCAGAAGTTTAAGGAGCGCCGTGCGCGGATCCATAACGGAGACGGCACCTTTAATCTGCCGCCAGCCTACCTGCTCAACATCCGGATCTACCGTGTCTCACAGGACGGCCGCACCTCGCTTGAAGAGGAAATGAAAGGCTTTATCACCACGATCGGCGAGATCTCCCGCGCCCGCGATGCCGTGGGCGAGTTTGCCACCATTCCGGTGACATTTGTGAAGTACACCAGCGCCGGAAGTCTCGCAAACGGACTGCTGAAAGGAGTAACAGGGGGAATTACAAACCAGGTTCAATCATCCGCATCAAACCTCATTAAATTCTGAAGGACAACACTGTGATCATCCCTCCACTGCCGCTGGCATCGCGCCCTGCCACTGAAATCATCTTCCGACAGCCGGTGATCAAAGACGCCCTGAAATATTGCTCTCCCGACGTGTTGGGTGATGAACGGCGCGTTACGGAATACCTGAATGCCCTGCAGGAAGGTCCGATTAATGACAGCCGCGACTGGACCGCACAGGAGCGACGCACAGCGCTGTGGTGGATCATGATTAACAGCCGCGCTGACAACCTGGAGGCGTTTCACTACAGCTGTGAGCACTGTCAGGAACTGCACACCTATGACTTTGATCTGAGTGAACTGGCGGAGACCGTTGAGCTGCTAACCATCGAGCCCGTTGAGCGCGTGAATGTCCCTGTAAACGGCGTACCTACTGATTGGACGCTCAAGCCTTTGACCGGGCGCGGGCAGGAAATGCTGGAGCGCATGCGCGCCGGTCTGCCGGATGCTGACGCGCCGGATTATGAAACCGCCATTATGCGCATGCGTATTGCAGAGTTCGCACTTTGCACCGCGCTGGATGACGATCCAGCTGATTTTGAAGAGGCCGCAAATCGCCGCTTCGACATTCTGGAAGGCATGGTTCCCGATCTCGAGTTCGCGCCGCTGGTGGCTCATATCCAGCTGATGCAGCGCAACCTGCGCCACGGCTTGCTGATGCAAATCACACAAGGTGAAGTCCGGCTTCTGCTCCCGCCCGTCGCTTGCGAAAAGGAGGATAAGCAGATGAATACCACTCAACTGTTTATCCCATTTCGCGCTGGATTTTTTGTTCCACGATTTTCACCTCAATGGATGGCTAACCATCATTGACAACCTGACGCTGACCGCACGCCAGCCAGTCGGTGACGTTGACGCACTGCCGTTATGGCGTGCCATTCAGATGAATAACACGCTCACAGAGCAAATGAGAAAGACTAACAGCAGGTCGGAATGATGAAGCAGCAGGATCAGGCCCGCATCATTGATGCAATTCAGAAAGCCAGCGAAGCAGAGTTAAAACAGTTAACCCTGATTCGCAATGCGCTCACAGGTACGAGACAGCCATCCTTCGCCGACAGAAATAATGCCGCGTCAGGGATGACTGTTACGCGATTGCTGACACGTCGTAGCGCCGGTCAAAATGATGTACAGCCGGAAAATAGTGAGAACACCAGAAAGCTACCCCACTCTGCCAAAGAACCAAAGGGGAATAAAAAGAGCCTTATTAAGGACAAAAATAGGATAGAAAAATCCAATTCAGTTCCTTTAACTGAATGGGGTAATAATAAAAGCACTAAAGAGGTCTTTAATAAGGAACAAAAAAGATCTGTTGGGGCCAATTTAGTTCCTTTAGGAGGTTATGGGTCTAAAAAGAACTCTGATAAAGCACTAAAACGGAATAGTGAGGCCGAAAAGGTATCTTTAAACGACACCGAAAAGGTGAGCGCTGGCGGGCGTGATTCAAATGGGCGTTTTACAGCACGGAGTGATTCTGCGGCTGCATCAGCCGCAACACAGGAAAAAAATGCGCGCCGCGCTGAGCAAAAACAGCAGCAGGGATTTTTCCGCTCCCTGGGTAGCATGCTGGAATCTGCCACCGAAACGAACAGCGATGGTATGTCTTCCGGCGCAGACATTGCTGGAACGGCTGCAGGTGGTCCGCTATGGATGATGGGTAAAGGCATGTACGACATTTCCGCCGAAGTCGGAAAGAACGTCGTGACGCTGAAAAACTTCATGCAGGGTAAAACCGAAGGCAACGCTGCGCTGAAAATCGAACCACCATTGACGCATTCGCCGGTGACAACCGAAGCCAGAACGCCACCAGCGATCGGCAAGTCAAAATCGGCTGATGGCTTCAAATCCGCTCAACAGGCAAAAGCCATTCAGGTAACACAGGAACAGACCAAAGTGATCGCCGCCAATGACGATCGCATTGTGGATGCCCTGGACGATGTGCGAGAGGAAATTAAAAAACTATCGCATGCGTCGGGGAAAGGAGCTGGCGGGCTCATGGATTCGCTGATCCCCGGCAGGCGTAAACGCCGCAGCCGTAAACGCGGTGCGCTTTCAACTGCTGCTGATGTTGCCGACGTAGCCGGTGATCTGCTGCCGGACGGCAAAGGCAAGCCCGATACCTCTAAACCCAAGCCTAAGCCGAAAAAGAAAAGCATTCTGTCGAAAGCGCTGAGCGTTCTCAAAGGCGGCAAAAAAGCGGCAACGATTGGTGGCGTAGCAGCAACGACGGCTGCAGCCGGTGCAACGATAGCCGCAGGCAGCATGGCGGGCAGTGAAACGACTAAAGCAGGTGAAAAAGCCACACAGGCTGCAGCAGAGAAAACCGCTGCAAAAGGTGGGATAAAAGTCGCTGAAAAAACCACGGAAGCCGCAGCGGAGAAGACCGCAGAAAAAGGCGGGCTGAAAGTGGCCGGTAAACTCGCCGGTAAAACGGCTCTTAAAGCGATCCCGCTGGTCGGAACCGTGCTCGGCGCTGGCATGGACGCATACGAAGGCTACAACGACACAGCGGGGCAGCAGAGGGCCTTTGGCCTTAAAGAAGGCGCGACCGTCAGCGGCAGACAGAAGGGCGAGTACACCGCAGCAAATGTGCTGAACATGGGCGGGCTGGTATCTGGCGCGTCCGGGCTACTGGCGTCCGGAGCGTCAGCGCTGGGTATGGACGGCGTGGCGAAGTCACTGACCTTTGGTACCAGCGACATTGCGAAAGGGCTGGATTCCGGGCTGAGCAAAGTGGGCGACATGTTCAGCGCCTTCTCAACCAGCGCGTCGGGCGTCTATGACAAGCTGACCGGCACCAGCGCGGAGCAGACGAAGGCGATCACCGATGGCACCACGAAAACCGTCACGGCTATAAATCGCCTCGGTACACAGCTGCAGGGTGGCGAGTGGGGCGAGGACGGCGTAGGTACGCAGGGCAAAAACGCCGCTGATTATGCCGACGTGGCGCAAAACAGCATCGGCGCAGATCTCAATGTGGGCGGCGCAAATGCAAAGGTTCGTTCCTTCCGCAACAACAACTTTGGCAACCTGAATTATGTGGGACAGGAGGGCGCAAGCCTGGAGGCCAAAAACGGTAAAGGTGAGGCCCGGTTCGCTAAGTTCAACACGCCAGAAGAAGGATTCAGGGCGCTGGCGAATCAGCTGACAAGTTATTCAGAAGGCACCTCTAAAGCAGCTGGTTACAAGAAGCTGAATACCGTGCAGGACATCATCAAGCTGTACGCGCCGGAGAGTGAAAACAACACGTCACAGTACGTGGACTCACTCTCGAAAAAGCTGGGCGTGCGTGGCGATCAGCAGCTGGACCTCAAAGATCCTAAAGTCATGACGCAGATGATGCGTGGCATTGCCACCATCGAAGGCGGCAACCCGCAGGTCACGAACGACTTCATGATGAACGCCATCGGCCACAATGAAAATGGCAAGTGGGTCGGCGGGAAATTCAGTGACGAATCCCTTAAGTCGGTGAATGAAGCGCGTGCGAAGCAGGGCCAGGCACCCATTGCGGTGGACTCACTCTATTCTGCTGGCGACAAAGTGAAGCTGACGGCTGGCGCAGGGGCCGCCGCCGCACCGGCTGCTATTCCCGCACCCGTACCTGCACCCGTGCCAGCGCCTGCAGCATCGCCTGCAGTGGCCCCGGCAGCGCACACGGCCTCGCAGGTTGCTGCAGCAAAAGAAGCCGGTAAGGATAAGCCGGCTAACGGCGCGGCGGACAAGATCAAACACGCTGGAGCAGGCGCATGGGGGCAGGTCAAAGCCCTGAATGAGTGGGCTGACGGGAAAGTGCAGGGCGCAACTGAATCCCTGGGCGTGGCCGGTATGTCCCGCAAACGTCCTACCAACGGCCTGTCCCTGCCTGGTGGTGAATCTCTTCCCGCGGGCCTCCAGCTGGCCGCGCTGGCGCCCGATCAGATTGCCAGCCGCTCACGTCCCGCTGCTGTATCTCACGTCTCGACCGGCAGCGTGCGAGCCCGTTCAGGCTCTGCAACCTCTGATGCACCGATTACTGTGGCCAGCACCCGGACACCCGCCGCCGCACCGGAGTCCAGCGGCCTGTTTGATCGCATGCTGGGCGGTGCAAGGGACGGAGTGAACGCCGTCAGCGCTTCGATCATGCCCGCCATCAGTGACACATTCAGTCAGACGCTGGGTGGCTTCAGCGGCAATGACATGATCAGCAGCGTGCTGGACCAGGCAGGCATTACCGATCCCGGCGTGCTCCGTGCCATTGCACCGCTTACAAGCAAGGCTGGCGGCTGGCTCGACAGTGGCACTGAGTCGCTGGCCAGCGCCGGGAAGTCATACCTGAGCGGCGCCAGTGCGGCGCAGACAAGGCCTGTACAGCAGCCTCTGCTGAATCACCCGGCGCAAATCCAGAATGTGACCGATCTCCCGCGCAGCGGCATGCGTCCGATGATGAGCGGTGACGCCAACAGTCACGATCAGGACATGCTCAAAGAGCTGAAAGGCATGCGCACCCAGCTGGAGGCACTACTGGGCGTCACGAAGAAGAAAAGCGATACCGCGCCGGACAAAGTGGTCAACACGGCGCAACCGGCTCCCCGCACGTCATCAACACTGAGCATCAACGACCCGGCGCTCAACGAACTCCTGCAGGACTAACACATGCAAAACGAAATTGACTGCCTGATGCGCGTAGATCAGGGCGGGGTAGTGGTGAAAGCCGGGGAGTCAGACGCCTGGCTTGCCCGGCTTGAGGAATGGCTGAGGACGCCGCAGGGCAGCGTTTACGGCCTACCCGGATGGGGTAACACCATGCAGGACTACAAACATGAGCCAGTCGGCTCTGAGACCGGCCATTTAACCGAAGTCGCTATTGAGGCCGCACTGATTAAAAAGCTGCGTATCGATCTGCCAGGGCTGGGGCTACGAGCTATCCGCTGCGCGCCGCAAAACATCGATACGTGGCAGATCACCTTTATCACATCTTACGGCCCGCTGGCCGTGTCCATGAACAAAAGTTAACCGGGGTAAATTGTGAGTATTCAGGAATTACTGGAAAAGTTTAACGGCCAGCTGCAGGCCAACAGCTGGTGGAGAAAATTCACCAACAGCCAGTTCATTCAGATGATGGCTGTGTTTGGGGCGCAAATTATCTACGCCGCGCAGACTACCGCTGAGCGCGGCCTGACGGAGGGGTTTATCTCCACAGCAACGAAGCGCTCAAGCATTCTGGCCGCAGCCGAAGATCGCAACTATCTCGGCCATTTAATCACGCCGTCATGGGGCAGTGTGAAGATCACCAACAAAACGGATGAAGTCATTCAGCTGCCAATTTATGCGGAATTTCTGTCCAATGCGCAGCTGCCCTACGTTACAACTGACGTGGTGATCATCCCTGCTGGCGGCACCGTCGTTTTGAACGACGTCCGCCAGATGGAACACGTCAACGTGTCATCCGCGATCGACGCCGAAGCGCCGTTTTACACGGTAATGCTGCCGCGTGACATCACGGAGGAAACCGTCTCGATGGATGTGTTTGTGACGGAAAACGAGAACAAATCGCTATGGGAAAATAACCCGCTGTTTCGTCTATCCCGTGGGTCCAGCCAACATTACGTGCTGGTTTACAAGCCGTCTGAGCAGCTGGGCGTGCGCTTTGGAGACGGTGCGATCGGCAAGATGCCGAAGACCGGCAGTAAGGTCGATCTGGATGTGTGGTGCAGCCGTGGCGACACCACACTGACGCAGGGCCAGAAGCTGACACCTGCAGGCAACATTGCCGACATGAACAGCAAGATTGAGGTTGTGACCATGACGCCAATCACGGGCGGCAGCGGCTTCGAAAGCACGGAGGAAACGCGCAACCGGGCGCAGTACTACGTGGCGTATGACGAGCAGGTAGTCTGGGGTGGTGACTACAAGTACTTCCTGAATCGTGCAGTGCCGGGTATGTCCTGGATCAGTGCCTGGGGTGAGCAGGAGCAGGAGATTTCAACCGGCATTAAGTCACTGAGCAACATCAACACGATCTTCTTTTGCGGGCATAAACCGGGCTACACGCAGGCTGAGCTTGAGACCATGATCATGACGGCTATCAAGGCTATTCCCAATGAGATCAACAAAAAATTCCGCTACGTCCCGACACAGGAGGAGCCATTTACGATCTCACTAACCGCGCTGGCGAAGAAGAACGTCATTCTGTCAGACGCAAAAAAAGCCGTTCAGGAGGCGCTTGAGGCTCGTTTCGGACGCGATGCCACAACGTTTGGCGACAGCGATCAGAATGGCGTTGCAGCCGGTAAGCATTTCTCACAGGTCCAGGTGAAAGACCTGTGGCGCGTGATTGAGGAGCTGAACCTGTTTATCTCCTATGAGCTGACCCCGCACGATATGAAAACGGCCCTGCAGCTGAATGATTTTATCTATCTCGATGTGGCTAACTCCACGTTTGATATTAACTACCTGTAAGGCACGGCCATGATCAGAAACTGGGTAAAAGACCGTCTTACGAAGGAAAAACAGGGCTCTGAGTTGTGGTCGGGGTTTGCTAACGCGCTACAGGATATTTTTGAGGACACGGTAGAGCCGATTCTGGAGCGTATTACTAACCGCAAAAGCTACTACACGATGGACAAGGACGATCTGACGCTGCGCATGAGCGAATATGGTCGCTTCTTTATCGTGGCGGAGACCACGGACACCAGCAGGCCCGTGCTGCTGGCGCAGCGCCTGGACGAAGTGCATTTTAAAGGCACCGATAAGCCGATCACTTCAACTTTCTGGCGCGAGTTCGATAACCTGCCGGTCAGCTGGCAGGAGCTGTATGCGCCTGTGGATCAGGAGTTGGCACCCTATGGCACTTTCTTTACCACAAAAGAAGGTCTGGCGATTGCAGAAGAGAAGTATGGCGAGTTCTTCCTGACGTCACGGGCGCAAATCTCGGTGGCGCTGAATGAGCTGTATGAGCGGTATGGCTATATGGAGCAGGATTTAGCCGTACAGAAGCTGCTGACACAGTTTGACCGGATCATTGCGCCGCTGCTCCCGCTTCACATCGTGTTTGACGGCTTAGCGCTCTTTATATCGTTTGAGATGAGCGCCGACGCTGAGAGCATCACGCTTATGAGCGCAGGTATCGACTATCAGGCTAAATTGTCATTCGCGGATCTCCAGTCTGAGATCAAAAATCTGCACATGGCCACACAGCAGCAGTTTGATATTCCTGCAGTGCCACTGCGGCAGGTAAGGCGCTGCGAACGCTACGACATGTTTGCCGCTGATGCCTGGACGAATGACTACCGCGCCAGGCCGGACGCAGCGCCAGCACCCATTGATATTGCTAGCGCTTCCACTGACAGCCGCGCCCGGTTATTCACCGAAGGTGGCATGCAGTACATTGCCATTCAGAAGGGCGATAGCCAGGGCGTCACAGCAACCGGTACGGACGGAAGTAGCGTGACAATGGCGTTTCCCTTTGACGGGACGCCGGAGTTTGTCCTGGCACTGCCCGACGACGGCAATGGCACCAGCACGATCGTCACGCTTTTTTATGAGCAATTTGTCGCGTAGTTGACCATCGGATTTTACAAACTCCATACCCTCTGGCCTCTTAACTCTAAGAGGCTTTTTTATGGCTGATACTATCTCTGTCAGCAGCAAGCTGTTTAAAGCGAAGCTGCTGGATTACTACTACATCCGTCGCGCTGAATCCTCTATCGGTAAAGGATCCCGATTCCAGATGGTGAAAGCCTACTGGGGCAAGTCCACGCTGGTAAGCAGTAACGCCGCTGGCGGCTGGAACATCGCGGATATTCCCTCCACGTTCAGCAACGACAACCTGACCGGTAAATTCACTGAAACGCCTCTGGTTCTCACCAGCACCGGCGCGGATATCTCGATCACCATTCAGCTGGATGAAGCCATTCTTCCGGAAGGCAAAGCCTATGACCTCAATACTCTGACGCTGGTGGACGCAGACGGCAACGCCTTTGCCGTGCTGTGCCTGCAGCAGGACACCGTATTCCGTGGTAAGGCCTACCGTCTTATCGTCACCATCGAACAGAAAACGGCGTAGCGCACATGAGCAGTAATGAAATTACCGATATCGGCGTTATGGCGGGGAAAGCGTATGGCACCGCGCCGCTGTCGGCGGATATGCAGTACCTGGAGACCTATACCAGTTCCGCGTTAAACCGCAAACTGAAGGGCATAGTGCGATCCGGCTTTTACCTGGGCTTTGCGCCCGTTGCCGGTTCCGGTCTGAATGTCGTCGTTACCTCCAAAGAGGCGGAAGGTGGGCAGGGCGCGGCCTCAATCGACGTAAACGCGCACCAGATCACCGTGCAGCACCTGGCCGATCTGACGTTGCCGGTCCTGGCGGGCAAAACTACCCGTATCGTGCTGGAAGCAAACTACAAGCTGGGAGTGAAGACAGATCAGGTAGATATCACCTCCACAGTTGAGGCCGCACGCGTCTTTGCCCAGGATATCCCAGTTGCGCTGATGCCGAACCAGCTGGAGCTCTGCCGCGTACTGGTGCCAACCGGTACCACGCAAGTTACGCAGGCGATGATCGTCACCAACTACCGTATCAACCGGCAGGTCGGTATCACGCTGGATTCGATTTACACAAGCGATGATGAGCTGATTGCGGCTAACCTTAAGGGGCTGAAAATCCTTAAAGGCATGATCGATAACAACATGGTCATTGCCAATAACGGCTCGGATATTCACGACAAAGCGATGTTCCGTAAAAACATCGAGCTGGATCAGCTGGTCAACGATAAGCAGCTGGTTGCCAGTAAGAATCTGGCTGATCTGCCGAACGTGCAGGAGGCGCGTGAAAATCTCGATCTCGGTACCGCCGCGCAGGCGGATCAGCAGAAAAACCCGCTGGATATGACGGCAGGTGCGCTGATGGCCGTGGGTGCGTTTGGCTTGGGTGCGCCGTCGCTGGTACTGGACAGCAAAATCACCTTACTGGCT
>Ga0308162_1002319_pt1 | contig 12678 bp, 11 predicted proteins | sample PhySR2_FD_201370 | JGI IMG/M metagenome (GOLD analysis project Ga0308162, IMG submission 201370) | Phyllosphere microbial communities from UC Gill Tract Community Farm, Albany, California, United States - DLSLS.R2 | ecosystem: Host-associated > Plants > Phyllosphere > Unclassified | place: USA... | reverse complement strand
AGTCGCTTGCTTTCGCTGCGCGGCTTGCCTATGCTGCAAGCCGTAATACGACTCGGGGTGCCGCTTTCCACACGGAAAGGGCTGAGAAAAACCCGCTGACCTGAACTGGATAATGCCAGCGTAGGGGGCCAAGATTCTGATTAGTATTCATGTGGTTACATTTCTTTTTGTCCGTGTGTAATGCACCTAAGGTACAAAAAGAGCGTAGTCATGAGGTACAAAACCCTTCCATACACGTTTCAACGAAACGGTAACTACTATCTCCAGATCCGGCTTTCAAATGGCAGGATGTTTAAAAAATCACTTCTTACTGATAGCTATCGGGAAGCCTGTGCTTTGATGATTAGCATCACTCCATATGTCCCTTTTGTAAAATCATTAGCAACTCCGATCTCGATGTTTGATGAATTTGTATCAAACCTGATTTTGTCAGAACGTAGGGCTGTGAAAGTCCCGATACGACACCATCAACCAACTGTTGTCCCTTCTGAGATAGTGGTGCCAGTGGCACAAAATGAATCAATAGAGGTGCTAACCCTTTCTGATGCGTGGGCTATGTACAAATATGAAAAGGGGGGCAACTGGACTAAATCGATCTCAATGGCGAATGATCGTTTCATAGAAGTATTGCTAACTGTCTTGGGCGGGAAAACTGATGTAACGGCGATCACCAAGCAGGACATTAAACAGGTGATGGAAGTCGTTGAAAATCTCCCTAAGCGTGTTGCTTAGCCCTATCGCTCAATGACCATTCAGCAGTTGATAGATTGTGATGACATGCCAACTGATGAGCTTGTGGGCGTTGAGACTATCCATAAACATCTCAAACTTTACAAATCCTTATTCAAAACATTTCTCACCGAAGGCAAAGATATTTTACCTAAGTCGCCAACTGATGGCGTAGTGGCGGCACCATCTAAAGCGAGATTTGGTGCATACAGTTCAGCGGAGATGAAGAAGTTTGTAGAGTGGGCACTTAATCAGCCGGAGGGTTGGCAGAAGTGGATTACATTGTTGTTGGCGTACACAGGAGCCAGGAGAGGTGAAATTGCCAAACTGGAAAAATCGCAAATCAAATATGATGAGGACAGTCAGCGGTATTATTTCCTGATTGCAGAAGGAGGGCAGGGGAAAACAGAAAATGCAACCCGGCAAGTAGTAATCCACCCTAAGTTGATCGAATGGGGTTTCATGGAATATGTTGATCGCCAGTGGAAAGAGCAGATTTTTTCAGAAGTCGCAGGTACGAACATGACGAAGATCGGCAAAGAATTTGCTGATGTGCGTAATCAGCTTGGTATTCCGTACTTAGACGATTTTGGACAGCGGAGGCTTTTGCATAGCATTCGTCATTCTGTTTGCTCTGCTGCGATGGCTGGATGGGTTAAGAACATCTTACATCTGCAACAAACCGTAGGCCATGAGAAAAGTGGTGGGATTACAAAACGCTACTTGCACACCTTTTCCTTGTCCTCGATATGTTACGTAATTGACGGTATTTTTTGGATTTGAATTTTATATATGATTAACTATGAGATAATTAGTGGTTTTATTTGTAGATGATTTAAGGGGTGTATACCATTATCACTGGCTGTCAAATTATCCTAAAGGTATCGATGCCATAATAGAGGGGATTATAGGCATGGTTAGGTGCTCAATAACCCCCTTTGCTATCAGTACATTAGGGTTTTATCCTTAAGTTTACCAGTGGAGTAATATCTTAATAACATGTCTTGTGTTTTACGAATGCGTTCAATACCATGGTTAAGACCAAATCTTTGATTCATTTCATCAAAGTAATTTTTTGCAATAACTCTTCCTTCAGGTACTCGATTAAATTTATCCAGAACTTTAATATGTCCCTCTGAAAGACTAATTAATGGATATCTATCGCCATCTTTTTTATTGAAGTTATCGATTGATCTTAGTACATCGATAGCTTTATAGAGATTATTTTCCGCAACGGCCTCATCGTCACCTCTGTGTGCAAGTATTAATAACTGCTGGGCATAGGCATGTTCAATATGTGGCGATTCGGGGAAGGCTTGTCTTGCTTGCGTTAACTTATCCAAAGCCGGTACATGATGATGATATGCTCTCAAAGCTAAACCATATTGCAAAAGGAAAAGGCCTTCTTGCTCGAGTGATTTTTCAAATTTTGAATATAGTGCTAAAATATCACTCTCATTGTCTTTCAGTATTTTCTTCAAAAATCTGAAATTAACTAATCCCTTGTATATTGCTGCATCCTGAGCCCCCACATATTTTACAATAGGGAATTGATAGACTGTAAAGCTATATATATATGCTTCAACTACTCTTTTCATTACTGATGGTGTAATGAAGTTTTCAATTAGTTTTTCTATATATATTCTGTGTCTGGTGCTAATTGTTGCATTTTTGTAGTTAATCAGCCCTGACATTTTTTTAGATAGTTCATATACACTTGGATTTAAATTTAAATAAGATAGAGCTCTAACGAGAGTTGCTTCTGAGGCATCATTACGGTGCATACTTGCAATACCCGCAAGCAAGAGCAGAGATCTTTCTGAATCGTCTTTGATTAATTCAAAATCTTTACGAATGATATCCGGATAGCCTTCGCCTGAAGTGGCCTCCATAAGGCCAATTAATAATTGGTTTTTGGATTTTTTGATGATCTCAATTCTTCTGTTTTTTAAACTCAACTTTTCGAGACGTGTCCAGTTGCCATATTGCTTTAATTTTTCTAATATAGGATCGACATCTTGCTGAGAAATCAATGAAAAATCTTCAGTTATTCTACTTACTCCTCCAAAATGTTCTTCACCTCTATCTCGCCATATGCGAGAATTTTCTGCCGAGATAATTACCATTTTATTTGAAACTTCATCGTTCATAGTTGAAGCGATGGAATATGCTAAATCAGCGATACGTTCGACGCAAACATAAAACTTTTTATCGTTGCGTTTATCTAAAGATTTAACTACGGCATGAAAATCATCAATCACACCATCAATGTAATAAACGTTATTATCTAAAGTTTCAGATAGCATCAGTGCGATTTGTTTTAATGATGTTGTTTTCCCACAGCCAGCAGAACCTATTAAAATAAATAATTTTTCATTTGTGGTTTCATTAGAGGTTATGGTTTCATAAAAGTTCTTAGTTTTCGAAAGCATAGCTGGAATTGATTTTAATATGTCATTCCAGGTAGGTTTAAAACCTTTATAGAAAGATTTTATATCACTAACTGAATTGTCATCATCTATTAAGGATAATAATGCTCTGCTAACGGCTGTAACTCGTTCAAATGTAGGGTTAATTATCCCTTGTGAGGAAACTAAATTCATTTCAGGACGAGTTCTTCTCAGGATTTCATCTGCCGAAATATGATTTGGAAATTCACGCTTTAACCATTTAATAAAATCATTTAAGGTCCCCTGAATGTAATCAACATTAGAGCCTGAAAACTTTCCTTGTTGAGCGGATGATAACGATGGAACAAGAAGGTAGCTTTTACTATTTTGCTCATATGTTCGTGATTTAAATTTTTCAACTTGATGCTGGAATAATGGTTCCTTTAATTTTGTACCAATGAATAGGAACGTAAATCGATGAAAGTCTCGTGCTAATTCAGCATACCAACGTGGTTCAGAAGCTGAACCTTCTCCATATTCTGATTGGGTAAAAATGAATCCGTCTTCAGGTTGATTGATATCTCCATTAAGTTTAATTAAATCAATGGATGAATACAACATATCGAAGTCTTCAATTATAGAATTACGCCTCCTTACATTGAATTTGAATTTGCTCTGTTGATAAGCCGATTTTTCAAATGCATCGTCAATATTGAAAGTATAAATCCTTGGAAATGGAAACTTCAACAATTCCAAATAATCTGGTGATGGCGAGCAATGTTTAAAATTTTCTTCGAGTAATTTAACTAAGGTTGCTGTACCTAACGTATTCTGGGCTGTGGCATAAATGTCTGAGAGCTCATCCCCGTCTTCAATGTCAATTCCTGCTCTTTCAGCTAAAACTTGAGCCAATTGCCAGCCAGTAGGGATTGATTCTCTTTTGCTATTTGTTGCTGTAACAGAAGCACCCGCACCTAATAAAAGAACTAATCTTCCATTTAAAAGAGCAGATTTAATAAGCGGATTCATCGAAAACTTCCTTTTTATGGGAGATTTATAAAATTTATAAGAGCTAACGAGTTATAATGCCAGTATAGTTTTTTCTTAAATCCTGGTTTGGATACAATTTTATGATTTTAATGTTTTTTACTTTAGGTTGGAAAGTAGAACAATTGGTTAAAGTTAAAATTTGTCACTTATTTTTTACGTGAATGTGATGAGTCTCACAAAAGGGAATGGTAATTGTAACGTGTGGAAATTATATCTTAAGCAATCATTACTATGTAATGGTTAGGCTATAACACAGGGAGTATCACTCAATATGAATATAGAGAGTTAACTTGAAGATGCATTTTTCAGCACCTGGAAATTATCGTTTATCCGGCGTGACAGAGCCTCGGCTATATCCGGTAATTTTTCCCTAAAAAATCGCCTTATTTCGGCCCAGAGCTGGCTGTTGGCGGTGGATCGCTTGTGATCAAGTAAGGTAACCGCCTGAGCGATCACCTTAGATACAGTGGAAATTACACAGAATTGTTTACAGACTCATTAAGGATATCGAGAGGATTCGAACAGTACTTAACTGCAAGCTTTTTTTCTTTTCCCCTTGCCGCTATATCAGCGTTCAATATAGCCAGTACTGGCAAGTAATTCTTTCTTTACGCGAAACACTGTAGCCCTGCCGCAATCACATAACTTTGCGATCTCGTCTGGTGTATTCTTTCCAGCGTGTAACATATCGATAATCTTCTTATGTAATTCTTGGTTCTTTTGCTTGCCCTTGTACTTCCGGGCTTCTTTGGCAAGGGCGATCCCCTCGTTGCGTCGTGATGCGATCATGCCTCGCTCAAACTCCGCAACGGCCCCCATCATGGTTAGGATCAGACGTGATTGAGGGGAATTATCAAAACTCATAGAGTTTGCAAGAAACTGAACAGTGATCCCACGAGCTACGAGGTTATCAATAATTTCCAGCAAATCGCGGGTATTTCGTGCCAGGCGATCGATAGCGTGGGCAACGAGAGTGTCATTTTCACGGAGTTGAGCAAGTAGACTTAAAAGTTCAGGCCTTTCGCTGGTGGACTTACCTGATTCTTTTTCTGTAAAAATTTTATCGCATATAGGCTCAAGTACTGTTAGCTGACGTTGAAGATTCTGATCCCTGCTTGAAATTCTCGCATACCCGAAAATCATCTTACTACCCTTACTATCGAGAAGTATCGTTTGAATTACCTCAATGATACAGTATCATTTAAATTTGTTAAATGGCTAAATGATACTAAGTACTTCAAGAAAACTTAGTATCGTTAGGGAGTACCCAAAAGAGATTCTTGATCGTTCTGTTTTTAGGCAATATACGGTTAGTGGAAATTTCGGCACTGAGATCTGAGTACACGGAATTTTGTTGGCAGGGTTGAACCTGATCAGGCGAACGACATTTTAAATCACACGGAAAAAAGATGGCTGTACTTTTATCTCAGTAAACGATCCCTTTTACTTTTTTGTCAAAAATCGAGATGCCAGGGGGTTGATTATTTTTTGCACTAAAGGCGAGTACCTTAGCCACATTCTTAAACGCGAAGGCTGTAAAGGAGGTTAATATAGAAATGCATAGGTTACCTATTTGCGATAAAATCAGTCAAGATTGCTATTCCGAGGTTTCTTATGGGTAAACTTTCCGAACGTTTGAGACATGCAAGAATTAGTGAGGGGCATTGCGTCATTTGCGGTTCATATGGCTTATTGAGTAAGGATCATGTGCCACCTCGTTGTGCAACGACTATTCAACCAATGTTTCAAAAAACAGTGTCTGAATATTATTCCTCTGATGAAATAAAACCAATAAATGCCCACGCCGGAGCGACATTTAAAACCATATGCAAGAATTGTAATGGCAACATACTTGGGAGTTTGGATCATGAGATCAAAGCTCCCATCGAGAACTTTATAAATCTAATTAAGCAATATTTATCTGGTGTTCATTTTTACGGTAACATTATTTCAACGCCTTTCAATGCAATACCTTTTTTGCGTACAATGGTGGGTCATCTACTCGCAGCAACATCCGTAGAAGTATGCAAAAATGCTCTTATTGATAGTGAATATTACACACCATTAAGAAAATTTGTTTTAGGAGAAAATATGAAGATAGAAGATACTCATGATTTCTATTATTGGTTTTATCCTAACAGAACACAGATAACGGCTCAGCAAACTTCGTTTTTTAACAATGGTCATCTTTGTCATTGTAGCTGTATGCACTTCTTTCCTATAGCTTTTTTAATAACATTTAAAAATGAAGGAACATATCCTGCACATGCGTCAAGATTAACAGTTGATGACAAAAAATTATATTTTAATATGACTCAAGGAAACTTGGACTATGTAGCATTTCCCTTCACATCACTGAAAGGGAATCAAATGATGCTGATGACAGATACGTTTACTTCAGCAAGTTACCCTCAGAAATAAGCACCTTCTATAAAAAAACCAGTACTAATCATATTCAATCTAATAAATCTTAAAGCACAAGGGAAAAGCTTGTGCTCAATATAAAAATTGAAGCATTAAATATCAGGAAGAACTTTTTTTATTTCTGCCTCCGCAGAATAGGGCATTCCACCGCTTTCATACGCCTTAACTGCGATTACTGTATTTTTTAATTTAGTTATAGCATTTTGTTTCCACTGAGGAGACCAGTAAAAACAATTAAGTTGTCCAACTGCATGATAAAAATAATCTTTGATATTATAACAAAAAAGAAAATTCATACTTACAATATTTTGTTCAAGTTCATATGATTCAAAAACATAACCAGCATTTGCATTCCAATACTTTAGTATGCGTATCAATGGTTTTATCAAAGAGTAATTACTTCTGTTTTTATCAGTTAGTTTACTATTAAAATCATTGGGGTTAGTACTAATCCATGTTTCGAAATTATTTGCTGGTGCAGGGATTTGATATCCATATATTGTATTATAAACAGCAGGAACCAACTCAAACGTAATATGATGGAGGTTAAGTTTAATTGTTGGGTGACTTTGCTTTCTTTCAGAAGAAGAATAATAGCATTCAACAAAATTCTTGAGGCGATTTAAATACGTCTGCGGTTGATGCCCCGTATTACTGAATACAACCATATAATCCACATCAGATTGCGGATCATATTTTCTCGGCAACATTGTATAACGGGTATTAGAACCAAACGCAAAATGGCTTATAACAACACTATTATCAAAATAGTATCCAAGTCTTCTTTGCAATGTGCTAATCGAAGTTGTTATAGTGCTATCCTTCAAGATAGCATTTTTGGATATAGTATCCAAATAGGATTGAACGCTCATTTCTTTTCCTTGTCGATAGCGTATTGAGAAAAACCATTATTGACATCTGATTGCGTTTTTTCGTATGCCCATCGTGGGATCGTAGGAGAGCTAATGTTTAGTTGATTCCTTCGATCAGAAAAAACCTTTATTTTTTCCTTTAAATCATTTTCAGACAAAGTTACTTCAATTAGCTCAATCTCACGAAAAAGACGAACATCATTTTTAAGGTTATTATATTCTCCAGCCGCTGATTTATGATGACCAGCACGCTTACTTGGATTCAAAGCAGTATTAATTGCTGTTAAGCATGTAAGTACAAAGGATATTAATATAGTAATATTAGTCATGTCCTTCAAAGCACTAAGACCAGCTATAGCAGATAATATTGCAATAGGTACCCCTATTAATAAATTACATCTTTCCCAAGGGGAAGATGCATTATAATGAGATTTGGAAGAATAAAGAGCATCCTCTTCGATACGCAAACATTCATCTTTGATTTTTTCAATAAGTTGGCTGCTCATTTTCATTCTCAATGATAAATTTTATGTAGCCTACAACATTCCTTAAAAAAATGTAAGGTTTAGGGTGAGAACATCGAGAAGAAAAAGCCCATAATAGATTGATTTAACTTGTTTTTTAAGAAAATAACATCATCGTAAAAAAAGGCCACTTTCGCGACCTTCTTAAACACAGTTCATTGAGAACGATCAAGTATCATATACGCTGGCTGGCACATACTACCCCGCTCCTGTAGCCAGTAGTAATCAAGATCGGCTACATGCACATCCAACCCCGAATCCACACGGTTGATCTGTAACCGTAGCCCTACAGTGCCCTTGTACGATAAACCAGATTTAACAACGTATTTGTACTTAACCCCACCTTCTTCTTCAAATGACTTGAGATAAGGCGTCATTTGTTCCTGAATTTCCTTTAAGCAAACAACTTCACTATTAAAAGTAAATGGTTTTTCTATTTTCCCAGCTGGTACAGCCGCAACTGACACACCAGAGCAACAAAATAACAGTACTGCGATAGAAGCCTTTTTCATATTAATATTCCTTATTGGAGGTTAGTACTTAATACTTCACCAGTATCAGCATTGAACGTACAGGAGTACTCTATATTTTTAAACGCACCAAACCCGTTTTGAGCCTGTGCTCTATGCCCGTAAAGAGTGACTAATTTCCTGCTTTTGTCGTACCAGCTATACGAAGAGAATTTTGGTTCGGTAATTCCATCAGTCCATTTAAATTGGTACTGAGCAGAATTTTCTACAGCTACCTTACAAATATAATCGCCAGCTTTATGTTTCAAAGCGTAGCAATGAGCATCATCGAGACATTTAGCTTCTTCCTCTTTTGTCTGTCTTTCTTTTTCTACGGCAAGTACAGCATCCTGAGCCGCCTTTTCTGCTGCTTTGACGCGTTGTTCTTCGGCAAATTTGGCGTAATCAGTAACATTCGAAATATTATTTTCACGGGCAACAGAAAACTCTTTACCGTCTTTAAATCCAAGTTTTTGTGCTCTGGCTTCATCGCTTGAAGATCGGGCAGCACTTGCCACAATAGCAAGCAAAATGATCAGTACAGGAACCGTATAATTATTAATGAGTGTATAGGGTAAGTACTTAGCCCGGAGAGTACCGAAGCCCAAAATAGCCCAGCTGATCGCGGCAGCACTTGCCAGTAGCTGGCACAATCCAGCGACGGAAAGCATAACGACCGACCAGAAGCCAGTACCAGCGGAGAAGAAGTCACCAAATTTTTCAATCCCAGCCAGACAAAGAAAAACGCCCCAAAATCCATAGATTACCAGCTGTACCAGTCTCACGATGTTGTAACTCCTGCTCGCCTTTTAAGGTTAAAAGTACGGACTAAAACCATCCGTTTTCACGCCCTCAAGAGTAACACGCACATACAACAACGATCGATATTAACGATCAATAATAGATAAATTGATCGTCATAATCTATCAATGGATATTAATTTGATATAAATCAATAGGTAAAATCGATCAAGGGGATTCACTGGATATGAAACTGGCTATGTATCTGATTTCAATACGGGAAGTACTATCTATTCCACCTCACAGACGCTCTTAAAGTGTCGTTACGCCGTTTTATGAGGTTTTGTGCGTTCAGGTACATCAGTAATGAATATCGTGTTCAGGGGCTTCCTGTGCGTTTTGTCGGAAACACCATCATGAAGGGGAATTGAGCGGATCGGGTTCGCTTCGCTCTGGACAGTACTGATAGTGCTTTTTCAGTAAGTGAAACAGCAGATACCCCACTAAGTACACAAAGGAGTCATCAGTATAATAAGTAATGAAATAACAATCAGTTACGTAATTACTGACAGAACAAAAAAACGCGATTGGTTCGCTCTGCAAGTGACTGGAAGGAACGAAGCAGTAGAACCGAATCCAGCGAACAGTACTCGCTTGCGGGTACTGTTTAATCATTTATATAATCATAACAATGAGATAGCTATCAAGTACTCACTGCGTGAGCACTCTCGCTAACTACCCGAAACAGTTCGCTTGCTTCGCCGCTCCTGCTTTCAGGCAGTTAATTCGCTTTCGCTCTTTTGTTGATGTCTGTTTTTCTCTAAGTATATATTATAAGGGGTTATTTTTGGACATGCTGCTGCTTTTCATGTCGGTGCTTCGGACTGAATTTGCATCTCTTTTTTGTACTGCTTTCTGGTATCTGTCCCACATAGCCGTAGTATCGTCAGTACTGAGATCCGCGTTGACAGTACTTGCAAGAAACGCTTTGAATGCCTCTAACACAAGCCCCGGATTGTCCTTTTTCCAGCGACTGAAACGTTTCGATTTTGTATCACTCAATGCAGGCAGTCTGTTAGCGTTTGTGGCTCCTTTTGGCCTTCCTGGTACACCTGGTGCTACGTTTTCCAGCACTCCGGGAATATGTCCAATATTTGTACTTAATGACTCAGCCTGCCATTTATCAAATACATAAACCGTTTGCTGTTCTGTACTGTCGAATTGACGTGATACTCCTCTCAACGCGAACTGGTGAAGGCTCTCGTATTCTCTCGCTTGATGGATATCCTCACCTGTAATCTTCAATAGCAACTCACACAGCTTCGCTTCCGTGTCGTCAGGACGCATACAGGCTAACCAGACACATGTATGTCGATCTTTGTAGTCGTTATGCCCCCTCGCATCAGGGCTTATTCTGTAAGCCTCATGTAGCTTCTGTTTATCGGTATTGTTGTTCGTCCAGTAGTATTCCTGGCCTTCGAGTACTTCAGAGAGGTAAGCATAAACACGCTGGAGTTGAGCGGGGCTTCTGTCCTTCCATGTTTTTGATAATTTTATATTTTCTGAGAAATAGTATACTTTGAGGCGTTCAGTTAAAGGTACTTTTCGTTGTTGCAGATCATCCAGACTGATTTGTTCAAATATTTCTGGTCTTGCCTTATAAATCAATGAGTTTTCGAAGTTCGCCCCCATAAAAGTTACAGGTAATCCAAGATACTTACTTAGATCTTTCCATCCAAGAATACTCAATTGCACTTTCTCTGGATCGACAAAGTAATCGTTATTCATGATGAAAATATCATTCTCAGCTATAACAGAAAGTTCTTGGGCGATTTTGTTCATTAAATCACCTTTTACCGCTTTCTTTTTCGCTGTTAAGTACAGCCTTTTTTCATCGTCGACAATCTCATGCTCCTGCATCAGATCATGATATATAATATCTTTGATTCTCTGATTATCGTCATTAATATTTTTGAATGAATGAAAATTAGTCACATCATCAAGCCAGATTTGCCACCCAGTTAACATATCTGTGGGAATTCTAAAAAATGTTTTATCACTAATGATGAGAACTCGCTCAACTGGTGTTTTGAGGAAATCCAGTACTGTATTAATGACATTTTTACCTCTTGGCATTAAATCACTAATCAGTAATTTAGATCTATCAAATTTTTTAGATGTATCTGTTGCAAGTTTCTGTGTGTTTTGTACGATAATAAATTTTTCAGTACTGCCTTTAGTGTTAAGTACCCGATTGATCATATTACATAATGAAGTAGTTTTCCCTGAACCACACTCAGCAGATACATACTTAAACTTGGTAAAAATAGATGTAGGATTAATCATTTGTATACGCTCCATATTGATAAATTTAGAAAGGCCGATTCATGCGAGTGAGTCGGCCTTTTTTTGAGGTGATAGATTAGTTGGTTAACTGGGGGCGGTGTAAATTCTTAAGTTTTACTTTTTGATACCAGTTTTTGTATTTCGTGAGTTTGTTACTTCTTAGCTTCTCTATGTATCCTTTTGGTAATCGCACTTTTAATATGTTACATATTCGTGCTGAGGTCATATCGCTACATAGAATGTTTTCATATTGATCAAAAGTAAGTGATATTTCTGATACAATTGTTTTTTTACGAACTGATTTATTCAGCGTCTTTCTATTAGTACGTATTTCCCTTTTCTTCAATTGTTATTCTCCATAATTTTTTCTTTTGCTAAGATATTGTTGCAGCCATTTTGTTGCAACAATACTCATATCTGGTGGGGAATTGTTGAAATACATCGCTTCATCATATTCTTCTTCCAGTCTTTTTAGATTAGATAATATTTCATTTTCTAAATTATCTTTTACTTTCATTTTAATGCCTATGTGTATAAGATTTGGTTTTCATATTTTAGTATAGGTCACAAAAAAAACTTGTTTCATGAGAAAATAACAGTTAATTACTGTCTCTACAGATTATTTCTGTTGAAGGTAATTACATAGCGGTAAGAAATGAATAAAGTAGGGCATCTACTTTATTTTTCTAAACATGATTCAAAAGTTCATTTGGCGATAATAATGATTAATTCTGTCCATAGATTCTAACTATAACCGTTTTACATGGGTAAAGAATAATCAAGCTTTTTGTTTTCCTGTGGGGTACAAAATGGGGTACAGGCTGGGGTACAATGCTCAATAATAGTGAGATTCGTAAAAACAACCTTATACAAACAGGTAAACTTACATAACTCACTAATTAATAAAGAAATTTAATCTAAATGACTCGGGGTGCCCTTCCACGTGAAGGCTGAGAAATACCCGTTGAACCTGAACTGGATAATGCCAGCGTAGGGAAGTCTGATGCCTGACCGCATTCGCCTTCTTGTTCGCCGGTTGGGAGCTACGATGACACATCAATCTCAACACCTTTCTGCCGCGCACTTCGCGCCCA
>Ga0308162_1002316_pt1 | contig 12698 bp, 6 predicted proteins | sample PhySR2_FD_201370 | JGI IMG/M metagenome (GOLD analysis project Ga0308162, IMG submission 201370) | Phyllosphere microbial communities from UC Gill Tract Community Farm, Albany, California, United States - DLSLS.R2 | ecosystem: Host-associated > Plants > Phyllosphere > Unclassified | place: USA... | reverse complement strand
AAATCCACGAGGGTTTTTATCACGAGGTGCGGGCAGGTTTTTTAGGGCAGGGAAGAGATCGTCATTGACGAACTCAAGCAGCGCGTCGCCCGTTATACCTTCTGCATCAGCCGCCCAGTTGCGCCACAGATAACGTGCGGGAACCGGCAGACGATACTCTTCTGCATCCATTATGGCTTCCAGCTCTACTTCCTGAGTGTCGAAAATTTTTAAAAACAGCAGCCATGAAAGCTGACCCAGACGTTGCGCATCGCCGTCCACACCGGCGTCTTTACGCATAATGTCCTGTAATGATTTGATAACTGAACTGATAGACATGTTTGTTGCAATTTCCGTAATAAAAAAGTCTGCCACCGAGCGGTCGCTACGGTGACAGACATTGAAAGGGAATCAGGCCGAGCGAGGAGGGAGTTCGTAGATTTCGTTTTCCAGTTCACTCACGGCACTCATGTAGCTTTCCTTGTCACCAAAGTTCTTTTTGATGATCTCCAAAGGGCGGCCCATGGTATCAAAAGGTCGAAGCTTCAGTACCTGAATATCTTCGATTTCCTTTACGCCCGCATCGGCGTATTTATCGAGCAGGTTGCTCAACACGGCCTGAGCCGACTCAGAGTATTTGGTAAAGTAGTTACGCTTACGCACATTATCGGCGCGTTCACGGCGGGTGAGCGGCGGCTGACCGTACACGACATGACAGAGCATATCGAACGGATCCAGCTCTTTGCCGACCTCTTCCGTCAGCACATCCCAGATAATGCCCTGCTGTTCCAGCTCTTCGATAATGGCCTGTTTACGTTCAGCACTCTGCCAGCGCTGAACAAAATCGTCCAAAGATGCGTACTCTTTCATCAGCGTACGACGGGTGTAATCCTGAAATGATTCGGTAACCAGCTTACCGTCAGCGTCATAATACTGAACGCGTTTAGATAACACGTTAACAGCAACGCCTTTAACGTAAAACTTTCTGCGTCGTTCCTCTTTAGTTTCGGGCATTTCGCCGTCAGGTTCGGTTTCTTTTGAGGTGCCAGTGGGATAATCCGGCGATGGTTCTTCTGCATGGCCTGTTTGACTCGCTCCATCTGATACTTCATCTTCCAGCTGTTCATCAAAATCTGACTCTGGATCGGCGACTTCATCTTTTGTCGTCGTTATGACTTTCACCGGCAAGCCATCAAAGCGTTCATCTGCAAACAGCTCGGTGGCTTTTCGGAAATCCAGAATAGTGAACCAGAGCTTGTTGTAGCGTTCATCAATACGCGTGCCGCGTCCGATGATCTGCTTAAATTTGGTCATCGACTGGATGTTTTGTTCAAGCACAACCAGCTTACAGGTTTTGGCATCTACACCCGTTGTCATCAGTTCTGATGTTACGGTGATAACCGGGTAGGGCTTCTTCGGATTGATGAAGTTATCCAGCTGGTTTTTCCCCTCGGTCTCATCACCTGTAATACGCATAATGTATTTATCATTTTCTTTCATTTGCGCTGCGTTGAGATTTACCAGTGCGCGCCGCATCCGCTCTGCATGAGGGATGTCATTACAGAAGACGATGGTTTTATCCATGGGGTTGGTACGTTTGAGGTAATCCGTAATGGTTTCTGCCACCAGCTGAGTGCGTTCATCAATGACTAAGTTGCGATCAAAATCTTTTTGGTTGTAGATGCGATCTTCTATCAGCTCACCATTTTTATCGACTTCCCCTTTCGCTGGACGCCATCCTTGCAGGTCAACATTGATATCAACGCGTACGACTTTGTAAGGTGCCAGGAAGCCATCCTCAATGCCCTGTTTAAGCGAATAGGTATAGACCGGCTCACCGAAATAGTCCGTATTTGAAACCTCATGGGTCTCTTTCGGCGTCGCTGTTAAACCGACCTGAGTCGCACTACTAAAATATTCCAGAATCTCGCGCCAGGCACTGTCTTCAGCGGCGCTGCCGCGATGGCATTCGTCAATGATGATCAGGTCGAAGAAGTCACGCGCAACCTGCTTATATGCTTTTTCATGCTCTTCGGTTCCTGTCATCGCCTGATACAGCGCCAGATGGATTTCGTAAGCGGGATCGACAGTGCGGCCAGTGATTTTGGTCATTGCCTGCCCAAAAGGCTGGAAATCGTTGGTGCGGGTTTGATCAACAAGAATGTTGCGATCTGCCAAGAACAGGATGCGTTTCTTGTGTCTGCCTTTCCATAACCGCCAGATAATCTGGAAGGCGGTGTAGGTTTTGCCGGTACCGGTTGCCATCACTAATAAGATGCGGTTCTGGCCTGCTGAGATAGCCTCAAGCGTTTTATTGATTGCCTGAAGCTGATAATAGCGCGGCGATTTACCGGAGCCGTCTTCATAGTAGTCCTGCGTAATAACAGGCAGTTGTGCGGCGGTATAACCTTTCCAGAGACAGAACTTCCCCCATAACTCAGCAGGCGTTGGGAACTCTTCGAGTGTAATTTCTCGTTCCAGCTGATTAGGGTTCGTTTTGTCGTGAAATACGAAGCCATCACCATTGGAGGCAAAGACGAAAGGAACCTCTAATAAGGCGGCATAACCCAGTCCCTGCTGCATTCCTTTTCCAATTTCATGCTTGTTTGCTTTCGCTTCAATGACTGCCAGCGGTAAGCCAGGCTTATGATAGAGCACTATATCTGCTGATTTCACTTTCTGACGGGATGCCAGTTTACCCCGCACAACTACCTTGCCATCACGTAACTTCACCTCCTGGCGAATTTGCGTCATGTCATCCCATCCGGCCTTCTTGACCGCAGGCAGAATAAATTTAGTTACGATGTCGGTTTCAGTCAGTTGAGCTTTGTTCACGCCAGCCATAGCATTTCCAGTCAGATAAAAGTGAAGGAAGATGGACCGATTTTTGCACAAATAAAGTGCTTCGTTAATGCCATTAGCCAACAAAATCAGCCTTGTGAGATCTTTAACCTTACTAAGTCAAATCTGCAGCTTGGGGGCTTTTTGTTAAACCTTCCTTATTAATTATCCTCTTGTGTCCATTAATGCTCAGGGTCACCGCTATACTGGCTTGTAATTGCAGCAGAGAGTTCTCTTCAATTAGCTGGCTTAGGAAAAGTTCAATCAGTAACGCTTTTAACGATAGGACGCTTGTTACATGTATTTTTGGGAGAAAGTGTGCGATGAGTAAACGGTTGTTCCGTCTGGCAACATGGCGCGCTCATCGTCGCGCGAAGCCTAATACTGGGGGCAGGTCAGCATTCCGTCATGTAGTGCTTTTATTTTCTGAAAGGGTCAGCGAGACAGCTTAGAAACAACAATGTCTGTTTTATCAGGTATTCATTGGTGCGTTTACGTTTTTAGTCACATGAGCCTTTTTCTGGCGAGGCGGCTTTCAAATCAAGTACATACCCCATCATAATTAGGCAGATTACACTGCCACGCTAACTGAATAAGGATATGTTCAAAATGGCTTTACCCGACCTAAATCTGTATGAAATTCGCCCGCACCGAAGAAGTCAGGCTGATGCATTCGAAGAGCTCTGCTGCCAGCTGGCTAATGACGAACCGATTGATGACCGCATTCACTTCGATCGAAAGGGGCGTGGGGGGGACGCGGGTTTGGAGTGTTTTGCCACGCTGAAAGATGGAGCGGAAATAGGGTGGCAGGTCAAATTCTACTCAGATTTTAAGAGCATGATGACCTCACTAAGTAAATCGCTGGAGACCGCTCTAATTAAACATCCGGCGATGACCCGTTTCATCGCCTGCTTCCCATTCGATCTTTCAGACTCACGTAGAGACAACGTCCAGACAGCACTGGCTGAATGGAACAAATGGACGACTGAACAAACAGAACTTTGCGGTGCGTCAGGTCGAAAGATTTCAATTGAGCGCTGGGACGCTCACGAAATTAAAATCAGGCTCACCGTCAATAATCCCCGAGCAGCAGGTCGTGTGGCATTTTGGTTCGATAATGAAACTCTGACGCCAGAGTGGCTCTCAAACGCTTTTGAGCGCGTTAAATTTAGTCTGGGTGATCGATACAGTCCTGAAAGCCATATCAACCAACCCGTCAGGCAATCGATACTTGCCGCGCTCATAGATCCTTCCGTATTTGAAGAAATACAGAATCATGCCGAAAAGATCGAAGACAAACTGCGTTCAATGCCTGGGTGTGGTGATGGGGACGAAAAAAGTATTATTCACGGCGCCGTCAGTACGTTACGTCAGGCTGCTTTAAGCAGACCAGAACCTTTTCCTGCCTTGGACATGGAAAACATGGTCGAAGTAGCCACGGAGGCGGCATTGACGTGGCGAAACCAACTGGATATCAAGCATTCTGAACAGGACAAATCTCACCCTTCGTTAACCAAGGCGTCCAATCTTGTCAGTGCACTCTATGCAGCCGCACGTATGATTGGGTCTGAGCGCTGCCAGCACATTAACTCGCGGGCGCTGCTTATAATGGGAGATGCAGGATCGGGTAAATCACACCTTCTTGCTGACGCATGCGCTCACCAACTCCAATACAACAGACCTGCGCTGATGATCCTTGGCGGTAAGTTACCTGATGCGGAACCTTGGGGTGAAATTTTAAAAGAGTTAGATCTGCCAAAGCACCTGCAGGTGAAGCATTTCCTGGGAGCACTCAACGCTGCGGGTGAAGCAGCAGGAGTTCGCACGCTCATCGCTATTGATGCGTTGAACGAAAAAAATGGGCAGTCAATATGGCCTGAAAGACTGCCCGGGCTGCTTAAAGATTTGAGTGAGTTTCCCTGGATAACTGTTGTGCTTTCCTGCCGCTCCACATATGAGGATGTGGTGATTCCTGCCACGCTTGACGGTAATAAACTACCTCGTGTTTACCTTAAAGGTTTCAGTGATGCAGAGGTCGTGTATTATCTTTCGAAACGGGGCATCAGTGTTCCGGAAACGCCGCGCCAGCTTGAAGAGCTGCAAAATCCGCTTTTCCTTCGGCTTGCCAGTGATGCTGTTAATAATGGCGAAACTGAAACGATCTTACCTGAAACCCTGTCTGGCATATCCGGTGCTTTCGCGCTGTACACCGCTGCAGTCACAAAACGTGTGGAGACTACTCTTAGAGTCGTACCGGCTCGTAAGATCGTGCAAAAAGCCATTGCGCTTCTTGCAAAAGAAATGGCTGATACGGGGCGGGGGCAACTGGGTTATGGTCGTGCGGATGCTTTGATTAGAACGGTTCACAATGGCAGTGAAATGGCCCATGATCTCCTGTTCCAGCTGGCAAACGAGGGCATGCTGGCTATTGAGCCAGACACGCATTCGGTCAGTGAGGAGGATGAGATTGTTCGCTTCGAGTTCGAGCGTGTTGGTGATCACACGATCACAGCGAACCTGCTGGAAAGAAGTGCTTTTCAAGGTATTGACGAGCTTTGTCAGCATGGTACGCCACTTCACGCTGCCTTGTCAGATGAAGACTCCTTTATACGAGCAGGTTTACTTGAAGCGCTGGCAGTGCAACTTCCGGAGAAATATAACCTTGAACTATTGGATCTGCTCGGCATTCCCTGCGCAGGCAGGCTGACAACTCCTTTCGAAAAGAGCCTGCTAACGCGGCAGCTTTCAGTTTTCAGCGCGCGCACCTGGCAGCTGGTTGAGGAATCGGGTGATGATGACCTGCGGTATGACACGTTGATCGCGCTTGCGTCTGAGCCAGGCCATTCCTTTAATGTGACTTTTCTTGATGCCGAACTACGCCGACTTAACATGCCCGAGCGCGATGCCTGCTGGACTGTGCATCTTGCCTATTCAGAACGGGCCGATCACCTTGTGAACTGGGCCTGGTGCGCCAATCAGTCGCGCATCATACCGGAGCGTGCTGAACTGGCCGCCGTTCAGCTTGCATGGTTTCTGACAGCCACGCGGCGTCCACTACGGGATCGCGCAACCAAAGCACTGGTTGCGCTTCTGGCAGACAGGCCAATACTGGCAAGCACCGTTTGGGACCGTTTCAGGAGGCTTGATGACGGCTACGTGACCGAGCGTATACTTGCCTCACTCTATGGTGCTGCAATGCAGGGACGCTGGCGACAAGATCAACTATCAAGCATCGCGCTCACCATCCATCGTGACCTTTTCTCTGTTCAGCGACTCACAGATAATGCGTTATTGCGGGATCATGCTCTTGGACTAATTGAATACGCTAAACTAAATGCAGCGTCTGATGACCCCGTTTTCACGATCACTCCACAGGTATCGTTTAAAAGCGCCTGGCCCATTGAGTACGTTTCTGAAGACACAATTGACGCTTACACGCGTGACTATGGGGCTGGAAGGCTGGTGCATGATGAGATTGTCAATTCCTGTATCGACGGTGACTTTGGCCGATACGTTCTTGATCCTGCGGTGAGAGACTGGAGCCCGGCTCCTCTGGGGACTGCCGTTTTGCCTACAGCTCTCAACTTGCAAGAGGAGTGGTTTGAGCAGTTCAAATTGTCAGCTTCACCGGAAATGCTTGAGGCGTACGAGGCGTTAGTTAAGGCGCTCAGTTATAAGGGACCCAACAGCAGTGCTTTTTCTACAGAAAAGCGTGCGCGCATCAATGAGGCAAAATTGCATTTCCGTACTGTCGTGGGTGATTTGGCCTATGAAGAATGGCGTGCCAAAGCAGAGAACTGGCGTGCTGACGGTATGTATCAACGCATCGCAGGAAGTAGCGCCGCTGAATTCAATCTTGGATGGGCGCGGCGCTGGGTCGCTATGCGCGCACACGAACTGGGCTGGAGTAGCGAACTTCACGGCCACTTCGATGCCAGAATAAGCGGAAGCCGCAATAAGCATATGCTTGAACGTATTGGCAAGAAATATCAGTGGCTTGCGCTCTACGAACTCGTAGCCCGCATGAGAGACAATTTGGCCCGGTTGCCCTCATGGGATGAAGATGATGTGGCCATGCGCAACCTGGATCCTTCATTGCTGGTTGCAAACACGTCTGAATTAGGATGGCGAGATTTTAAGGGAGAAGCATTCTGGGCTGGTACTGTCCCCTCCCTGCCAGCCATGATGGCTACTGAGGCCATTGCTTGGTTACATTCGTATGAGGATATTTTGGATGGGATTGATGCCATCACTGTCACCTCCCCTGAGGACGAGCACAGCTGGCTTGTCCTCAGGGGCTTTGAAAGCTGGAGCGAGTCCGCTCAAGAAATAAGAACCGAAAGCTGGAGACGGGTATGCTGCGTCGTTATTTCTGCTCAAGATCTGGTCACAGCGCTCAGTATCATGTCCGCAAAGCACTTTACCATTGATTTAGATTTCCCTATTGCAGAAGGGGGAGGCTATCGCGTACATCTGGGTGAATACCCCAGGCACAGCCTTACTGCCGGTTATACCGACTGGATTGATGAGTGGCAACCAAACGGATTTCGCGAACACGGAAAAGGGATATCAGTAATGCCCACCACAGCGGAATATTCCGCAGAGACAGGAGGCTATGACGGTTCTGTCACCGATAACATTAATATCTCTATGCCCGCATCTTGGATAATGGATAAGATGAAAATCCGGCTCAAGGATGGCAGGTCTATCCTTTTTCAGGACAGCAGCAATAATATCATTTTCTGGGATCCTGCAGTTACTCATGCAGGACGCAGCGCAGGGCTTATTGACAGAAAAGCATTCCTCGAACTGCTGCATGAGAAAGAACTGGTTGCTGTGTGGGCGGTGGCTGGGGAAAAAAATGCTTACAGTGAGGGCTATGGCAATGGCTTCGGTGGCAGATCGACCTATACCCGTCTTTATCACTCCTGCGGAGAAGAGATACGAGAGATGCCGCGTTTTCTAAGCTTTGATAAACCCAGCAAGGAGCAACTAAAAGAATTCATGGGTGACGATCGGGATTTTGAAGATTAGAACGTGATGGTTGGGGAGCAGCATCCGGGAATACCTCGTTTCCTCTTACGCTGGCCGGGAACTCAGTCCGCCTTCCTCTCAAAAAAACTCATCAATAGATAAGCCTGATGATGTCCGAAGAAAAGTTGGCAGCCTGGCCGTCAGCGCTGCCGCTTCAATTTACTCTTGTCACGCCATGTTAGTGTTTCTGGCAGCCGGTCAACTGGCGATGCTACTAGAGGGCATCGACTGGCGGAAGGCAAAGTACCTGATGTCACTCTACAGGCTGTCGGCATGCAGGTTACGTTGTGGGCATCCTGTTTAGTAACCTACTGAATATACACTGTAAAACAATGTTGTTAAGGTCACCTGTGTACGATAAGCTTTATCAACTCTTTAGCGTCGGACGTATTACGTCTAGTCGGGTGTTTAGCCAGACTCTAATTTATTGAGCGCATTTGGGGTTGCGAAAGTGTCGCACCCCTCACTCGTTCCTCCCTCGGGTTGCGAAACTTTCGCTTCCTCCAGTAAAGAGTTAAACCCGGCAGATTTAACCCTGCCGGTTTTTTTCACAGGTGTACTTATGTTGGTTATTAACGACTTAGGCAAGCGCTTGAACCAGAGCGATCTGGCGGTGAAAGCGTTCCTGGAAAACGCGCCCAGAAAATATAAAGTGTACCGTATTCCAAAACGCACCACAGGGTTCAGAATAATCGCGCAGCCTGCGAAAGAACTTAAGGCTTACCAGCGTGCCTTCATAGAGCTGTTCCATTTTCCGGTTCATGAATGCGCCACGGCTTATCAGGAAGGTAAAAGCATCCGCGATAACGCGCTGGTGCACGCACGTAATCCCTACCTGCTCAAAACAGACCTGGAAGACTTTTTTAATTCCCTTACGCCTGACATTTTTTGGCAGTGCATAGAGCACTGTTCTGCAGATGCGCCAGAGTTTCTGAAAGAGGAACGCCGGTATGTTGAGCGGCTCCTGTTCTGGCAACCGGCGAAACGCAGCAAACGACTGATACTAAGCGTAGGAGCCCCCTCGTCACCGGTGATTTCAAACTTTTGCCTGCTTGAACTGGACAGGCGCATCAGTGAAGAATGCCGGCATCTGGAGGTTGATTACACCCGATATGCAGATGATCTGACCTTTTCCACCCGAATACCGGGAGTGCTCAGCGCCATTCCGGCCTTGATTGATTCTCTGCTTAAGCAGTTGTACAACAGCAAACTTCGGCTCAATCGTGGAAAAACCCTTTTTTCATCCAGAGCGCATAATCGTCACGTCACCGGTGTCACGCTGAATAACGAAGGCGAGCTGTCTTTAGGCCGGGAGCGAAAACGATTCATCAAGCATCTGATACATCAGTACGATACGCTCGATAAAGAGGATAAAGCCTATCTGGTTGGCCTCCTGGCCTTTGCAAGCCACATAGAACCAGAATTCATTATCAGAATGAACGCGAAGTACACGACTGAACTGATGGATCGCATAAGGAGGCAGCAGTGACAAAACAGCAGGAGCGTAGCGCCAGAAAAGGGAATCTGCTGGCTGCCTTTGAACTTTACCAGCAGGCCAAAGACGGTGGCTCGCGCGAGCAGGAAGAGGCCAGACAGGAGTGGTTTGATCTTTGCTGGAATTATATTCAGGCGCCCGCGCAGGATAACCTGAACGTATACCAGCCAGAGAACAGCTTTAACCTGCGTTCTCTTTCGATGACGGATTTTCGGCGCTTCGCTCAGCTCAGCGTTAACTTTGAAGAAGACCTTACGATCATCATTGGCGATAACGGTAAGGGTAAAACAAGCATACTGACGGCCATTGCACGCACGCTCAGCTGGTTCAGCGCCAACATTTTGAGAGAGGATAGCAGCGGACAACGTCTGAATGAGTACTCAGATATCAAAAATGATACGGAAAAAACTTTTACGGACGTTAATTCGAGCTTTACCTACGGTAAAGGTCTGAAGAACATTTCGGTTCGCCTTTCACGTTCTGTTCCCGGAGCCGCAGAAAGAAGGGAAAGCAGCGTGAAACCGGTAAAAGAGCTGGCTGACGTCTGGCGGGTTATTAATGAAGGATTGAAGGTTAACCTTCCTCTCTTCGCATTCTATTCTGTTGAGCGATCTCACCCGTTCAGCAAGCAGACCAGAGAAAGTCATGAAAAGCGCGAAGAGCGCTTTGACGCCTACAACCAGGCCCTGTCAGGTGCGGGTCGTTTTGACCATTTTGCCGAATGGTTTATCTATCTTCACAAGCGCAGCGATGCCGAGGACATGGCCATGATAGCGGTGCTTGAGGCACAGTCGACCGCGCTCAAAAATGTCCTGAATTCCGGGGTTGAATCCGTGAGGCCGCTGGTGGAGGAAACGAACAAGAAACTGGCGATCCTTAAACGTAAACTGCTGACACATCGGACAAGCAAAACGATGTCCGAAGCAACCCAGATGGAGATTGTATCCACTGCCATCACATCGGTTATCCCCAGTATCAGCCGGATTTGGGTCGATACCGCCTCAGGTACCGATATCATTCGGGTTATCAACGATGGCAATGACGTCAGCATTGAGCAGATTTCCGATGGGCAACGGGTATTCCTGGGGCTGGTTGCAGATCTTGCCCGCCGCATGGTGATGCTGAATCCGGTGCTGAAAAATCCGCTTGAAGGCCAGGGCATCGTGTTAATTGATGAGATTGAGCTGCACCTGCACCCAAGGTGGCAGCAGGTCGTTGTTCCAAGCCTGCGCACCGTCTTCCCCAATATCCAGTTCATCATTACGACTCACAGTCCGATTGTCTTGTCCACAACACACCGGGAATGTATTCGTGAATTCCGGGAGAATGATGAAAACGGTGAGTACTATCTGGACCTGCCGCCCATCCAGACCAAAGGCAATGAGAACAGCGAAATTCTCGAGCAGGTGATGCACGTTTCATCTACACCAATGAACATTAGCGAGTCCTACCTGTTGAGCGACTTTGAGCGATCGCTATTAAAGAATGGTGACGATCTTAGCAGGGAGTCTCATGCAATCATGGAAGAAATCACGAAGCATTTTGGCGAGGGCAGTACCGCGGTGAAAAAAGCGGAAAGTGTGCTGCGATTGCATCTCATGAAGAACAAAATCGCCAGAGCAAAACGCAACAAGGATACGCGGGGATGAAAGCACTGATAAGACCCGCAGGCCCGGCACAGCTTGGACAGTACAGGGGAGGGCGAGATGAATGGAAAGATGTAGACCTTGATAATATCTGGCCTTATCTGACGCAAATGCAGGGGAATTTCTGCGCCTACTGCGAATGTGAGCTTGACCGAAAGCACGTTGAACATTTTCGCACCAGAGAATGTTTTAAAAACCTGACCTTTGACTGGAATAACCTGTTCGGTTCCTGCGGGGATACCTACAAGAAAGGGGGATGGTCTCGATGCGGGATCTACAAGGATAATGGTGCAGGAAAATATGATGTAGGGCATCTGATCAAACCCGATGAGGACGATCCTGATGAATATCTGTTATTCCTAACGACCGGTCTTGTAGTGCCCGTAAAAGGCGCTGCCGGTCAAAAGCTTATGAAAGCGCAGGAAACTATACGGGTGTTCAATCTGAACGGTGATCCATCTCTGGCTGGCCGCAGAAAAACAACGCTGAGCCATATCTTAAATGAGGTTAGTGCATTATACGACGCCTATGACGAACTGGACGAGGAGTTCTGGCACCAGATGCTTGATGATACTTTACAGAATATCCAGCAGGTAGAATTTAGCACGGCAATCAAACATGCCTGGCAGCATAACAGCGAATACTGATTCAGGATTTTGCCTCCTCATTCGTTCTCTTCATCCGGGATACACCGTCCGACTCAATATGGTGAAGTGGAAAATTACAAGGTCAACATACCGACATTACTAACTGAGCGTTGTATCTAATACTGGGGGCAGTTCAGCACAGTCACGTGCAAAGCCGGGCGTTTCATCATCAAGCGCCTGAAGTGCCACCAGCCGCTGATTTTTAGTGCCCCTTCACTAAGTTAAAACACAAGGTGTATGTCTTTTCCACACCAGCCAAAGCATGTACATTTTATATACGAAAGCTGATATTAGGGTTTTCAAATTCTGATCATTGCGTTGTTTACCGTTTGACGATTTTGATCATTATCCAGTGATCAGAATTCATGATCATATTCTTCAGCGACTGCCTTGAACAATCACATCCAGGGTTTAATCAACATTGGGTCAAAAAGCCCGATGGGAAATTTAAACAGATACTGGCGGGCCGTAGTAACGTTCAAACCGTAGAAATCTGCATACTCTCTGACGTTACAATGCCTCAGCCATGCATCACTGTAATAGTTATCAAAATGCTGAGCCCAGATATCACTCATTGGCTGTCGCGACAACTGACGATATGCTGTGCGTTGGGGAAGCTGATGTTCAGAAATGTATTCCTGAACCGTGTGTCGCTGCTGCTGGTGGAACTGCCGACGATGATAAACCCAAAACAGCACACGGATAGCTGCACCTCCGCATTTATGCAGATTGCCGTACATCACACGTTTGGGAAGCTTATGCACTTCTGCATATTGCTGCTGTGTTACGCCATTCAAAATCGCCTCACGACGATAATTTTGTTTGTGGTAAGCCCACTGGATGCGCCACGTATTGATCCAGAAATTGTAGTCCTTGTAATGCATGTCGCACTCAATGGCAGGCAGTAGGAAACGCTCAAACAACTCATCAAGCGTTGCAGGCAGAGCATGCAGATGCTGCTTTCTTTGCAGCCGCTGTTCATCAGTCAGCGGCACAATTTCATAACCGGTTAGCCAGTCAATGCCGCCTACATAAGTCTTCATCTTACGATTAAGT
>Ga0308162_1002311_pt1 | contig 12723 bp, 10 predicted proteins | sample PhySR2_FD_201370 | JGI IMG/M metagenome (GOLD analysis project Ga0308162, IMG submission 201370) | Phyllosphere microbial communities from UC Gill Tract Community Farm, Albany, California, United States - DLSLS.R2 | ecosystem: Host-associated > Plants > Phyllosphere > Unclassified | place: USA... | reverse complement strand
AGCTGGCCAGCGGCACCAGCGGGTTGGTTTCCGGGTAGTAGGCCGCCAGGTTGCCACGCGGAATGTCGTAACTCACCAGCTTGAACCCGTCCACTTTACGCACCACGCCATCGTTCCACAGGGTTTCTATCTCTACCCGTTCGCCATCCTGTAGGCCCAGTGCCGCCAGATCCTCCGGATGGATGAACAACACTTCGCGCTGGCCGTAAACGCCGCGATAGCGGTCATCCAGACCATAGATGGTGGTGTTGTACTGATCGTGCGAGCGCAGCGTCTGCAGGGTAAACGGCGCTTGCTCGTCGCCCAGCTGCGGGAACAGGGTGGTCGGCAGCGCGGCGGCGCTGAATTCCGCCTTGCCGCTCGGCGTGGCGAAGCGCAGTTCAGCGGCAGCATTGCCCAGGTAGAAACCGCCGGGCTGGTCGCAGCGCCGGTTAAAATCCTCGAAGCCGGGAATGGTGGCGGCGATATGATCGCGGATCAGCGAATAGTCGTCGGCCAGTTCCAGCCAGTCCAGCTGTTGCGTACCTAGCACGGCGTCGGCGATGCCGCAGACGATCGCCGTCTCCGAACGTTGAGTATCCGCCAGCGGTTTGCCGATGCCTTCCGAAGCGTGAACCATGCTGAATGAATCCTCGACCGTGATGTACTGCGAGCCGCTGGCCTGCATGTCCAGTTCGGTGCGGCCGAGCGTCGGCAGGATCAGCGCGTCTTTGCCGGTCACCAGGTGGCTGCGGTTAAGCTTGGTGCTGATATGCACCGTCAAATCGCAGTTGCGCAGGGCGCGGGCGGTGCGTTCGGTGTCCGGCGCTGCGGCGGCCAGGTTGCCGCCCAGCGCGATCAGCACTTTCACTTCGCCGCGCAGCATCGCTTCGATCGCTTCCACCGTGTTGTGCCCCACCGCGCGCTTGGCGGTGAAGTTAAAGTGGCGTTCCAGGCTGTCGAGCAGCGCCTTCGGCGACTTCTCATCAATCCCCATGGTGCGGTTACCCTGGACGTTGCTGTGGCCGCGCACCGGGCACAGACCGGCGCCTGGTTTGCCCAGTTGCCCGAACAGCAGCTGCAGGTTGGTGATTTCACGCACCGTCGCAATAGAGTGTTTATGCTGAGTCACGCCCATCGCCCAGGTGCAGATCACCCGTTCGGCACCCTGGTAGGTGGCCGCCGCCTGGCGCAATTGCGCTTCGCTCAGGCCCGATTGCGCGGTAATGGTCTGCCACTCGGTCGCGTCCACCTGCGCCAGGTAAGCCTCCACGCCGACGCTGTGCTGTTCGATAAATGCCAGGTCGAACAGGGCGGGTTCACCAGCGGCCATACGCTGGCGGTGAGTTTCCAGCAGCGCTTTCACCATGCCGCGCACCGCTGCCATATCGCCGCCCAGATTTGGCTGGTAATAGGAAGAGCTGATCGGCGAGGATTTTGGCGTCAGCATCTGTACCGGATCCTGCGGATCGGCGAACCTTTCCAGCCCACGTTCGCGCAGGGTGTTGAAACTGACGATACGCGCGCCGCGTCGGGCGGCGTTTTTCAGGCTGTGCAACATGCGCGGGTGGTTGGTGCCGGGGTTTTGACCGAACACGAAGATGGCGTCGGCCTTTTCGAAGTCATCGATGCGGATGGTGCCTTTGCCAACGCCGATGCTCTGCTTCAGCCCGACGCCGCTCGCTTCGTGACACATGTTTGAGCAGTCGGGGAAATTGCTGGTGCCGAGCATGCGGCCGAACAGCTGATAAAGGTACGACGCTTCGTTGCTGGCGCGGCCCGAGGTATACAGCTCGATCTGGTTCGGGTTGTCCATACCGTTGATGTGCTTGGCGATCAGCGCCAGCGCGTCCGGCCAATGGATAGGCTCATAGTGGTCGGTTTCGGCGTTGTAGCGCATCGGATGGGTGAGGCGACCCTGGTATTCGAGGAAATAGTCGCTCTGCTGCTGCAGGGTGCTGACGCTGTGGGCGGCGAAGAACTCAGGCTCCACGGCGCTGCGCGTCGCTTCCCAACTGACCGCTTTGGCGCCGTTTTCGCAGAAGCTGAAGGTGCTGTGGTTGTCGTCGCCCCAGGCGCAACCGGGGCAGTCGAAGCCGCGTGCCTTGTTGACGCGCATCAGGTTGCGCATGTTTTTTAGCGTTTGTTTACTGTCGAGGACAAAGCGGGTGGTGGCTTCAAGCGAACCCCAGCCGCCCGCTGGGCCGGTATAAGGCTTGATTGACGGTTTGAATTTCATGGTGACACTTCGCAGGTGGTTGTAGCTAAAAAGTAAACGCTTTTTTATGCGTCTTGCGTATTTATGTCACAAGTTTAGGGGCGTGGCAGGCAGGCGTCTAATCGAATGGGGCAATGGCGGCATAGAGCGTATCTATCGCAGGCGGACGCTGACCTAAACAAATGGTTGCATAAAGACACCCGCTGCAAAAGAGTAATGGTTTCGTCTGAAAGTGAATTCATGCAGTCTATCTCGCGGATTATATTGGCATTTTATTCAGCCTGCGGGCCTGAGGAACACAGCGTGAAGCGTTCAGTATCAGTGGTGATCGGCGGTATATTACTGCCTTTAGCGGCGCAGGCGGCGGAAACGACGCCCCATTTTCCCACCATGACCCCACCGGCGATAGACGCCGCCTCTTACGTTTTGATGGATTACACCACCGGCCAGGTACTGGCGGCCGGCAATGCCGACGAACGGCGCAACCCGGCCAGCTTGACCAAACTCATGACCGGGTTGGTGATCGACCACGCGCTCGAGCAGCACAAGATTGGCCTCGACGATGTCGTCACCGTGGGGAAAGACGCCTGGGCGCAGGGCAACCCGGTGTTCAAAGGTTCTTCGTTGATGTTCCTGAAGCCTGGTGACAGGGTCACGGTTCGCGATCTCAGCCGCGGCATCATCATCGATTCCGGCAACGACGCCTGCGTGGCGATGGCGGACTATGTGGCGGGCAGCCAGGCCAACTTCGTCAAGCTGATGAACGAGAAGAGCGCGCAGCTGGGCCTGCAGAACACCCATTTCGAAACGGTACACGGGCTGGATGCGCCGGGGCAATTCACCACCGCCGGCGATCTGGCGGTGATTGCGCGCGCCATCATCATGAGTGAGCCGGCGGAATACCACATGTACAGCGAGAAATCGCTGACCTGGAACGGTATCACGCAGCAGAACCGCAACGGCCTGCTGTGGGATAAGACGCTGCACGTCGATGGGTTGAAAACTGGGCACACCGCCTCTGCCGGCTTCAACATCATCGCCTCCGCCACCGAAGGGGATCGCCGCCTGATTGCCGTGGTGATGGGCGGCAAAAGTTCCAAAGGCCGCGAGGAACAGGCGCGCAAGCTGCTGAGCTGGGGGCTGCGCGACTTTACCACGGTACACCTGTTCAGCGCCGGCCAGAGCCTGGGGGAAGAGCCAGTCTGGTACGGCGAGAATCACCGGTTACCGGTCGGCAGCGTGCAAGAGCAGTCGCTCAGCCTGCCAAAAAACGAAGCGGACAAGCTGAAGGCGCAGTACGTGATCAATACCGCGCGGCTGGAAGCGCCGATTGGTAAAGGGCAAACCGTCGGCGAGATCCGCATCAGCGACAATGGCCAGGTAGTGAAAACCCTACCGCTGGTGGCGCTGCAGGCGGTACCGCAGGGCGGCGTGTTCTCGCGCCTGGTGGATTACGTGAAGCTGAGGCTCTGACTCGTCGGGCGGGCGGCGGCCCCCGGTGGTATACTGGTGCGAATGCCGATCATTGAGCTGCGCTATGGATATTAAACAACTGATTTATTTGTGCAATCTGGAACGAGAGCGCCACTTCGGCCGGGCGGCGGAGGCCAGCTTCGTCAGCCAGCCGACGCTATCCATGCGATTGAAAAATTTGGAAAAAGAGCTGGGCGTTTCGCTGATTAACCGCGGCAACCATTTCGGCGGTTTTACCGCCGAAGGCGAGCGGGTGTTGGCGTGGGCGCGTGAGATCGTCTCGGTTTATCAGGGGCTGAAGCTGGAAGTGGAGTCGCTCAAGCACGGTTTGCACGGCACGCTGCGCCTCGGCGTGGTGCCGCAGTGCAGTATCTCGGTATCGGAAATGCTCAAGGCGGTCAGCGAACGTTACCCGCATCTCGATTACCGGCTGGCGGTGCTGAGCGCCGATCAGCTGTTGGAGGCGCTGACGGCGCACACCGTCGACATCGGCATCGGCTTTTTCGAGCTGTCGACCTTGAAGGAGCTGCATTTCCAATCGCAACCGCTGGTGGAAACCGGCGTCGAGCTGGTATTTCATCCGCAACATTTCCCGAAGCTGGTGGGCGATACGCCGTTGCCGCTGGAGGCGGTGGCCGCCTTGCCGTTGTGTCTCGCCGAGCCGACGCGTTATTTCCGCCGCTATCTCGATCAACACTTTCGCGACGCCGGGTTGACGCTGCACCCGCGGCTTGAGACCGCGTCGATCTTCCAACTGCTCGAAGGTATTTTCGTCGGTTTGGGCTGCGGACTGTTCCCGCGCGGCCAGCTGCAATCGCCGTTGATGCCGGCGTTGCAGCGGCGTCCGGTGGCCATCGGCGCCATGCCGCGTCATGCGGCGGTGGTCGTCGATATGGCGGAGCGCGCTACGCCGTTGGCGCAAAAGTTCTTCGATGCCGCCAGCGAGTGGCTGCGTCAGCAGAATGTCTAAAACGCGCCGTATTGCGGCCGGTAATAAGGCCGCATAGCGGTATTCAGTCGGCGGTGATGGAAGATGTTGCATCGCCCAACGTTTGGCGCAGGCGATTTTCCCAGGCGTAGAGTGCGGCGGTGAGGATCACTTCCAGCGCCTGCGCCTGATTCAGACCGCTGTTGAACAACGGCTGCACGCTCTGCGGGGTAAATTTCTCCGGTGCGCGCGTCAGCTCGGCGGCGGTGTGGATCACCGCGCGTTTGACCGTATCCTCGGTAGAGGCCAATCCCTGAGGCAGCCCGGTGAACAGCGCCTGTACCAATCCGTCATCCTGCATTTCATGCGCCACCGTGGCCGCGCAGTAACGGCTGCCGTTGATGCGCGAGACCACCAGCGTCGCCAGCGCCTTCAGGCGGCTCGATAACCCATACCCTTCGGCATTGATGCCATTGAACACGCCGTTGCGTTCGCGCAGTGCGGCGGCATCGTGCGCTAACAGCAGATAATAAGATTCGGCGCGCGCCTGCGGGTGGCTCTGATCCAACACGTCAAGCTGTTCGGCGGCGGCGGTTTCCGTGTCGATCGGCGACAGCCGCGCAGTCCAGCTCAATTCTTCGGTACTGAAAGCGACGCCATCGGCGTCTTCGACATTCGGGAAGCCGGGCACCACTACCGCCGGTCGGCCGGCTAACGCCGCGATGCCAGCTACCACACGCGCCTGATAGCTGACAAAACCGATGATTTGCGAAAAGGTGACGATATCCGCAGGGCTCAGCCCGACGTCGACAAGCTGTTGCAGCGCCTTGCGGCAAATCAGCGTGGGTTGGCTGGCAAGCTGGCGGGCATATTGGGTGATCTGGGCGAGCCGGATATTGCTTTCCCGGGAGGCGTCCGGGCTGTGCAGCGGGGCGAGGCGGGCGGCATAGTGGCTACAGAGGGACTGCACGCCGGTCACCTGCGCGACGGTCAGTGCGGTGCTGAGGCGATCGTAGGGTGACAATGTCACGTATCGTGATAGCGACACCTGGTCGGGAAACAGGGCGTGGTAACCGGCCAGTGAGGCGTTGAATACCCCGGCGCGGGCGCCGAGCGCGCTGTTTAACGCTTCATCGGCGAAGGCACCCAGCCCCAGCAGAAAACGATCGCGCAGGGTAGCCGCCTGCGGCTCCAACGGCGTATCGCCCCGCACGCTGCTTTGGGTTTCGTGATACCACTGGGCATTATGTTGTCGACGGAGTCGTTCCATAGGGTCAATCCTTAATCATGATCAACAACCACCGCTGCGTACGTCAGCGGTGGCTGGACAAAGAGGCAACATGCCCGCAGGCGGGGCGAAAGGCGGATTTAGCGCAGCTCATCGCAGTACAGTGCGTGGCCGTAAACAGAGAAACCGGTGGCCAGCGTGAGCAGAAACTGCGCGAGGCGGCGATGGCGAAGGCTGTTCATCAGTGCGATATCCTGTCGTATGAGAGGCTCAACGTAGGGGATATCCTCACCGATCGCCCTGGCGAGATAAAATAATGTTACGGACTAATCAATAACTGAAAGGAATAAAATATAAGGATATATAACAAGAATGTAATTTGTATGTGCATTTTCTCGCTAAGCGACCGAGGCGCGCAGCAATAAAAAACCCGCCGCAGCGGGTTTGTTGCAGGCCAGGACGGGGCTCAGAAACGGCCGCCGTCGCGTCGCCAGGCGTCGGCGGTCAGCGCCTCGCCGAAGTGGCTGGCGATAAGACGCTTGGTCAATTCGTGCAGCGGCGCCGCCAACACCTCGGCGGTGCTGCCGCGTTCGACGATTTCCCCTTCGTGCATCACCAGCACCTGGTCGCTGATATGCTTCATCATGCCGAGGTGCTGGGTGACGTAGATATAGGAAATGCCGTGTTTTTCCTGCAGTTCCAGCATCAGGTTGATGATTTGCGAGCGCATCGACATGTCCAGCGAGGCCAGCGCCTCATCGGCGACGATCACCTTCGGCTGCAGGATCAGCGCACGGGCCAGCGCGACGCGCTGTTTTTGCCCGGAAGCCAGCATGTGCGGATAGTAGTAAGCGTGATCCGGCAGCATGCCGACCTGGCGCAGCGTTTGGTTGATACGCTGCTCGCGCTCGGCGGGTTCCAGATCGGTGTTCAACCGCAGCGGCGCATCCAGCAGCTGGCCGATGCGCTGACGCGGGTTGAGCGAGGTGCTCGGATCCTGAAAAATCATGCGAATGCGCTGGCTGCGGTAGCGATAATCACCGAACTCCAGCGGATGATCGTCGATCAGCAGTTCGCCGGCGGTCGGTTCCACCATGCCGGAGAGCATTTTCGCCAGCGTGGATTTGCCAGAGCCGTTCTCACCGATCACCGCCAGCGTCTGACCTTCACGCAGGGTAAAGCTGACGGATTTCACCGCCTCGACGTGCTGACGGCGGAACAGCCCGGTGCGGTAGCGGTAGGTTTTGCTCAGGTTGCGCACTTCCAACAGCGTTTCCATGTTATTGCTCCTCCATGTTCAGCGGGAAGTGGCAGGCGAAGAAGTGGTTTTTGACCGGGCGCAGGCGCGGCGTTTCGATGCACTTCTTCTGCGCGTAAGGGCAGCGCGGCCCCAGGCGGCAGCCGATCGGCAGGTGTTCCAGCGAAGGAATGGCGCCCGGTAGCGTGTTCAACCGGCTTTTGTGCGGCAGCGAGCGGCCGAAGTCCGGCATGGCGCGGATCAGCGCCTGGGTATAAGGGTGGTGCGGCGCCGCCAGCAGCTCTTCGCACTGGGCGCTCTCCACCGTTTGCCCGCAATACAAGACGTTCACCCGGTCGGCCCACTTGCTCATCATCTGCAGGTCGTGGCTGATCAGCAGAATGGTGGTATTGTTGTTCTGGTTGAGGCGCGCCAACAGGCGGAAAATCTGCGCCTGGGTGGTCGGCTCCATGGCATTGGTCGGCTCATCGGCGATCAGCAGGCGCGGCTGGTTGGCCAGCGCGATGGCGATCATCACTTTCTGGCACTCGCCCTCGGTCAGCTCGTACGGGAAGCTGCCCATGATGTCGTCGTGATCCTTGATGCCGACGCGGTGCAGCAGTTCGATGGCGCGGCGTTTGCGCCAGTTGAAGCGTTGCCACCAGCGGCCCTTGTAGGTCCAGCCTGGGATGGCCTGCGCCAGCTGGCGGCCGATGCTTTCGGAAGGATCGAGACAGGACTGCGGCTCCTGGAAGATCATCGAGACGTTGTGGCCCACCAGCCTGCGCCGCTCGCGCGGACTTAGCTGCAGCAGGTCGATGTCGTCGAAGCGAAAGCGATCGGCGGTGACGCGCCAGTTGTCTTTGGTCACGCCGCAGATGGCCTTGGCGATCAGGCTCTTGCCGGAGCCCGATTCACCCACCAGGCCGCGCACCTCGCCCTCGGTCAGCGTCATGCTGACGCGATCGACCGCCTTGACCGGCCCTTCGGCGGTCATAAATTCAATCGTCAGATTGCGGATATCGAGTAACGGCATTATTCCACCCCGGCATTGATTGCGCGGCGCATACCGTCGCCTAACAGGTTAACCAGCAGCACGCTGACGAGAATGGCCGCGCCGGGTAGCATCACCGTCCAGGGCGCAACGTACACCAGCTCGAGCGAATCGCCGAGCATCGCTCCCCATTCCGGCGAAGGCAGCTGCGCGCCGAGATCGAGGAAGCCGAGTGCGGCGATATCCAAAATGGCCATCGACAGCGCGCGGGTGAACTCGGTCACCAACACCGCCGCGATGTTCGGCATGACCGCGTACCACAAGATCTGCAGCGTGGAAGCGCCGTCAAGCCGGGCCGCCACCACGTACTCTTTCTCCAGTTCGTCGTGCACCGCGCTGTAGATAGTGCGCACCATGCGCGGCAACAAGGCGAGCCACACCGCCAGCATGGCGTGTTCAAGTTTGGGGCCGATAAACGCCACCACCACGATCGCCAGCAGCAGCGAGGGAATCGACAGCAGGGTATCGAGGATGTGGTTGAGCACCGCAGAGCGCAGCCCGTGGGTGACGCCGGCGAACACGCCGAGGATCACCCCGCAGAACGCCGCGGCCAGCGTCACCGCCAGCGCGGAGCCGAAGGTGGCGGCGGTGCCGGTCAATAGGCGACTAAGGATGTCGCGCCCGAGATCGTCGGTGCCGAGGAAAAACGACACGTTGCCATAGCGCGACCACGACGGCGGCAGCAGCTGATAACCAAGGAACTGCTGATCCAGCGCGTAGGGCGCCAGCAGGCTGCCGAACAGCGACAGTAGCAGCAGGGCAATCACCCCGTAAAAACCGATCATCGCCAGCGCGTCGCCATAGAAAATCCGCCAGGTGTAGCGCAGCGGGCTCGGCATCTTTTTCTCGCGGTATACGTTATCGAAGGGCATACCATTCCTTATGTTTCAGCGGGTTGGTTGCCGCACCCAGAATGTCGGCCAGGACGTTAATGGTGATCACCAGCGTGCCGACCACCATGACGCCGGCGGAAATCGCCGCATAGTCCTGCTGGCGAATGGCGTTGATCAGCCACCGGCCGAGGCCCGGCCAACTGAACACCACTTCGGTGATCATTGCCAGCGTGAGCATGGTGGAGAACTGCAGCCCCAGCTTGGGCACAATTGGCGGCAGCGCATTGTGCAACACGTGGCGGCGAATGATAGTGAAGCGCGACAGGCCGCGGGTAGCGGCGGCCTTGATGTAGTTTTGGCTCAGCACATCGTCGGTGCTGATGCGCATCAGGCGCACCACTTCGGTGGTGGGCGCCACCGCCAGCGCGGCGATCGGCAGGATCATGTGACGCAGTGCGCTGCCGATCATCTCGGCGCGATACGGCGAGTCCGACAGCCAGGCGTCGATCAGCGCGAAACCGGTGATAGGCTTCACCTGATACAGCAGATCGAAACGGCCGGAAACCGGCAGCCAGCCGAGATGCAGCGAGAAGAACAGCATCAGCAGCAGCGCCAGCCAGAACACCGGCATTGAAAAGCCCAGCAGCGCGAAGGTGCTGATGGCGGTGTCCTGCCACTTGCCGCGCAGCACGCCGGCGATGATGCCCAGCGGAATGCCGATAAACAGCGCCAGGGCGAACGCCAGCAGGCACAGTTCCATGGTGGCCGGGAATACTTCGCGCAGCTGTTCGCTGATCGCCTGGCCGTTGATGCTGGAGACGCCGAAGTCCCAATGGAGCAGGCTGACGAAGTAGAACTGATAGGCGTCCAGCAGGGCGGCGCCGTTCAGCGGCGCGCGCGGCGTGAAATAGCTCAGGCTGAAGCTGACCAGCGTCAGGAAGAACAGCGTGATCAGCAGCAGCAGAATGCGGCGCAGGGTAAAGATAATCACTTGTTCACCTCCGGCGCGGATTCACGGTACACCCCGGCGAACGAGGCGTTGCCGAACGGGCTCAGCACCAATCCCTTGATGTCGTAGCGGTAGGCCTGCAGACGCAAAGAAGAGGCCAGCGGCAGCACCGGCAGTTGCTGCTCGAGGATTTTCTGCGCCTTGCGGTAGTTGTCGATGCGCTGAGACAGCTGCTGCGACAACAGCGCGTTCTGCAGCACCTCGTCGAAGCCTGGGTCACACCAGTGAGCATAGTTGGTTTGCGAACGGATTGCCGCGCAGCTCAGCAGCGGCCGGAAGAAGCTGTCCGGGTCGTTGCTGTCGGTGGCCCAGCCGGTCAGGGTCAGATCGTGGTTCATTTCCATCAGGCGCGCCTCTTGGAAACGGCCTTCTACCGGCACGATGGTGACGTTGATGCCCACCTGGCCGAGATCGGCCTGGATCAGCTCGGCGGTTTTCAGCGGGCTCGGGTTGTAAGACTGCGAGGCGGTCGGCACCCACAGCTTCAGGTTCAGCTGGCCGACGCCGGCCTGCCGCAGCATCTCGCGCGATTTGGCCGGATCGTACTCGGTGACGTGCGCGTCGTTGTCATAGGCCCAGGAGGCGCGCGGCAAGATTGAGGCGGCGGTTTCCGCCGTGCCGTAATAGATCGACTGCATCAATCGTTGGTTGTTGATCGCCAGCGAAATCGCCTGGCGCACATTGAGGTTGTCGAGCGGCGGTTTGCGGGTGTTGAACGCCAGATAAGCGATGTTCATCCCCGGACGCAGCGTCAGGCGCAGGCGCGGATCGTCGCGCAGGATCGACAGCTGGCTGGCCGCCGGATAAGCCAGTACGTCGCACTCGCCGGTCAGCAGCTTGGAGAGGCGGCCGGTGCCGCCAGCGCCCAGATCGATCACCACCTGCGGCATGCGCGGCAGGCCTTTCCAGTAGGCGGCGTTGCGCGCCAGGCGAATATATTGCCCCGAGCGGTATTCGTTGAGCAGGAACGGGCCGCTGCCGACCGGCTCGCGGTCGATCAGCTCCTGATGGCCTTGGCGCGTCAGCGTGTCGGCGTATTCGGCGGACAGCACCGGCGCGTAGTGGGTCGCCAGGTGCCACAGGAACGAGGCGTCCGGTGACTGCAGGCGAATCTCCACCGTGTAGTCGTCGAGCTTTCTCACGCTCTGCACCGAATCGCCGAACTGCAGGCTGTCGAAATAGGGGTATTCGCCACCGTTGACGTCGTGATACGGGTGTTTTTGGTCAAATACGCGCGCGAAGCTGAACACCACGTCGTCGGCGTTCATCTTGCGGGTGGGCGTAAACCAGGCGGTGGTCTGGAACGGTACGTCCTTGCGCAGATGGAAGCGGTAGGTGGCGCCGTTGTCCAGCACCTCCCAGCTTTGCGCCAGTTCGGGGATCAGCCGGTAGGTGTACGGGTCGACGTCCAGCAGGCGATCGTACAGCTGGGCGGCCAGGGTATCCACCGTCAGGCCGCTGCTGGCCATTTGCGGGTTGAAGGTATTCAGTATGCCGCTGACGCAATAAACAAAGCCGCTCTGGCGAATGTCCGGCAGCGGCGCCGCGCTGGGCGCGGGCGGTGTTGTCGCGGCCAGGGCAGAGCCCGTCAGGCACAACGACAGTATCCAAAAGGGTAAACCACGCATAGAGGCTCATGGGTTAATCAGCAATAGCGTTAGTGTATCGTACTCTGACCAGCAGCCCAATCCATTGAACAAAATCGCTGAGTTTTCTGCGACTTGATTAATCAGGCCGTTCAGCGGCAAGAAAAAAGTTTTTCATGTTATGTTATAATATAACAAAACCGTGTTACCGTTCCCCGGCAAAGTCACAATAACGCAAGGGGATGTATGAACGAAGTTGCACTTCCACCACGCCGTTCGCTGCCGGACGCTCAGGCATGGCGCGGCGAAATGAGTGATGTCGGGCTCGATTGGGTCGGGATGCAAGGGATCGCGCTGCCGCTGGAACTGGCTGGCAAGCCATTGATGGCGAAGGTCGACGCCGGCATCAACCTGCGCGCCGAAGCGGCGGGCGAACGCGGTATTCACATGTCGCGGCTGTATCTGGCGCTGGACGAATTGACGCAGGGCGAGCTGACGCCGCAGCGCATCGGCCGGACGCTGCAGGCCTTTCTGGATTCGCAGCCAGAACACAGCGATCGCGCCAGCTTGTCGATCGGCGGCGAGCTGTTGCTGTCACGTCCGGCGCTGCTGTCGCCACAGCGTGGCTGGAAGGCTTACCCACTGCGCATCGAGGCCACCCTGGCAGGCACGCTGACGCTGGCGCTGACCGTCGGCGTGCCTTATTCCTCTACCTGCCCGAGTTCGGCGGCGCTCAGCCGTCAGTTGGCGCAGCAACAGTTTCAGTTTGATTTTGAACAGGCGGCGGAGCGGGTCAGCCAACGCCAGGTGAGCGAGTGGCTGCTGGAGCAAGGTATGCCGGCCACGCCCCACAGCCAACGCAGCTGGGCCTGGATCACCGTGACGCCCGAGAATGAACGGGCGTTCGAACCGGTGAAACTGATTGACCGCATCGAACACGCGCTGGGCACGCCGGTACAAACGCTGGTGAAACGCCGCGACGAGCAGGCCTTCGCATTAGCCAACGGTCAGAACCTGATGTTTTGCGAGGACGCGGCGCGCCGTCTGTATGGCATGCTGCGCAGCCAGTGCGACTACCGCGCTTTTTCGCTGCGCGTCGAGCATCAGGAGAGCCTGCATGCCCACAATGCGGTGGCGGAGCTGAGCTGGCGGGGAGAACACCATGCTGCGTAAAAATC
>Ga0308162_1002310_pt1 | contig 12724 bp, 10 predicted proteins | sample PhySR2_FD_201370 | JGI IMG/M metagenome (GOLD analysis project Ga0308162, IMG submission 201370) | Phyllosphere microbial communities from UC Gill Tract Community Farm, Albany, California, United States - DLSLS.R2 | ecosystem: Host-associated > Plants > Phyllosphere > Unclassified | place: USA... | reverse complement strand
GATCTGGTAATAGAAAAGCAATTGAAAGACTTGAAAAAGAGATGGCTCAGGTCCATTTCGATACACAAAAGATAAAAGAAAACTACGGTTCCAATAGTTTGAAGCTAACGATTGTTATCTCTCACATAAAAAAAATACTCGAAAACCCTAAGGTTTTCCATTGGCTTCTTAGAAATAAACAAGATTACCTTAGTGAATTGACCAAGATATCTGACATTGATAAATTATCTTAGGTCTTGTTCTTTTGTGGCTTACATAATTTTTTTTTGTAAATGTTAGGATCTACAGCTATTTTGCAAATCCTTACTTCGTATCCAAAATTGCTAATGCTCTTATAGAAGTTTTTTAAATTTATTTTTGAAAATAGAGGCAGATCTTCAGGGAGATTTTTGTTCGTAGCTATGGCAAAGACTAATTTACAATTTTTGGCATCTGGTCGTATTATATGATCAGCTAATTTTATGTGGGCAGGAAGTTTCTCATTAAGCTTTCCTCTGAATTCAGAATCGCTTATGAAAAGTTCAGAACCAACAAATCCTTGTGAGAAAAGATGGCTCATACTTTGCGAACCACTATAATATTTCACATGAATAAAATCTGATGCATCTTTTATAAGGTCGCAAAATTCAATTTTACTTTTCCCTCCACCATGATGAATAAATTTTTGATCCATGTGTGTAAATGATTTGTCACCAAGACAAACATTTTTATTGTAATCTTCTTCTCTTTTATAGGAATATACCGGAAACTTATCAGACTCCTCATAATGTAGAATTTTTTTCATCTCATCATCAATGGTCGTTACAAAATTTCTATCGGCCACATACCATATTGAATCTCGCAGAATATAGTTCTGATCACCTTCTTTTATTTCAGCATAAATGCATCTGTATATAGACCATTTTTTTATCGATTCATAATCGGCATTCAAAACATGCAGGCAACTTCTTTTAAGTTCATCAACAGTAACCTCAGCATTTTTGCTATCAAAATACTCACATATGTGATTTACTGACAAGCTTTCATAAATAATGCTTCTTTGCCTTCTCTCGAAACAATATCCTACTTGATTTTCCCAATCCACAATTTCTGGCTCACCTAGCCATATGTCACTGAAGTCTCTTTGATTTATCAAATCAATCAAAAGGGAATCCAATATTTCAACTTCAGCTTCATCAGCTTCTTTGATATTGTTAACCCATTCGAATTCTTCAGGAAGGGGTAATAAATAAATAGAGTTTATTTTTGTTAATAGTTCAGAAATCGTTTTTAATTCAATGTCTGGCACAATTACAAAAGCGTCTTTCCCGGTTATTTTATTCCCTAAAACATCTTCAGTGGAAGTGCCCGTGAGGGTCGTGAGAATATCCATCTCAGAATCTATTTTAAGATTGTATATATCGACTTCTTTACTACTCTGACTACGAGTTAGAAGATTGGTTTCGTTATGACTACCTTTATCCAGGCTGCGGATTTTTTTATGCTCGATACAGTTAAGGGTTGTTTTCAGTCCAAAACCTTTGACAATGCTACTATCATTGATTAAGTGATGACCAGTTCCAAACGGAATAAGATACCTTGAGTTATCAACCTCAACCACCAGAACTGCTCCAGTGCTACTATTCATACCAAAAAAATCGGGTTTTATGACCGTTTTTTGGCTTGTAAATAAAGTTGTCCATTCAGGTAGTACTGGGTCAGAGATTTGCTTTGCATAAAGGTATGCTCTTGCGTCATCCATTTCAAATTCAATAGGTTTTTGGACTCTTTCCAAATTCAAAACCTGGTCAATATCATCTGTAATTCTTTTTGTTTTATAAATCGAAAGTTTTATCTTCATTATATTTACCCAAAATATCTTATCGAGCCAGTATATTTAAAGAGTTCAATAACTGAGTGTCTAATGTTTCTCTTACTGGAGTAGGCAATCCATTTGCAACTCTATAATTCTTGATGGCAGTTCGTGTCGCAGGCCCCATACTTCCGTCAATGTTGCCGTTATAGAAACCTTTATCGAGTAAGGCAAACTGCACTCGCATGATTAACCGCTTACGTTTTTCTGTATCCGAAGTTAGCCCGCTACTTGCTCGATTGGCACCTGTGGTTCCTGCTGAGTTTGTTGTGGTTGTGCTATCTGTGTCATTTGAGCGAAGTGAACGGACAGAGGAGGAAGAAGACGACGAACGAGTTCCTGAACTGGATGAATCTGAGGTGCTAGGTGAGCTGTAAGTTTTGGGATAGTAAGGTGTGCTTCCACCATAGTAGCCACCGCCTGATGAAGAACGGTGTGAGCTGTGGCTACGGTGAGAACTGTGACTTCTGTGTCCTGCAATGTAGAACGGCACTTCGGTGTTGAGTGGTGCTATCACTAAATCATGTTCGTTCAGAGTCATACCAGGTAAGTCACTGGCACCGGTAGATGAATCACTTGCCCATACAGAGTTATTAAGAGCCAAAAATCCAGGAAGCAGAGCTGCGAAATTAAACTTTTTCATATTATTGGTCTCGGAGGTTGATGAAAACGTCCTTTTGATGAACTGAAATAACCAGCACAGGAAGACTTCTGAGTGCATTCATCACATTCTTTGGGATAGTAATTTTTCCAGTCAGAGATGGACTGTGTAGCAAAATCCCATGCCCTTTCAGGAAGGTGGCACAATGGGTAATTGAAGATGGTAAGAGGGATACCTGACCTGTGTGCAGTGTCTACAGCCGAAAGGATTTGTTCGCTGTAGTTGTCGTGCTCTATGAAGATTGATGACCAGTTCTTTCGGGCCCATCCAATCGACTCTAACCCCATCAGGGAGATCTGGTTAATGTTCGAGAACACGCGACCAGCAAACTCTACTATGTCATCAAGCTCTGTGTAGTTCGCCTGAGTAGGGATGACTCTCAGTTCTATGTTGATCCCTGAGTTACCGGCATTGATCATTCCCCTGACTGTTTCATCAAACGCTCCCTCGCTTCCGACCAGGTAGTCGTGCACTGATGCTCTTGAAGAATAAAGCGGTATCCCAAACGTGATTTTGATCTTATCGCTTCTTTCCTTCATCTGCTGGGTAAAGCTGACATCCGCAAACTTCCTTCCGTTGGTTAGAACATGCAGTGCTGTGTCGGGGGAGTTTTCGATTATGAAGTCCAGAAAATGCAGGAAGTCTTCGCCATAGAGCAAAGGCTCTCCCCCGCTCACTCCCACTACTCCATTCAGAGAGAAGGAAGCGATAGCCAGAGCTGACTGGTTAAGAAGCCAGTCATCGTTTCCAGCTTTAGGAGGCTGAGAACAAAATAGGCAAATGTTGTTGCACCTTTCAGTGACAAGGACAGTGTTGTGGTTTGCTCTACGGGACAGTATCACCCGGAGCATGTTGCCGTTGTTGATGATCCCAATGTCACCATCTTCTATGGAATCGAAAAGTTCCTGGCTCACAATCGAATTTGCAAAATATGCAGGCAGTCTGGAATCGAGTTGTGTTGTAGTGACAAGCAAATTTGGCAAATAGAATTGAGGATTTTCAGGCTTGGTTTTGCACAGGCGATAGAAGCCTTGCTGAACTGGCAAGTCCGATGAAAACCGGAAAATATCGTTTCTCAGCACCTCAGACATAAGCCCACCTTTTGAGCATTTCAGCCATTGGTCCATCCTGAGAGATTTCATTCAGCAGGAAGCGGAACATCCCTTTGTGATACTGGCAGAAGGTTGACCGACTTTTGTCACCAACAGGCTCGCCATGAACACTGATGTTCTGACAAGGATCTGCTCCACAGAAAGGTTGGTAAGCACAGGTATCACAACCGGGCATGGCGAAATTAAATGAAGATGAGAGAGCGGAACGGTAGTATTCGTTGCTACTGAATGACAGTGAAGCAAACTCTCCTGCACTGAAATCTGCTTCGGGATTTACTTTCTGAAGCATACGGCTTTCATCGCTACCGTATACCTTGCCGTCATAGTTGAACAGGATGCAGTTTAGCACTACTCCGCTTGGTGATTTCAGATCTGCATAACCACTGAAGCCCGGATTGAAAATTCGCTTAAGATGGATTGAAGCTGAATGCTCAACGACAGGTATGCCCTTCTGGTTCTGAAGCAACACTTCCTGCATTAACTCTTTATAAAACTCAAAATATTCAGGCATTGAAAAAGTGAAGCTTTGCTTCTGAGCAAACCCATAGGGACTTACAGGCCGGATAAACATGTCAGTGAGGCCAAGAGACAGATGAGCATCCACTATGGAGGCTGGTTCTTTTGTCAGCTCCTTAGTAACTGTGGTGACCGTTGCTACACGGTTTGCTCCCAGCTCTTCTGTGATTTTCTGAATGCCTGTAACGGCTTTGTTGTGAGCCTGAGAGTCGGTGAGGATACGGTTTTTATTGTGGACGGCTTCGTTACCATCAAGAGAGACAGAAAAGGTGATATTCCGTTCTTTAACCCAAGAGAGGATGCTTTCATCGAGTATTGAGAGACTCGTAGCAACAACCATTTCGAAAGCATCACTACCTAATGAACTCACACACTCTTCATAAATTGACTGGACGAGATCGAACCTGAGAAGCGGTTCTCCGCCCTGCACTTCAACCTTGTATGGAGGGGTGCCCAGCTTCTTAATGGTGCTTACGATTTCCGGTATCAGTTCTGGGTTCAGATCGTAACCATCAGCGGTGACCGATGCTCTGCTGACCTGGCAATACTTGCATGTGTGATCGCACCTGAGAGTCGGCACAATCATGAAGATTGGTCTGACGGCCAGTTCGTTCATCAGTCGTTTGGCAAAGGCAGAACTCAGAGAGGCTTTTGAAACTGATTGAGTTGCATCGTCTGTAATGAACAATCTGCTTTCAAGTAGTCGAGAGGTGGTTTGCTCTGGAGGAAAGTTGTTATTGGCAAGAAGATGTAGCTCATCGTCATCGACGAAGCTGTGAAAGCCAGCAAGGTTGCTGATGAAGACTTTGCCATTGCTAAGGGAGTCAAAGTTGAATGGCATCGTATTCATTCGGCAAGTCTCGTATCGATGCTCCTCAGAACATTGTCGATGATAGAAGCCCTGACTTGGCCGGTATGAGCCTGAAGCTTCTCCCTGAGCTTGTAATCATTCAGCAATCGCTCAAACTCGAACTCAACCTCGTCGTTCCAATCTTCGAACGAGATGAGCCAGTGCTCATCGTTTTCATCAATTTTCCAACGAGATACATTGCTCATCCAGTAAAGGCTGTTTCGAAGCACCCATTCAGAAAATGCAATTTTATTAATATTTTTAGTCATAATATGAGCCGTAATGATTACGAGGAATTAGTGTAATTTCATCAGGAAGCAAATCAAGCACTTGATTTTAATTGATTTATTATTTAAACCTTGCAGAGCATTCTGATTTACACGAAAACAACTTCATTTCCATATGTAAATTAATTTTACATAAATAGCAAGATTTATTATGATTGCAACGGTGAAATGTGGTTGAGATTTGCTTAGCATTACTAGCTTTTTAAGGTGCAAAGAAATCAAAACAATCGACAAAAGGGACAAAAATGATCTTTTCTAAGAAATCGTATATTTTGCTCGATATTATTATATTTATAGCAATTTTATTTTTTGTAGTATGGCTTTCATATTACATCGTTCATAACTTTGCATATGAAAATAAACTTTCAATTCCATCTAAGAATGATTTATTTATAACGTTGATTTTAAGCATACCTATAATTCTTAGTGGCTTAGGTATGGCCAAATGGTATTTAATTAGGGGAAAATCTATAAAGGCATTAGTAGATGCAATACTTGCACTTTCAGCAGCGATTGTGGCTTTTAGACTATTCAGCGATGGCGCTCCGGCACTTATTGATTATATAAAGAAATATTTAGCCATAGAACTTTTATTAGCGTTCAAAGTAATATTAATGATATTTGTTTTTTCTAAATTCTTAATATCTTTAATTGAAATTTTCCAAGAGCGTGCAAAGGAAAGCTCCATTATATATGAATCGAAAGATTCAAATAAAAAAAATGAAAGCAAAGAATTAACTTATGAAAATGGAGAGCATAATAAATACATAATTAGCTTTGTAGTACTTGCTTCCATTTATTTGTACTTAAATAAAAAATCATAGAAGTTTATACCATGTCTTTGGGAAGAAAAGTACTCCGACAAACACTATCATGATGGTCATGAAATCTATAAAAAATGCAAACCCTATCATTGCTGGATAGAAAAAAATGAATATATTCACGAAAAACACTGTAATTAAAAATAAAATCAAACGTTTCATTGCGGCCCCCTAATTGTATTTAAATGTTAAAATTTTAATAACTCTTTATTTCAAACCTGTCAAACTAAATGTAAATAAAATTTAAGCAAGGGCTAACTGAGCGATGCTCAGTTGCCTTGCTTTTTCTGCCCTTCGGTTGAAAAAGAAAGATCAAAGCAAAAAACCACCAAACCCAACCCATTGACGCGATTGATTTTTATGGTACTTATTATAGATAGTATATGAATTTGCTATTAATCAAAAATATCAAAAGGAGTTGATATGAAAAAAAACAATATGATATTCGACGATGAGTTTCCTTCTACATTTACCAATGATCCTGTCGTAAAAAAATTACCCCCTAATCGTCTTCGCAAACACTCAGTAACAGTCAGATTAAACGAAGTCGAGCTGAGCAAAGTAAACCATTTCAGAGGACAGCTAAGTAGGAGCTGTTGGCTGAGATCCTCAGCTCTTCAGCAACTACCCCCTTCTGTTCCCGAAATCAACAAAGAAGCTTGGCAGGAGCTTACTGGTTCCCTACAGAAACTGAATGATCTTACTTCGTTCCTGCTTCGCAGAGGCGAAGATGCTCAGCCACTATCGCAGGAAGTAAGTGCTTTAAAAGTGAAGCTGTTGCATGTAAGAGATGCTTTGCTGACTCTTGAAAAGTGATCATCGCTGATGAAGGGTATGAATAAAATAAAAAGGGGTAAGAACTTTCGAGGAGTCATCTCGTATGCGCTTGCCCCTGCTCCTCATCATATGACTATACCAATGGTGATTGGTGGCAATCTTGTCGGCATCACTGTAGACGAGCTGACCGCCGAGTTCGTAAAGACTCAGAAGCTAAGAGAGGATGTTACGAAACCAGTTTGGCATAACTCCCTTCGTCTCCCTGTCGGTGAATCACTCACAAGTCAACAATGGAGGAACATTGCTGACGACTACATGAAGAGAATGGGCTTCTGTGACACTCATCTCCGTTGTTATGTCCTACACAATGATGAAGCTGGTCAGCACATACACATCATTGCTTCCCGTATAAACGTTTTAGTAGGTGGCCAACTTTACTTGGGTAAGAACGAGAATCTCGTTAGCACCAGAATCATTCAAGACCTTGAACGGGATCATCAGCTCACCAGAACGAAAGGTCCTTCTCCTGCTAAACCGCCTCAGAAGCAAAGAAAGCTTACTAGTAACGAAAAGATGATGCAGGACAGGACCGGAAAGAAACCTTCTAAAAAAGTGATACAGGAAGCTATAGATGCGATCCTAACCTTCTTCGATACCATCACTATCGAAGACTTCATATATGAATTACAAAAGCAAAACATATCAGCGACAGCAAACATCGCTTCTACTGGCAAGATGAACGGTTTTTCATTTGAGCATCAGGGAGTCGCTTTTAAGGCATCACAGCTCGGTAAGGCATACAGTTGGTCAAATATGAGTAAGCGAATCACCGTGACTCAACCTATAGAGGCTGTTGCTCCTGAATCGATTGCCGACAAAGAAAACGTTTTGAATCACATTGAAGTTCATCCCACATCTACCCCAACACCACTTACGGCAAATTCCAGAGAACATATCCGGTCTCGCTGGTTGCAGTGGATACCTTACCTTGAGGAGCTTGTTGCCAGTTTAAAAGCTGTTGGCTCCACGATTCTCAACCCGCTCAAAAGAAATGTCATCTATTACACAATGCGAACCAGCCCCCCCGAAACACCAGATATTTCTGAGGTAAATTTTGAAAATTCAGCGTTAAAAAACGTTTTCAAATGACCTTAAAGAGCTAGTTTTCAGTGAGTTAAAAGCACTCACTAAGTCAAACTCCATAAATATTTTCATTCTTTTCATATTGATAGGTAAAAACGATCGATCGTTATTACTGATCAATTAAATCATCATGATAGTTTAAGGCTATCAAAAGGAGGCGATCGATCGGTACAAATGATTTGCTAGACCCCATTTCCAAGCCGTAATGTAACTTCAAACGGAAACACATAGCACACTGATTTATCAGCAGAATAAGCTGATGCATACGTGCGCCTTCGATTCATTGAAACTAACCTTGGAAGAATCTATGACAGCAACAACTGAAGTAAAACAGCCCAACTTCCTTATGATGAAACGGGTGTGGATTGCTATTGCACTGCCGATTGTCATTTTCTATTTCTCTGGAATTCAGGGGTTGGTCCAGCTCGCTCTCGTATGGATTTTCGCAAGTATCATGCTCTTGATGTTTGCTTATAAAAAATTTCGAATTAAGAAGTGGAATGCCAGCACCAGAGATGTATTCGGAGAGTCTGACGGCATGTGGAGTCACGAGTTCGGTCCTACTGCTATGAAGCTCGATGAAAAACGAGGACTAATTCATCTCAAGGAAGAGAACAAACAAAAAACGTATCCGTTCTCAGCTATCAAAGAATGGCGATACAACTTGTCTACTACGAGACAAAGAACAGGTCTTGATAAAGAACTGGATCGCACCCACGATTTCAGAGAGTCAGGCTTTTACATCGCTGTAGACGATGTGCAGTATCCTGAGTGGAGAGTTATGTTCTTCCCACAGCAGGGCGACTTCAATTCGCAGGAAGGTATTCGAGATACTGAGCTACAACTTAAAAGATGGATGCATATCTTTGACAATGTAATTAATAAATAATCTAAAAAACCAAATATTATAATTTCAAGCCAGCTCAGAGCTGGCTTGAAATATTTTAAAATCAAAAAACACTGATTAATTCTTCTTGTTTATCTTTTCAAGGCCTATATGCTTTGATACTGAATTATAACTTATACCAGCTACAGAACAAATTTGCTGCACTTCATTATCAGAACGTTCAAACATGTAAAGATAGTTTAGTACAATGCTTTTAACCAAATTATCAGATATGGGATTTTTATCGAGACTATGTAGAATTGAACGTAGGTGTTCAACAGAAATAGAGTTACCCAGTTCAAGCATAGTCGCAAGTTTTAATATTTTGCCTGCATTAGATTCATACTCATCACACAATTCATCTATCACAGGTTGTAAGTTATTGCTTCCAATTGAGGATGATATCTTAGACAATATAGTATAACTCAATCCTATAACCAACTGGAACAGGAAATGCTTAGCCATTTCCTTGACCTTTAGCTGAGTCAGTTTCTCATCATTTTGTTCAAATAGTTTACGCTCAATAGCTTCAAGAACCACTTCTGATTCATCTCTAATATAGCTAATAAAAAAATCCAATGTCCTTAATGGAGCATTTATTGCCTCGCCTAATAATCTTTTCTTTTGAGGAACCTTTAAAGAACCGTAGTAGTTCCTTGAAATTTGCCCTAAAATCTCCAAAGATTTAAATGTTAGGTTCATTTCCTTAAGAAGATCTGAACCCGAGGCGACATCATTTTTATTATCTTCTTTTGATACGTGATCTTCATCTTCTTCAAAATTTTCCAACCTATTAGTTTTTTCTTCTTGTTCATCTTTACGATGCTCATAATCTCTTCTTAACTGCAATCTATCCTGAGTCTGAAACTTGATAGAAGGAAGTGCATCTACTATGTCATTAATAAACTTTATTTTTATATCTAACTTAGTTGGCTTATTAGTTTTAAACAAAGTTCTGGCTTGTTCTACAACCTTATCTAAGATAGATTCGTCTCTAGAGTGGTGAGTAAGGAACATTAAAATACTCATGCTCCTTCTTTTTCCTAAAGAACTAACAAGGCCATTAATTATTTCGACAGTACCTGGTTCTCTTATTGTTTCTGCTAAATGTTTTGCAATGAAGAAGTAGTAAACGTATGGATACTTAAACTTGTAGTAGCCACCATCTTTCTTTTCCATTATTTTTGCTTTTACAAGCAAAGAAATCCTATTTTCAAAATCAATACGGACTCCATAATCTTTACAAAACCGAACATTAAAATCATAAAGATTATCTCTGGTATCTTCTTGGTAGTTATTATTAAAATAATAAAATGATAATTCTTTGACATAATTAAAGAACTCATCAAGTTCTTCTTTTCTTACAGAGGCACTGCCTAAACTATGAGTTATAAGATATTCATAATAGTAGCCATAGGAGCTTGCGTTAACATCCAGAGAGTTACCATTCTCCATAGACTGTAACATAGTTAGCAAGAAGAAAGGAGTTGATGGGATGTAATTCCTACCAATTATTCTGGTGATAGTTTTAAATGCAAGGTCATTTTTTGCCAAAAGAACTTTATTTTCATTAGTGCATTCCTCTTTCATAAGATTCCACTTATGCACTAAGTCATACCTCAGTTTGTAGCCTAACCTTAATATCTCATATTTCTCATAACCTTCCTTGAAATAATTATCACCTATTAACTCACTACCATTAAAATCAAAACTATCACTTACTGTTATTATTATTTTATCAAAGACCTTCGTAGTATTTTCTAGGAACCTCTCAACCGATTTTTTATCCCCCCTAATTAAATCAAAACTATCGATTAGAGCAACTTTAATAGTTGAGCTATTGACAAATTCACTTAAACTTATGTTCTCATACTGAGAGGTTAAAAATTTTTGAATTATTTTATTATAATCACTACCTGCTCTTTTTACTATTCCACAATCAATGGAAAGAGGAAGAAATCCTTTTTTTGCTGCATCAAGGAAAAACTTCTTTAAAAGAGTTGACTTACCGCAATACTCATCACCTATTAGAATCACTTTATTATTTGAACTCATCAGGACACTATCTGATGATATTTTTTTCATGTCGAGTTTACTTTCACCATCAATCTTTTTAATGTTGGGGTAAATAAAAACATCTTCTAGGTTCAAATCATCTTTGTCAGGATGTATAAAATTCACACCAATATCTAATATTGATTTTAAATAATCTATTTTTACAATGTAATTGTTTATACTTATGGAATTCTGCTTAATTATCTCGCTTTGCTTGACTTGATTAACCTCACTAAACTCGTTATCTAGCCACTTATAGCTTTTTACCAAAACATCGTTTTCTTCAAACTTAAAAGTGAGAAACCCATTACTTTCACTCCAGTTATCATCAAAACACATGGCTTCAAGCATTAAACACTTATTACTTTCACTCTCAATTCTTAAATTATCTTCAACATGCTCGTGACCAGTAATTACAATATTACTCTTCTCCCTTAACATATTTCTTAAATGCTTATGGTTATTAGGCTCCAGCCATGATAAGGGATGGTGTAAAATTGTTATATTAACGTCATTCAGAGGTGAATCTATCACATAACGTTGGGGGAAAGACATACTCCCCCCTTTCTCATGTAACTGTGAACACCAGGCAGTATTAAATGTTGTTATACTTACTGTCCTGTTACCTAAATCAAGAGCATAGGATTTACACAGTTTGTTTTCTTGCTGTGGCTTAAAAGTGTTGAGAGAGGTTTCAAAATCGTAATAAGATCTCATCCCGCTTGTAATCAAATCAATGGAAGAATCATCAAGAGTTTCAATATCTGCTTTGAGTAATTGATTCCTTACTATTGAGGTATAGTTCGTGAAATCATGATCGTGGTTACCAGGGCACATTATCAAATGATATTTGGTTGCCATATCTTCAAAGTAATCATAAACATATTCATACTCTTCCTTTTTGCCACTGTGCGCAATATCACCTGAAACCAGAATAAAAATATTTTTGTTTTCAATGCTAAAGACATGTAGTTGTCGGATTAACTCTTCAAGTTTTTTACTTATCAGTTCTTTATTTTCATATTTGACGTGTATATCACTAATATTAACAAAAAGAGTATTATCCATTATGAATACCATGCAAAAAGGAAGTTGAAGACACATTCTGCAACATAGTGTAACCAAGTTAAAAATTAATCAATATACCTAAGCAAACAAAACACCTTGCAAAACTTAAATTATTGTTTTTAAATGAATTTATTTCACCACGATTAAAAAAAAACACTATTGAATTAAGTCAAATTTATGAGTTGTCTATATTTAGACCATTGAGAGAAACAATACAAAACCCGATAAAAATCATATCCTATTGATATATATGAAATAAATTAACCACCTCTAATTGTGACAATTTTGACTTTATAGGTTAGAATTTTTTGGGTTTTATTAATTATGGACTGAAAATGGACAACTACTGGGACAGGAACAGACAATCAAACTACTTTCTAAGTATGGCAAGTCTTGAGGCTAATCACTTAGTCAATGTTGCCACATCCCTCTCACAGTTCCATCTTAAGGATGCGCTTTTCCGTGTAAAGTTTCAGGATGAAGTAAGGGAGTTCACCAGCTTGCAGATCCAGACTATCCGCACTTCTACCTCGGATGATCAGTGTCAGGCATGTATCCAAAATCTTAAGCAAGAAGCCCAAAACTTAAAGATTCAGGACAGGATGCTCAGAACAGGAGAAGCCGTAGTTTCGTCTTCTGTGAAGTTTTACCATGACCATGAAAAGATCATTGGCTATGTCATCGACGGCATCGGAG
>Ga0308162_1002302_pt1 | contig 12771 bp, 12 predicted proteins | sample PhySR2_FD_201370 | JGI IMG/M metagenome (GOLD analysis project Ga0308162, IMG submission 201370) | Phyllosphere microbial communities from UC Gill Tract Community Farm, Albany, California, United States - DLSLS.R2 | ecosystem: Host-associated > Plants > Phyllosphere > Unclassified | place: USA... | reverse complement strand
GGTATGACCAGATCACCTTTCGCGGTTTCAGGAGACGCACATGCTCTACCAAGGCGCTAACCTTACTCTTCACTGGCTGGACGATGGCATCGCCGAGCTGGTTTTTGACGCTACAGGCTCGGTCAATAAGCTCGATACGCAAACGGTCGCCAGTCTGGGCGAGGCGATTGCGGTACTGGAACAGCAGCCAGAACTGCGCGGCCTGCTGCTGAGCTCCGCTAAACCTGCTTTTATTGTGGGCGCGGATATCACCGAGTTTCTTTCTCTGTTTGATGCACCCACCGAAAAGCTGAGTCAGTGGTTGAGCTACGCCAACAGCATCTTCAACCGTTTGGAAGATTTACCGGTGCCGACTCTGGCCGCCATTGACGGCTATGCGCTGGGCGGTGGATGTGAATGCGTACTGGCAACCGATCTGCGTATTGCCACTGCGAACGCCCGTATTGGCCTGCCGGAAACAAAACTTGGCATCATGCCCGGCTTTGGGGGCAGCGTGCGACTACCGCGCCTGCTGGGCGCCGACAGTGCGCTGGAAATTATTGCGGCGGGTAAAGATGTTGATGGCAACGCCGCCCTGAAACTCGGCCTGGCCGATGCGGTGGTGTCGCGCGAGAAACTGCGCGAGGCGGGGATCGCGATGCTCAAAGCCGCCGCTACTGATGGCAGCTGGCGGGCGCGCCGGGCACCGAAACTGGCACCGCTGAAACTCAGTCCGATTGAAGCGGCGATGAGCTTCACGATTGCGAAAGCAATGGTGCTGCAGACGGCAGGTAAACACTATCCCGCCCCGCTGATGGCCGTAAAAACGATTGAAGCGGCGGCCAGTCTTGGCCGTGATGATGCGCTGAAACTTGAAACCGCGGCGTTTGTGCCGCTGGCGCAGTCTGATGAAGCCCGCGCCCTGGTCGGCATCTTCCTCAACGACCAGTACGTCAAGAGTCTGGCGAAAAAGCGCGGCAGCGAAAGCGGCGCACCGGCTCAGGCAGCCGTACTGGGCGCGGGCATCATGGGTGGCGGCATCAGCTATCAGTCGGCCTGGAAAGGCGTGCCGGTAAGAATGAAAGACATTAACCCCCAGGCGTTAACCCTGGGGATGAACGAAGCCAGCAAGCTGCTCAATAAGCTGCTGGAGCGCGGCAAAATCGACGGCAGTAAACTCGCCAGTGTGATCGCTACTATTCAGCCCACCCTGGATTACGCCGGTTTTGACCAGGCCGATGTGGTGGTGGAAGCCGTAGTAGAGAACCCGCAGATCAAGGCCAAAGTGCTGGCGGAAACCGAACAGCATCTGCGTCAGGATGCGATTCTGGCCTCCAATACCTCAACCATTCCTATCACCCAGCTGGCACAGGCGCTGCAACGCCCGGAAAATTTCTGTGGCATGCACTTCTTCAATCCGGTGCCGCGTATGCCGCTGGTTGAAGTGATTCGTGGCGAGAAAACCAGTGAAGCAACACTGAGTAAAGTCGTGGCATGGGCCAGCAAAATGGGCAAAACACCCATCGTGGTGAATGACTGCCCCGGCTTCTTTGTCAATCGTGTGCTGTTCCCCTACTTCGCGGCTTTCAGCCTGCTGCTGCGCGACGGCGCTGATTTCCGTCAGATTGATAAAGTGATGGAAAAACAGTTCGGCTGGCCGATGGGGCCGTCATGGCTGCTGGATGTGGTGGGCATCGATACCGCACACCACGCGCAAAGCGTCATGGCTGATGGTTTCCCGGATCGTATGAAGCATGACTATCGCGATGCGATCGATCTGCTGTTTGATGCCGGTCGTTTTGGTCAGAAAAATGGCAAAGGCTTCTGGCGCTGGGAAGAGGATAAAAAGGGCAAGCTGAAGAAGGTGCCGGATGCGGAGGTAGATACGCTGCTGCAACAGGTTTGTCAGCCCGCGCGAGCCTTCAGCGATGAAGAGATTCTGAACCGCATGATGCTGCCGATGCTGAATGAGGTGGTGCGCTGCCTGGAAGAGAAGATTATCGCCTCGCCCGCTGAAGCGGACATGGCACTGGTCTATGGCCTCGGTTTCCCACCGTTCCGTGGTGGTGCTTTCCGCTACCTCGATACCCTGGGCAACAGCAATGTGGTCGATCAGGCCCGGCGCTACAGCGCGCTTGGTGGCCTGTATGCCCTGCCTGAGCTGCTGGTGCAGAAAGCCCATCAGCATGAAAGCTGGTATCCCGCCGCCAAACCGATTGATGAAGCCGCGCTGAAAAGCGCCTGAGGGCAAGAAGATGGAAAATGTGGTGATTGTTGATGCGGTGCGCACGCCAATGGGACGTTCAAAAGGCGGCGCCTTTCGGAACGTGCGCGCTGAAGATCTCTCTGCGCACCTGATGCGCGAAATTCTGAGCCGTAACCCGGCGGTGAACCCGACATCCCTCGACGACATTGTCTGGGGCTGCGTACAGCAGACGCTGGAACAGGGATTTAATATCGCACGTAACGCTGCGCTGCTGGCCGAAATCCCGCACTCTGTGCCGGCCACCACCGTTAACCGGCTGTGTGGTTCGTCAATGCAGGCGCTGCACGATGCGGCCCGCGCTATTATGGTCGGCGATGCGCAGTGCTGCCTGATTGGTGGCGTGGAGCATATGGGACACGTGCCGATGAATCACGGCGTGGACTTTCATCCTGGCCTGGGCCGCACCGTTGCCAAAGCCGCAGGCATGATGGGCTTAACTGCCGAGATGCTGGCGCGTATGCATCATATCAGCCGTGAGCAGCAGGATGCGTTTGCCCTGCGTTCGCACCAGCGCGCATGGCAGGCCACCCGACGTGGGGACTTCGCAACGGAGATTGTCGCCACCTGGGGTCACGACAGCGATGGCATTCTTAAGCGCTATGATTGCGATGAGGTGATCCGCGAGGAGACCAGCGCCGAAGGTCTGGCGGCGCTCAAACCCGCCTTCGATCCTGTGAATGGCACCGTCACAGCGGGTACGTCGTCGGCCCTGTCAGATGGCGCGGCCGCCATGCTGATTATGAGTGAATCACGCGCCCGTGAACTGGGGCTGACGCCACGCGCACGTATCCGCAGCATGGCAGTGGTCGGCTGTGATCCGTCGATCATGGGCTACGGACCGGTACCGGCCAGCAAACTGGCATTAAAACGGGCGGGACTGAGCGTCAGTGATATCGACGTGTTTGAGCTGAACGAAGCCTTTGCCGCACAGACCCTGCCCTGCATCAAGGACTTAGGTTTGCTGGAGCAGATGGATGAGAAGGTTAATCTGAATGGCGGCGCGATTGCGTTGGGCCATCCGCTGGGCTGTTCCGGCGCACGCATCAGCACCACATTACTGAACATCATGGAACGCCGCGATGCCCGTTTTGGCCTTGCCACCATGTGCATCGGACTGGGCCAGGGGATCGCAACCGTATTCGAGCGTCTGTAATACGTTGAGTCTTACTTTGTCAGATTTACCCGCCGTTGATCGGCGGGTTTTTTCTGTCTGCTACCAGCTATCAGATAAAGGCAAACGCATCGCCATACATCTGTGATTCCACTGCACCACGCTCGGCACAGAAACGATCGCGGGCAATCTTCGCCATCTCAAAACGTCCGGCGATATAAATCTCATGCTCGCTCAGCGTGCTGAAGTCCTGCATCACTGCGGTCAGTACCGTACCAGAACGACCCTGCCAGCCCGCTTCGGGCTGCTCGACCACCGGGATCACCTTCAGGTTCGGATGCTTGACGGCCAGCGCATCCAGCTCATCCATATCGTACAGGTGCTTAAGCTCACGTCCGCCCCAGTAAATGGCGATGTCGCGCTCTGGCTGTTCCGCCAGCGCGGTGAGCAGAATGGAACGGGCATAGGAGAAACCGGTACCGCCTGCAATCAGGATCAGCGGTTTAGTGCTCTCTTCGCGCAGCCAGGCATCGCCGTGCGGCATATCAACGGTGATCTGGCGATCGTTACGGATGCGATCCATAACGGCCATGGCATAGAGGTTCAGATCGGACGCGCCGATATGCAGCTCGATGATATCTTTTTCCATCGGCGTTGAGGCCAGTGAGAACGGACGCTTGTCGCGCTCATCCATCACTACCATCAGATACTGTCCCGCGCGAAAACTGAATTCCGCTTCAGGGATCAGGCGAACGCGATAGACCGTGTCGGTAATCGCCTCAGCTTAACGTTGTCATGCGTTCCCTCTGTCGGGTCGTCTTTATGGTTGTGCTCGCCATCAACGCTGTGGCGGCTGATCAAAAATACCTAGCTCATCCCAGATAGCATCAATGCGCGCGGTGACCGCCGGATCTTTAACGATGGGGGTACCCCATTCGCGCTGCGTTTCACCTGGCCACTTATTGGTCGCATCCATCCCCATTTTCGACCCCAGCCCGGAAACGGGCGAGGCGAAATCGAGATAATCGATCGGGGTATTTTCCACTAATACCGTATCACGGGCCGGATCCATACGCGTGGTAATGGCCCAGATCACGTCGTTCCAGTCACGCGCATTAACATCATCGTCACACACAATAACAAATTTGGTGTACATGAACTGCCGTAAAAACGACCACACGCCAAACATGACACGTTTGGCGTGCCCGGCGTACTGCTTTTTAATCGTTACGACCGCCAGCCGGTATGAGCAACCTTCCGGTGGCAGATAGAAGTCCACGATCTCCGGAAACTGCTTCACCAGGATTGGCACCAGCACTTCATTCAGCGCCACACCCAACACCGCAGGCTCATCCGGCGGACGGCCGGTGTAGGTGGAGTGATAGATAGGCTTATGACGCTGCGTAATATGTGTCACGGTAAACACCGGGAAGCTATCTACTTCATTGTAGTAGCCGGTGTGATCGCCGTAAGGTCCTTCTGGTGCCATATCGCCCGCTTCGATATACCCTTCCAGCACGATTTCAGCACTGGCCGGCACTTCGAGATCGTTCGACAGGCACTTCACCACTTCGGTTTTATTGCCGCGCAGCAACCCGGCAAACGCATATTCTGACAGCGTGTCAGGCACCGGCGTGACGGCACCGAGAATAGTGGCGGGATCGGCACCCAGCGCCACCGAGACCGGAAAACGCTCACCCGGGTGCGCTTTCTTCCACTCCAGATAATCGAGCGCGCCACCACGGTGCGATAGCCAGCGCATAATCAGACGGTTTTTGCCGATCACCTGCTGTCGATAAATGCCCAGATTCTGCCGCTCTTTATGCGGGCCGCGCGTCACGGTCAGTCCCCAGGTAATCAGCGGTGCCGCATCGCCAGGCCAGCACTTCATCACCGGAATGCGGGTCAGATCGACTTCATCGCCGCTGAACACCTCTTCCTGACAGGGTGCATTGCGCAGACGTTTGGTCGGCATGTTCAGGACCTGCTTAAACTGCGGCATCTTATCGAACAGATCGCGGAAGCCTTTTGGCGGCTCCGGCTCTTTCAGGAAGGCCAGCAGTTTACCCACTTCGCGCAGTGCGCTGACCTCCTCCTGGCCCATGCCCATGGCCACGCGCTTTGGTGTGCCGAACAGATTGCACAACACCGGCATGTCGTACCCTTTCGGGTTTTCAAACAGCAGAGCGGGACCACCGGCACGCAGGGTGCGGTCGGCAATTTCGGTCATTTCCAGTTCAGGATCGATCGACTGGGTAATGCGCTTTAACTCACCGCGCTGTTCGAGCAGCGCGAGAAAGTCTCTTAAATCGTGATATTTCATGCGGCTTTAGCTTTCCGGCCAGAGTGAGTCGGCCATTATAGGACTGATTACATGGATATGCTGAGGTTTATATGGCGGCCTCATACGCACTGAAAGGGAACCAGCGGTTGTAACGCACGGGCATCGTGATACCCCTGAATCGGCTCGCTATGGCGAAACAGTTTAAAATCTTCGTTACGCACGCTGTGATAACGCAGCTGGTTGTCATGCAGGTGCAGAAAACTGCCTTCACGCAGTGCAATGACCGACTCGGCAGGGTTAACTGCACAGAACTCCGCCAGGCGTTCATCGCGGGTTTCGCCCATATGGCCGCTGACGCTGGCATCCAGATAGTGGGGATTGATCTGCACCGGGAAGAGGCCCAGGGCAGGCAACACCACGCTGCTGCGCACCGGCATATCGTTAGTGGTACGGATTGAGGGCGTTGCCACGTTGCAGCCTGCGCTCCAGCCGACATAGGGTACCTGCCGCTCCCGCACCGCGCGCTGAATCACTCCGATCAGACCCTGTTCATGCAGCATCTGATTCAGAAACCAGGTGTTGCCACCGCTGACCAAAATCAGATCTGCCTGGGCAATCGCGTCAGCTGGCGAAGCGAATGCCTGAACTCGCTCCACCTGAATTCCAAGAGAAGCACTGAGCTCGGCAGCACGCTGCTGCTGGTCGCCACGAATAATTGCGTAGGGGATCAGTACCGCCGATCGGATAGCGCGTCGGGCGATCATGGCGTGCAGCTGTGGCTGCGCATAGCCCAGCAGCGCCCCATCATCCGCCAGCTTGCCATTGCTCAACAGAAAGAGTTCCATCAGAGGATCCTTATGCAGATGTGATGGTCATCGAGTCTGATACAGAGCAATAGCAGACGTCAATTACCCATCAATGCTTTTACTGCTATCCGGCATGTTAAGAAAAGTCTCAGTTTATTTTCGCTGCGGGGCGCTTTACCCTGCCCCTGCGCTATAACTCTGGCAGCAGGTTTGCTATTCTTAGCGTCCATTCAATGGGAGCAGTTATGGAATCCTGGTACTTACTCTATTGCAAACGTGGTCAGCTATTGCGCGCGAAGGAGCATCTGGAGCGGCAGGAAGTGCATTGCCTCAGTCCAATGATCGCTCTGGAAAAGATCGTGCGCGGCAAACGCACCACGGTGAGTGAGCCACTGTTTCCAAATTATCTGTTTATCGAATTCGATCCGGAAGCGATTCACACCACGACGATTAGCAGCACACGCGGTGTCAGTCACTTTGTACGCTTCGGCACCACCCCCGCAACCGTGCCGTCAGCGGTGATCGAAGCGCTGGAAACCGACGTTCCGCAAATCCTGCTTGACCCTGAGACACCGCAAAGCGGCGATGAAGTTGTCATCACCGAAGGGACGTTTGAAGGGCTGCGCGCCATTTTTGCCGAGCCGGATGGTGAAACGCGCTCGATTCTGTTACTCAATCTGCTGAACAAGCAGGTAATGCGCAGCGTCGACAATAAGCAGTTCCGTAAGATTTAAGCCAGTCTGAATAACGCCCGCGCATTCTGATCGATGCGGGTCGCCAGCTCTTCGGTTTTCTCGCCGCGCCATGTCGCCACCTGATGCACAATATGCGGTAAAAAGCAGGGTTCGTTCCGGCGTGAGGTCGGACGCGGGCGCATGTCGCGCGGCAGCAGATAAGGCGCATCGGTTTCCAGCAGCAGGCGGTCAGCCGGGATCAGTGGCAGCAGCTCGCGCAGTTCCAGACCACGACGTTCATCGCAAACCCAGCCCGTAATCCCCACCGATAATCCCATTGCCAGACAGGCTTCCAGCTCGTCACGCGTGCCGGTAAAGCAGTGGATGACTGCACCCGGCAGTTTTGGCAACCAGGGTTCAAGTACCGCCGTGAAACGCGCATGGGCTTCACGGCAGTGCAAAAACACCGGCATATTGAGTTCTGCCGCCAGCGCCAGCTGCGCGTCAAACGCATACTCCTGCTGCCCATGAGCCGACAGGTTGCGGTTGAAATCAAGTCCGCACTCACCAATAGCCACCACTTCCGGTTTTTCAGCCAGGCGACGCAGGGTGCTGGCGATTTCCGAGGACCATTCGCTGGCATGGTGAGGGTGAACGCCTGCAGTAGACCAGCAGAAGCCGGGTTGAGCTTCAGCCAGTCGCTGAGCCTGCTGGCTCTCCAGCGCGTTAGTGCCGGTAATAAGCATGCCGGTGACGCCCGCATCACGCGCGCGTTTAACCACCTTTTGCCGGTCGGAGGCGAATTGCGTGCTGGTCAGGTTTACACCGATATCAAACATAATATTTCCCACTGTTTATAAACAAAAACCGCCCATCAGGGCGGTTTGGAGTGAACGCTTCCCGCCAGTGCGGGTAAGGCTGTCAGCATCAGGCGTCAGTGTTCTCTTCCTCATCCTGTAAGCGTCGGCCTTTACCCACGTAGTACCGGGAAAAGAATACGCCGACTTCAAACAGGCAGTACATCGGAATAGCGAGCAAAGTTTGGGAAAAAACATCCGGCGGTGTGAGCAACATCCCGACCACGAAGGCGCCCACCAGAATATAGGGGCGTTTCTTCTTCAACTCTTCCGGACTGGTGATCCCAGTCCAGCACAGCAACACAATCGCTACCGGCACTTCAAACGCCACGCCAAATGCCATAAACAGCGTCATGACAAAATCGAGGTACTTAGAGATATCCGTTGCGACGGTGACGCCAATCGGTGCGGTCTTGGTGAAAAAACCAAATGCCAGCGGGAAGACCACGAAATAGGCAAAGGCTACGCCGAAGTAGAACAGGAAGGTGCTGGAAAAGAGCAGCGGCATTACCAGCCTGCGCTCATGCCGGTAGAGCGCAGGGGCGACAAAGGCCCAGACCTGATAAAGGATCACCGGCACCGCGAGAAACACCGATACAATAATGGTCAGCTTAATCGGGGTGAAAAACGGTGAGGCCACATCGGTCGCGATCATGCTGGACCCGACCGGCATCTGACTGATCAGCGGTGCGGCGACCAGCTGGTAGATGTCGTTGGCGAAGTAAACCAGCATCAGGAAGATCGCCAGTACGGCGATGATGCAATTCAGCAGGCGCTTACGCAGCTCAATCAGATGGCTGATGAGCGGTTGGGTATCTTCAACGGCCATTATCGTTCATCACTTGCAGAAGAGGAGGGTACGGAATGACGCGCAGCATCAGTCGGTCTGGCGGCATCACCTGCGGGTGCCTGTGCCGGTGCACTCGCCGCGGTGGCGGGCGCGGCAGAGGATTGCACAGCCGGAGCTGATGAAACTGCTGACGAAACCTGTGCCGGAGACGTGGCGACTGCAGCAGATGCAGCGGAAGGTTGCACCGCCGGGCCTGATGCTGATGACGGACTCTGTGCCGCGGCACTGGCCTGATGCGCTGCTGATGCAGGCGTCACCGAAGACTCAGCGACAGCAGGCTCAGATGCCGGCACTGCAGCAGAAGCCGCATGAGGCGCGGGCCTGTGCTGAGCCGAATGGATGGTGTTCGCCTCGTCTTCTTCTTTTTCAATGTCGATGCTCTGGCTGACCGAGCGCTTCATTGAATCCGCCGTTTTACGCAGCTCTTCCATCGACTCTTTCAGCTCAGGGGAGAGCGTGCCGCGGCCCGCTTCTTCCACCTTTTTCAGGCTCTCCTGCAATTCCTGCAGCTTGAGCTCCTGCGCCAGTTCATGTTGTACATTGGCTGCCAGCGAGCGAATCGCCCTGATCCAGCCGACCACGGTTTTCACCGCGACCGGTAAACGTTGCGGGCCGAGAACAATCAGCCCGATAACGAACACCAATACCAGTTCACTAAAACCAATATCGAACACGGTTTACACCTGCTTGTCGTTCTTGGCGTCTTCTTTGTTAGCCGAAGTTTGCTGTTTGTCCGCCAGTGTTTTGGCCGCGAAGTCAGCGTCCTGCTCTTTCGGTTGATCCTTTTTGTCATCCTCATCACTCATGGCTTTTTTGAAGCCACGAATCGAAGAACCTAAATCTGAACCCAGATTACGTAATTTGTTGGTACCGAACAGAAGAACAACAATCACGGCAATGATTAACAATTGCCAGATACTGATACCGCCCATGAGATAGCCTCTAATATTCTGTGAAAACGATAAGGTAATGCAGGACAGAGTGCCCTTTTTAACCGGGCTTTAGCCAGCGACATTACCTTTTTTTAAACAGACGTGACAATCAGTTTGTCTTACGCCAGCCGATTAACCAGGAGACGATTCCCGCTGCCATCAGTACCGCCGGGAAGAAGTCCCAGTCCGGTCGGGTGAGCAGCACCGCCGTTCCACTTAACAGCAACGTTGCACCGACACCAAACAGGTATCGCGCCTGATGGTGACGGACGCGTTGCGCATTCATGTCGCCCACTAACTTATCGACGCTGTGCCGTAAGAGTTTGTGCTGGCGCATGCTGTCGTAAAAGAGTTCTGGCAACTCAGGTAACTTTTCAGCCCAGAATGGCGCTTTCTCTTTGACCGCACGAATAATAGCGGGCAAACCGACCTGATCCTTAATCCACTCTTCCAGGAACGGCTTAGCTGTCTTCCACAGGTCGAGCTGCGGATAGAGCTGACGACCAATACCTTCCACATAGAGCAGAGTTTTTTGCAGTAATACCAGTTGCGGCTGCACTTCCATATTAAAGCGACGTGCGGTGTTAAACAGGTTCAGCAGCACATGGCCGAAGGAGATCTCAGCCAGCGGTTTTTCAAAAATCGGTTCACAAACCGTACGGATCGCAAACTCGAAATCTTCAACATTGGTATCGGGCGGCACCCAGCCTGAGTCAACGTGCAACTCTGCGACCTTACGGTAGTCACGGTTGAAGAAAGCGATGAAGTTTTCCGCCAGATAACGCTTATCTTCTTTGTTCAGCGACCCCACGATACCGCAGTCGATACCGATATATTGCGGGTCTTCAGGATGCTCATAGCTGACAAAAATGTTGCCCGGATGCATATCCGCATGGAAGAAGCTGTCGCGGAAGACCTGGGTGAAGAAGACCTGCACACCACGCTCTGCCAGCAGCTTCATGTTCACGCCATGACGCTCCAGTGTGGCAACGTCTGAAATCGGAATGCCGTAGATGCGCTCCATCACCATCATGGTTTCGCTACAGTAATCTGAATAGACTTCCGGCACATAGAGCATGCGGCTATCTTCAAAGTTCCGGCGCAGCTGAATAGCGTTAGCGGCTTCGCGTAACAGATTCAGTTCATCAAGCAGGGTTTTCTCATAATCGCGCACCACCTCGACCGGACGCAGACGACGGCCATCCGGCAGCAGACGCGGAACCCAGCGTGCCAGCCGATAGATCAGCTTCATGTCCGCTCGGATCACCGGCAAAATATCGGGGCGAATCACCTTGATGACCACTTTCTTACCGGTCGATTTCAGCGTGGCGGTGTGTACCTGCGCAATGGATGCCGATGCCAGTGGCTTGATATCAAAATCATCAAACCAGGTTTCAATCGGCGCGCCCATTGAGGCTTCAATCTGCGCTTTGGCTTTGACGCCATCGAACGGCGCAACGCGGTCCTGCAGGATCGCCAGTTGATCGGCGATCAGCGGCGGGAAAAGATCACGACGCGTCGACAGCATCTGGCCAAACTTGATCCAGACCGGCCCAAGTTGCTCCATCGCCATGCGCATACGTGCACCGATCAGTTCCTGCTGATGCAGATTCGGGATCCAGAAAACCGAACGACGCCACAGGCGAAACAGGAAAGTGAGGCGTGTCTGAGGAATCAGTTCATCAAGGCCATAGGTCAGAAAGACCTTCATGATCAGATATAAACGGCGGATCTCTCCAAAACTCATTTTGCCTCCAGCTGCGCCAGACGCGCATCAAGCGCCTCAAGCGAACGTTCCATCGCGTCGACCTCCTCAGAAAACCAGGCTAACTCCAGCGAGCCAGGCGCAACACGCCACTCTTCGGTAATGGCCTGTCCGAGATAATCCTGGCGACGCTGCACTTCACCTTTGAAAAAGCGAAATGCCTGTTGTGAGCGCTGACTGATACCCTGAGCGGCGATATCACCGACCCAGGGAGCCAGATATTCTGCCGGATCCAGCTCAGCCAGATCCATTAGCGCAGAGAACTGCTGCACCACCTGCAGGTCACCTTCAACCTGCAGCTCACCGCTGCGGATGAGCGGCGTCAGCTGCTGGCGATCGCGCAGCTTTGGCAGCGTTTTCAGCGAAGTAATCACCGTGCAGTCACTGCGATCCTGCCAGTCCGCGAGTACGTCCAGTCGCTGCTCACTGAAAACCAGCACCAGCGGATGCGAAAACTCACTCAGGCGCAGCGTCAGCACTTTGCCATTCAGGCGTTGCCGCGCCGCTTTCAGGCCACGATCGCGATAGAGAATACGGTTCAGCGCCGTTTCCAGTCCTGCGGTAATCAAGGGCGTCAGGTTCATTACCATCTCACTCAGAACTTAAATCCACGATGCAACGCAACAATGCCGCCGGTCATATTGGAGTAAGTGGTATTTTCAAAACCGACATCGTTCATCATCGCTTTCAGGGTCTCCTGATCGGGATGCATGCGGATTGATTCGGCCAGATAGCGATAGCTCTCTGCATCCTGCGCCACCAGCTGTCCGATGCGCGGCAGAATGTGGAACGAGTAGGCGTCATACGCTTTGCTCAGCGGATCCAGAACAGGCTTAGAGAACTCCAGCACCAGCAGGCGTCCGCCCGGCTTAAGGACACGGAACATGGAGGCCAGCGCCTTCTCTTTTTCCGTAACGTTGCGCAGACCAAAGGAGATAGTGATGCAGTCGAAATAGTTATCAGGGAAAGGCAGAGCTTCTGCGTTGGCCTGGACGTAACTTACGTTGCCCACCACGCCCTGATTGCGCAGTTTCTCGCGGCCCATCTTCAGCATGGAGCTGTTGATATCCGCCAGGACAACCTGACCGGTTTCGCCCACCAGGCGAGAGAATTTGGCGGTGAGATCGCCGGTACCCCCCGCCAGATCTAACACGCGCTGACCGCGACGTACGCCGCTGCTGTCAATGGTAAAACGCTTCCAGATACGATGGACGCCAAACGACATCAAATCGTTCATCAGGTCATAT
>Ga0308162_1002300_pt1 | contig 12787 bp, 13 predicted proteins | sample PhySR2_FD_201370 | JGI IMG/M metagenome (GOLD analysis project Ga0308162, IMG submission 201370) | Phyllosphere microbial communities from UC Gill Tract Community Farm, Albany, California, United States - DLSLS.R2 | ecosystem: Host-associated > Plants > Phyllosphere > Unclassified | place: USA... | reverse complement strand
CATCAACCCATTCCGAAACGTTACCGCTCATGTCATACAGACCGAGCGCATTGGGCCGCAGGCTTTTCACTCGGACAGAGCCGAAATGCGGATCGTTGAAGTCAGGGAACCAGGCGACAGCATTTGCATTGTTGCTGCCAGCAAATCTGAAACCATACGAGCCATTTTCCAGTCCGGACCTTCCTCCACGGGCGGCAACCTGCCATTCCTCGGCCGTGGGTAAGCGGTAACCATTAGCCCGGGCATCCTGTTTAAATTCGTAACGGGAACTGTCACGCGCCGGGACGCCCTTATTATTGAGATAGACCGGTCTCAGCCCCGCCTTTTCACTCAGGGCATTTGCAAAAATCACCGCATCTGACCATTCAACACTGGTAACCGGATGTGCACCGTTATCTGTATCCGCCGGCCGGCAGTCCTCGTAAGCGGCTCCATTACATCCGACACCGAATACATAACCACGCTCTAAAGCCCATTCGTGAATATCTGAATAAAGCCGGTAGGTGATTTCAGTACGCATGATCCAGAAGGTGTTAAGCGTGATGTTGGCGTGTGCTGCATAGTCATGTTGGCCAAAAACGTTACCGGCATAATATCTCCCCCCGGCAACCACGATTTCATCAGGGGATTGTGTTGCAGCGGCAAAGGTGGAAAAGACAGATAGCAGGCAGAAGAGTTTATTATTCACAGAGCCATCCTGGCTGATTAAAATGTTCATTCATATGGCTGGTTTCCAACGTAGCCAGACTATAGCAACGTTATATGCCCAAAGGTAAGAATATTAGGCAGGTAAGATCTGGAGCTTCTTTTCAGCCCCCTTGTACTGACTGGCAAAGGCAGTACGCTGTAATTTTAACAACGTCTTCGCCCACAACTTGAAAATGCCATGAAAGGTTTGTCACAGACGTTCTGTTGACATCCGCTTCTGGCACATAGCGGACGTTGAGCAGGCCAATGTCCGCTATTAGCGAGAAGAGAACCTTTAAAAGTAGTATTCGATAGATTGATTGCAGGGAACTAAATGATTAGCATTTGCTCTTTCGGACAAAGAAAATGACTGTTAACGATTCCTTTTTCGCGTTCTCTCTCGCAGCACTGTTACTTACCCTGACTCCCGGTCTTGATACGGCACTTATTCTGCGCACCGCTTGTGCTGAGGGCGGCAAAAAGGCTTTTAACGCTGCGCTTGGCATTGATGCTGGCTGTTTTGTATGGGGCGCGCTTGTCGCGTTAGGTCTTGGTGCTCTTCTGGCGGTTTCAGAGATGGCTTACACCGTGCTCAAAGTTTGTGGCGCGGTCTACCTGAGCTGGCTGGGCTTACAACTGCTGATACGTCCTCGATCTTCTTTCAGTGATAGCGATGACAACAACGTTTCTCAGGGGAGCTGGTTTATCAGAGGAATGCTGGGGAATGTGCTCAATCCCAAAATGGGCATTTTCTATGTCTCTTTTTTGCCGCAGTTCATACCTGCCGGTCACTCACCTTTAATATGGACTTTTATCCTGGTCAGCATCCACGTAGCGATCGGGACTATATGGTCAGTCACTCTCATTTTATCCACGCATTTTGCGTCAGCCGTATTGAAGAAAAGTCGCGTTGTCCGGGTGATGGACAGAGCAACAGGGGGCTTGTTTTTATGCTTCGCGGCTAAACTTGCTATTAGCACGAGATAGCTTTGGACTGGCTGGCGTCGTACGCTTCTGGCACAAAGCGGATTAGCGTCTGGCTAACGTCCGCTATGAGCGAAAAGCGGACTTTGTGGATGGGTATACCCCGATAAGGAACAAGTGTTTGCCCGGCAGAGCCGGGCAAGGGAAGGAATTTCCTTTAAGTCTTTATTCTGTCCGTATTAACGGGTCACAGTCACATCCATTGGCGCGGCAGGCAGTCTAGGTTGCGAACGCTGCCAGTCAGAACCATAGCGGGTGTACTGAGCAGGTACTGGAATGGCGACCTGAAGGTCATCGCCAGCGGTGCGGGCCCAGAATGGATCCTTAAGCATTTCGCGTCCAATCAGCACCATATCTGCACGTCCATTCTGCAGGATTTCTTCCGCTTGGCGACCGGTCTGGATCAGGCCGACCGCGCCGGTTTTGATATCAAGGGAACTGCGCAGCAGCTCAGCTGCAGATACCTGGTAGTTAGGGAATACATTTACCACGGCCGGTGCAATGCCCCCGGAAGAACAGTCAATCAGGTCAACAGCCTGTTCTTTCATCCAGCGGCCATAGGTCAGAAAATCTTCCGGCGTGTTGCCACCCTCAGCATAATCGGTGGAGGAAATCCGGACAAATAGCGGGCCTTTCCACTCCTGCCGGACGGCATCAATGACTTCGCGCACGACACGGTAACGGTTCTCGTGGCTGCCGCCGTACTGATCTTCACGCACGTTAGCTAATGGTGAAAGGAACTCATTCAGCAGATAACCATGCGCGGTATGCACCTCGATAACATCAAAGCCAGCTTCACGGGCACGAACAGCTGCCGCGCGGAAGGACGCGACTATTCCCTGAATGCCGTCCAGGCTCAGCGCTTGAGGCACCGTTTCCTCCTCAGAGTACGGGATGGCTGACGGTGCCACAGATACCATATCCGGGAAGCCCTGCTTACGCCCCGCATGACCAATCTGAATGCCGGCTTTTGCACCCATTGAGTGAATAACGTCAACCAGACGGGTCAGGCCAGGGACATGACTGTCACTCCAGATTCCCAGATCGCCCGGTCCAAGCTGGCCGTTTGGCAGGACAGCGCAAGTTTCCGGAAAAATCAGCCCGGCTCCGCCCAGCGCACGGGCACCGTAGTGGACGAGATGGAAGTCTGTTACGCTGCCGTTTTTGTCGGCAGAGTGCATGCACATGGGAGACATGGCAATACGGTTTTTAAATTCTGTCCCCTTGATCACAAGCGGGGAAAATAATAATGACATGTTTAACTCCTGAATAAAATAAACAGTAAAACTATACTGCTAATTCATATATGGTAAATACAGAAATAAAAGCCTGTCAGTTTACTAATGAGTACCTTGTTCAAAAAAGGTAACTATGGATGGGCTGGTTTATATTTGATTTTGCCTGCTAAAAATAAGGTAAAACACAATGTCTTAGCTATTTCACATTTATGATGCGGTAAGTAATTCCGCTGCTGTGTTTACCGCACTTAAGTTAAATCCATCCAGCGCAATTTTGCCGATCGTCGCAGAGGTTTCCAGTCGTCTGTGGGCCAGACGAAGATTTTCGACGGTCAGTGGTCCCAGGTTTTCCGTCATGGTTGTTACTAGAATACCGGAGTCAATCAGCGCAGCCACTTCATTAAGAATGTCATGCTGGGCAATCTGGTCGGCCGTGCTGAACAGTGCGCGTGTGAAAATCATTTCCCAGGTAACCGTCACGCTTTTTGCCTTCAGGGCCGCACTGTCGAAAGCACCGTCATCAATCAGGGAAAGGTAGCCCTGCGGGGCAATAATATCAGCGATTTCATGGATCTGTTGCTGCGTACCCTGCAGACCTGCCACATACTCGATCTGTTCAATACCCAGCGCCCGGATCTGCGCAGCCAGCGGCTGATAATGGTTAATCACATGGTGGGCGCCCATTTTTTCAGACCAGGCGATGGTTTCCGGACGGGACGCCGTTGTAATGACGGTCAGACCGGTCAGCCGTCGCGCCAGCTGCGTCAGTACCGAGCCGACGCCACCCGCACCGTTAATGATGAGTAGGGAACCGCGACGGGTTTTCTCGCCGTAGCGTACACGCAGGCGGTTAAACAGCAGTTCCCAGGCGATCAGCGTGGTCAGCGGCAGAGCCGCAGCTTCCGCCCAAGTCAGGCTTACCGGCTTATTGCCGGTAATGCGTTCATCAACAAGCTGAAATTGCGCATTAGAGCCCTGGCGCGTATGCAGGCCACTGTAATACACCTCATCACCCGGGCTGAAGAGCGTAACGGCTGAACCCACAGCCTCCACCACACCAGCAGCATCGTATCCCGGGATTTTCGCTGAGCCAGGCTCCGGTGGAAAGCCACTGCGGAGCTTAAAGTCCACCGGGTTAACAGAAACCGCCTTTACAGAAATCAGAAGGTCGTGTGGGCCGGGCTGCGGTTTTTCTGCCTCAATTAGCTCCAGAACGCTATCAGAGCCGGTACAATAGTAACCAATAACTTTCATATTTTTACTCCAGTATGCGAATAAGATGTGTCAGAATAACTGTCGTTCTGATAGTAAATATTCAGGAAAAAATAGAAAATACGGTAATAAATAACCCTTGGTATGCTTTTTCGAACCCGTCATATAAGAATAACGTATGCCGAATGCCTTCCCGGGGAGAAAGAAAGATGTAATTAACGGCATATATATTGCTGAGAATTAATCAGCCTGGGGGTAAAAAATTCAGAGGTAAAGTCGATTTGGCGGGAGAGAAAGACACAATGCAACTTATCAAAACATAAAATGTATTTCAGGAGGCGACCCGCCTCCGGATAACAGGCGTCAGCTGGCCACCGATTTGGCCTCTGTTTGTTCCCCCGCTTTTTTGAGGGCATCAAAATCTTCTTGGTCAGCGGTACGCATACCGCGGCGTTCAAGCCACTCACGGCCCCATACACTCAGGCCCATGATCAGATCGTGAAGCGTTCGGCCTTCACTCGTTAGGGCATATTCTACCCGAGGAGGCACCACGGGAAAAACGGTACGTGTAATAAGACCATCTTCTTCCAGCTCACGCAGCTGCTTGGTCAGCAGGCGCTGATTCACGCCCCTGAGCGCGCGGAACAGCTCACTGAAGCGCAGCGTTCCGTCGGTAAAGAGGTGATACAGAATCACCCCTTTCCACTTTCCGCCGAGTATATGCAGCGCGGCTTCCATCGAGCAGCCTGGAGCTCCGTCAAAGTTGCGCATTTTTTTTAACATGATATTTCTCCAGTAGTTCGCTTTTTGTAACTACCATTAATTCGTACTGTACCTCACCATAATAACCTTTTCCGTTACAGGAAGGTACTTTTCTGCTACCGGCGAGCCTCATCACGTCATTAGTTGGAGTTCCCTTTTCTTATGTCGCATTCGAGGGAGCTGATTCAAACCGGTAATAGCGGGAAGGGACGGTGCTGAATATGGTCCGGTAGGAGCCAATAAAACCGGAAGAAGAACGACCGCTTCTGGCACAAAGCGGACTAACTGGATGTAAGTTCCGCTATGAGCGAAATGCAGACAATACTGTCTTACAAGAATGTTAAAGAGCATCTGATTAGATGCCCGCTTTCGGCGGATGGTTTGCGGTAGCCTCGACAAGATCGCATTGTTGACAATGAGGATGATAAGCATCATCCTCATTGTAGATGATCATCGTCATCCAAATATGTTCAACCAGATGGTCTGCGCACCCGATACTTCTGGTGCCCACGGTCCTCGAACGAAGGAATCTTTCATATGAGTGCTCCACTGACCCAGTTTACTATTAACGAGACGGCACCTGGATACTGGCGTGTAACCTTCAATAATCCGCCGCTGAACTTTTGCGATCCAGAAACCCTTATCGAGCTGCAGCAGATCGTCAGTCTCATCGAGTCCGATGACACGTTGCGGGTTGTCGTGTTCGATAGTGCTGACCCTGACTTCTTTGTTAACCACTATGACGTCTCCCGGTTCGCCGATTTTCCACTGACACCGGGGCCAACTGGGCTGCCGACGTTCATCGATACCACCACTCGATTGACCGCCTCCCCGGTCGTGACCATCGCGTTGATTAGGGGGCGAACCCGCGGCGGCGGTTCTGAGATTGCTCTTGCATGTGACATGCGGTTCGCCAGCCTGGAGCGAGCAATCTTTGCCCAGATAGAAGTCGGGGCAGGCGTCTTTCCGGGCGGAGGAGGAACTGAACGCCTGCCTCTACTTGTCGGGCGGGCCAGGGCACTCGAAATCGTTCTCGGAAGTGACGATTTCGACGCTGCGACGGCAGCGAACTACGGGTGGGTGAACCGCGCACTCCCGGATGACCAGCTCGACGCTCATGTCGACAACCTCGCCCGGCGCATCGCGTCGTTCGACAGGCCTGCGCTTGCCGAGGCTAAGCGGCTAATCAACCGCAGAACCCTGCCGTCTGCTGATGATCTGATGGAGACACAGGGCGTTTTTCTTAATGCATTCTCATGGCCAACGGTCCCTGAGCGGGGAGCACGGATAGCGCAAAAGCGCGAAGAAGTGGGTGCAGACTTCGAGGCTCGTATGGGTTATCACCTCGGCAAGCTCAGCACCGATAACCAATAATACCAACGTCGGCTCCTCAGGGGAGCCGACGCCTTGACGTCCGTTCGCCTAAAGTGGATTGTTATTAAATTTGTCAGGTATTGTATCGCGGCCGGAGGTTTATTCATGGGTAGTTCAAAAGCAGACAAAGCGGCAAGCCACGATCGAATCGTCGAAATCGCTGCGGCTCGAATACGCAGCAGTGGCATAAACGGTGTTGGAGTCGCAGAAATGATGCGGGAAGCCGGACTGACACACGGCGGGTTTTACCGTCATTTCGCATCCCGGGATGAGCTGGTCAGCGCTGCGGTAGAACGCGCCCTGGCTCAGGGAAGTGCGCGGACTGTGGCGACGTCAAGCCAGGGTGGCAGACGAGCGCTCGAAGCAATCATCGACGACTATCTCAGCCCGTCCCACCGATCCCACCCTGAGTCCGGATGCGCAGTGGCCGGGCTGGCCGAGGATGTTTCGCGCGCGGACGACCGAACCCGCGCAGCCTATCAACGTCAGGTCAAACAATACCTTGAGCTTCTGGCAGAGCTGACGCCGGGTACGGACGCCGATGGTGATCGACGTCGCTCCTGCCTGGTACTCAGTTCACTGGTTGGTGCCCTTGTTATGGCACGTGCAATCGGCGAAGGTAGTCTTTCCGATGAGATTCTCCAGGAAACCGCAACGGCACTGAAAGAACTTTAGCAGCCTGCACAGCGTGTCATTGTGCGCGGAGTAAAGCACTCGCATTGACCTCTGGAAGCCACTGTTGCTCGTTAGCGAATACTGGCCATTATTATCGGAAGGCACCTTTAGGTAGGAGTAAATTGTCGCAGAGTGTGTTCTTCAATAAGCTGGAGTACTCTCAGGCAAAGATGTATCGAACATTGGTGCGTAACGGCCAGAACAGAGGTCGTGCAGGCTACAGGAACCCTCCAGCCAGACAATTTCAGTATCGGCGTTAAGGGGAGGGTACTGAGCATCGGTGAAAACAATGGTTCCTGCCCTTATCTGGATCGGTATCAGCAGGCAAAAAAACAGAAATGCTCTGATGCACATTGCAAATATCCATCATGGGTATCAGGGAACCAGCATAAGTACGGACTTGTAATAACGTAATAAGCCGGAAATTATTTAGCAGCTATTTTCAACATAATTACACCGGTAACGATTAGTCCTGCGGCGATTAACCGTATAAAGTTGAGTGCTTCACCAAACATAGTTATCCCGACTACAAATGCGCCAACTGCCCCTATACCAACCCAGATGGTATAAGCCGTACCAAGCGGGAGTGTCTTCATTGCGTAGGCCAGGAGGCCAAAACTAAGAAGCATAAAGGTTATGGTAATTAAGCTGGGGATAAGGCGTGAGAATCCGTGAGATTCCTTCATTGCAGATGCCCATACAACTTCAAAAACACCTGCCAGCACTAAAAATAACCATGCCATATTGAGATCCTGATTAGCGGGTCGTCCCGAAGAGATAGGAATGCTATCAGGTCGTCCCGCAGCAAAGTCAATATTAGCAACAGATATCGGCGAGTGCAAAAAAACGCAATGCTGACTCAGATTCAGATAGCCGTAATATCTTTAAAAGTAAACGATATTAATGCTCAAAATTTCAATCAACATTTCTGACGGCTGATTTATTAATTGAACCTGATTCCGCAGCCTGCAGCCATAATGCGGAATGTATAGCAGAGACTTAGCGCTGAGGTTCCGATACACACCCTCGATCAATGAGGTATTCTCCTTAAGGACGACAATACCTCCATCGCGACAATCGTGTCGTCATATGCGACAAAAATATGGTCATGATAATATCCGGCTACGACGTTACAGCTGATCCCCCTGTCGGCAAGTGCGCGGGAGAATGCCGCAGTAAGGCCTACAGCAGCCAGCGAGGAGTGAATTTTCAAAGTGATCCAGCTGGCGACATATTCATAGCCAACACCGTATTGATCGGCGATGTCCTTGGGAAGTACAAGAGTAATACCTTCTGCTTCACGTATGAACACCACTGAAGATTCTGTTAACTCGGTTGATGGTGATTGAAGAGTGGAAAAAACGTATTTGCCTGGATTATGTTCAGGACTGGCATGCTGGAGTAGCTCATGGAGGTTTTTTTCACCGGACATTTTTTGACCTTTTTTTAACATGTAAGAGATGCTGATTTAAAACATTTATCTCCATGAATAGTAGTTATAAATTCTAATGAGGCATAAAAAAATCTTATGTGAATGCAGTTGATTTTTTATCTTCTTCAGCAAAGAAGACAAACGTAAAATCCAGAAAATTATCCAATTGATAAGAAAGTTTATATTAGATGTTGCTGCATGACTTATTATTTTTATTTTTCTAAATGCGTATAAGAGTGTTTGCTCTGACGTCTGCCTTTTACTCAGGGCAGACCATATACCAGTAAGTGGATATTCAGATATCCATAAGAAATAAGCTTACACATTGAGAGCCACCGATTAAATAAACACGACTTCCTTTTATTTAAATTTTATACTCTGTGCTCTCTTAAATATTTATAAACGGTCGTACGGCCCAGTGAAAGAACGTTTGCGATATAATCTGCTGCATTCTTCGCGCGAAATGCGCCTTCCCTGTGCAAATTTTGTACCAGCGTTTTTTTCTGCTCACGCGTTAGCGCGCTGAGGGACGTATTTTCCTGCCGTATCCATTCATGAAGGAACGTATTTATATTCTCCTGCCAGTCATCCTTAAAAAGCTGTTCAGGCTGCGGCTGAAGGCGCGTAACTGAAAGAAACATTTCAAGGGCATTTCTGGCCTCTTCGAATACCGCTGTGCTGAGGTTAATGCAAAGCAGGTAACCTGGCGTATCGTCATTTCCGGTTGCGATGGTAACCGATCGCATTTTCTTTCCGTCCCAGTTGAGCTTTTCATAGGGACCCGTTACTGGTGCCAGCGGATCCTGCTTTAAATCGTTCAGACCGGCCTCATCGCCCGGCTTTCGCTTTGACAGGTTGTTGGCAATGTAAACTACGGTATCAGCCTCAACATCGTGAATCACCACTTCCACGCTGGGGAAGAAAAGCGCGGCAATACCGTCTGCAACTGACTTCAGCAGACATAGTTGTGCATTGTCCGGGCCTGAATTTTTCACCATTTTATCCTCATCCAGTGCCGTTCCGGCAGAGTTATGTCTTCCAGGTTTTACTTTATCACGTTACCTCAGAAAGAGGCTGAATCTGCTGTTTTAACTGGCCTTTACCCCGCTTACCATACCACTGGCTGCAGCCACGGCATGTACTTTATCAGCGACCTGATTCGCTATAAACCGCGGATTTGAAAAACCACATTGTAAACATACTGTGCATAATGTACTTTTCAGTTCACGCCATATCACAGGTAAGCTGTCTGGCAGACCTGACAGGGAAATATATGCACACTCAAGGTATTCCGGTTATCAACGCGGAGCAGACTGCGGACATTCTCAGGCATATTGATGTAAAAGAGGCCATGCGCCGTGTATTCACGAGCCTGGCACATGGACAGGCTGTACAGCCGGAGCAGAAAGTCGTTTTACTGCCAGATAGCCGGGGAGACTTCATTAACTATTTTGGTGTGGACATTTCCCGCCAACTGCTTGGCACGAAGATATCGCCTTATCTGGTCACTGAGCATAAACCCGTGATCACCGCCTGGACGTTACTGATGTCCACTGCCGACGGTATGCCGCTGATGCTTTGCGATGCCTCTTTGCTGACAACAGAGCGCACGGCGGCAACTACAGCCCTGGCTGTTGAGCTACTGGCCCCGGCGGAGGCACAGACGCTGACTATATTCGGCAAAGGGCCCGTCGCCCGCGCCCACCTTCGCCATGCCCTGACGCTGCGTAAGTGGAAAGAGATTCGGATCTGGAGCCGGAACAGCTCACAGGAATCAGACACACTCGCGCGGGAGGACGGGTTGCAAGAAGGGCTGTTGAAAGTCTGCGCTAGCGCAGAAGATGCGGTAAAAGACACTGACGTTCTGATGCTGTGTACCTCCTCGCCAATACCGGTCATTGATCTGAAGCAGTTGACCCACCCCTGCCTGATTACGTCTATAAGCACCAACGCACCAGGCGCGCACGAAATCTCCCCTCGGGCACTGCCGGAAATGGATGTGTACTGTGACTACCGGCAGACCACGCCTGCTCACGCCGGTGAGATGATAATTGCAGCGCGAGAGGCGGACTGGAGATCTGAAGATATCCGTGGAGATTTACCGGAGCTGGTCACCGGAAGGGCCGCCAGACCCTTTTACAAACGACATGTGTTCTTCCGCTCTCTGGGGCTGGGGCTGGAAGATATCGCCATCGCGGACAGCGTTCTGTCTTACCTTAAAAAACAGGATAATTGAGATGAATATCAGACCGTTTGGCGTTGAGCAGTGGATGAACGAGTGGGAAAACCACTGTAAATACAATCTTGCCGAAACCTGCGTTGAATCCCTGACCATGAAGCAACTGCTGGACATGACCGGTAAAACCCGGGAGGTTCTGGATGACATGCTGAATATTAAAATGACTTACGGGCATATCACCGGTTCACAAAGACTGCGTCAGCTCATCTCTGAGCAATACAGCAAACAGTCGGCTGAAAACATTCTTATCACGCACGGCGCAATCGGGGCTAACGCACTGATTTATGAAACCCTTGTTGAGCCAGGTGACACGATAATTTCCGTTTTGCCAACCTATCAGCAACACTATTCTATCCCTGCAAGTTATGGGGCGAATGTCAGGATTCTGGCCTTACGTGAAGAAAATAATTTTCTTCCCGACCCGGAGGAGCTGAAATCGCTCATTGATGACAAAACAAAACTTATTGCCATTAATAATCCGAACAACCCGAGCGGATCTCTGATAGATGAAACACTGTTGAAGGAAATCGTCGAAGTTGTACGAGCAGCAGATGCCTGGCTGCTGTGCGATGAAGTCTATCGCGGTACTAATCAGGAAGGGGATGGTTATGGTCCCGCAATCGCTGACCTTTATGAGAAAGGTATCAGCACCGCCAGCATGTCCAAGTCTTACTCGCTGGCCGGTCTGCGCCTTGGATGGATAGCCGGTCCTCATTCTCTGCTCAAAGAGGTTGAAATTCATCGGGACTATACAACGATCAGCGTGGGCGTGCTGGATGACTACTTCGCCTCACTGGCGCTGGAGAATCGGGACAAAATTCTGTCCCGCAATCATAAAATACTACGTGATAATCTTCAGGTGCTTGACGCCTGGGTCAATTCAGAGCCGCTCATCAGCTACGTCAGACCCCGCGCCGGGACCACTGCACTGCTGAAATATGAGCTGCCGATCAGTTCGCGCGACTTCTGCATCCATCTGCTGGAACGTTACGGCGTGATGTTCACCCCTGGCGAGGCGATGGATATGGAGGGATATGTACGCATCGGATTTGCCAACAACATTGAAGTTCTGAAGCAGGGGCTGCCTCTTGTGAGTCGCTTCATTCAAGAGCTGGCAGAAGATATACGTTAATCGGCTTTCGCCCAAATCTCCTTTGTACGTAGGTACACAGGACATTCCGGCGGTTTAGCTAATAACGTGCAGCCCTGCGCGTATAGTGCGCTGGCAAAATCTGAAAAGCGCTTTAACCGGCAAAGCGGCGTGTTACTGAAAAGATTCTGACGTCGCTCTAACCATTGAGAGGATATAACTCATGCATGACAAAACCTTCTACTCAGTACAGACAGCCGTTCCTGCCGGACATATCGCCTGCATCGTCACACATCTTGAAATGTTAAAAAGGCCCGAGCGAACCGACTTAGAGCTTCCTGAAGGTATTACTTTACGCAGGATCATTAACCCTGACCCTGAAGAGTATAAAAAATTGTACCGTAAAATTGGCGGAGACTGGCTCTGGTGTTCGCGGCTAATGATCAGTGAGAAAGAGCTGGAAAACATACTTACCAGCCACGGCACAGAGGTTTTTTTAGTACAGAGCAATAATGAAGATGTCGGCATGTTTGAACTGGACTTCAATACGCCCGGTCAGTGCGAATTGTCTTTTTTTGGAGTTGATTCCTCGCTGACCGGCAAGGGACTTGGTAAAGCATTGATGAACGCAGTGATGGACAGGGTCTGGGCCCGTCCAGTTGAACGTTTCTGGGTGCATACCTGCACTTTCGATCATCCTGCTGCTCTGCGATTCTATCAACGTGTAGGGTTCAGGGCTTATGCAACAGAAATTGAAATAGTGGCTGACCCAAGAATAACCGGCCACCTGCCAGCTGAAGTTGCCCAACACGTCCCCCTTATTGTTTAAACATCTGTTATCCATTTATTGCCAAAGAACGTTATACGTATCAGCTCTGACCCAGAAAGCGATAACGATTATGAATGTCCGCTTCTGGCATAAAGCAGCCGTTCTGGCGGCGACTTATTTAAACAACACGGGGAACAGCTTTTCCCCGTGTCTGGCAGGAATATACCCGCCGCGCGTTCATCATAATTACGGTTGTTTGCTGTTACCCAGCACTTTGTTAATCGCTTCGGTCCCACATTGATCGTCGGATTCCGCGCCGCCGGTG
>Ga0308162_1002281_pt1 | contig 12845 bp, 9 predicted proteins | sample PhySR2_FD_201370 | JGI IMG/M metagenome (GOLD analysis project Ga0308162, IMG submission 201370) | Phyllosphere microbial communities from UC Gill Tract Community Farm, Albany, California, United States - DLSLS.R2 | ecosystem: Host-associated > Plants > Phyllosphere > Unclassified | place: USA... | reverse complement strand
GTAATTATGGCCGGAGGAACCGGCAGCCGCTTATGGCCCCTGTCCCGCGAACTTTACCCTAAACAGTTTATCTGCCTGCATGGCGAGCACTCCATGCTGCAGGAGACGGTTAATCGTCTGAGCGGTGTCGAAGCGCGCGCACCGATGGTCATCTGTAACGAGGAGCATCGTTTCCTGGTTGCCGAGCAGTTGCGACAAATTAACAAGCTATCTCATAACATTATTCTGGAACCGGTAGGGCGTAACACCGCTCCGGCCATCGCGCTGGCTGCGCTGAACGCCGTAGAGCAGGGTGATGATCCGGTTCTGCTGGTACTGGCCGCCGATCACGTGATTGAAGACCGTACTGCGTTTCACCAGGCAATCCAGGTCGCTACCGCCTATGCCAAACAGGGCAAGCTGGTGACTTTCGGCATCGTGCCAACCGGTCCGGAAACGGGCTACGGTTACATTCAGCGTGGCGAAGCGCTGCCAGGCGCAGAAAGCGGCCCTTATCAGGTTCAGCGCTTTGTAGAAAAACCGAACCAGAGCACCGCTGAGCAGTATCTTGAGTCCGGTGAATACTACTGGAACAGTGGCATGTTCATGTTCCGGGCTAAACGCTATCTGCAGGAGCTGGAGAAATTCCGTCCGGATATCCTGGAAGCCTGCCGTCGCGCTATGGCTAACGTGAAAGAAGGCAATGACTTCATCAGCATCGATAAGGATGATTTTATCGCCTGTCCGGACGAGTCAGTGGATTATGCAGTAATGGAACAGACCGATGCCGCTGTGGTCGTCCCGCTGGCAGCCGGATGGAGTGATGTCGGTTCATGGTCTGCACTATGGGAAGTAAACGATAAAGACGCTCACGGTAACTCGCTGAAGGGCGATACCTTCCTGCACAACACCAAAAACTGCTACATCAACAGTGAAGACCAGCTGGTTGCTGCCATTGGCGTTGAAAACCTGGTGATTGTGAACACCAAAGATGCTGTGCTGGTTGCACGTAAAGACCAGGTACAGGATGTTAAGCGGGTGGTTGAGTTTCTGAAAAGCGAGTGCCGTAGCGAATATCGCCGCCATCGTGAAACTTACTGGCCATGGGGACGTTGTGATCTGGTGGTCAACACTGACCGCTTCAACGTTAACCGCATTACAGTTAAGCCGGGTGAAGCCTTCCAGTTGCAGATGCACTATCACCGCACCGAACACTGGGTGATCCTCTCGGGCACAGCGAAAGTCACTATTCAGGATAAAACGCTGTTGCTTACAGAGAACCAGTCAACCTTTATTCCTATCGGCCACCCGCATACGTTAGAAAACCCAGGCAAGATTTCACTGGAACTGCTGGAGATTCAGTCGGGCTCTTACCTTGGTGATGACGACCTTATTTTGATTAAACAACAGATTGTAAGTAAGGACTGACACGATCATGGCAGCACTGACCTGTTTTAAAGCTTATGACATCCGTGGTGAGTTAGGCACTGAACTGAATGAAGACATCGCTTACCGCATTGGCCGTGCCTATGGCGAATTTATTCGTCCGAAAACGATCGTGGTGGGCGGCGACGTCCGGCTGACCAGCGAGTCGTTAAAACTGGCACTGGCAAATGGGCTGCGAGATGCGGGCACCGATGTGCTCGACATTGGTATGAGCGGAACAGAAGAGATCTATTTTGCCACGTTTCATTTAGGCATTGATGGCGGCATTGAAGTGACTGCCAGCCATAACCCGATGAACTACAACGGGATGAAACTGGTACGGGAAGGTGCTCGCCCGGTCAGCGGCGACACCGGTCTGCGTGATGTCCAGCGCCTGGCTGAAGCGAATGACTTTGCTCCTGTAGAAGAGAGTAAGCGCGGCAGCTATAAACAGATTTCTGTGCTGGATGCCTATGTCGATCACCTGATGGGTTACATCAACCTGAGCAACTTCACCAAACCGATGAAGCTGGTAATCAACTCAGGTAACGGTGCTGCCGGCCATATCATTGATGAAATTGAAAAACGCTTTAAGCAAGCGAATACGCCAGTGACGTTCATCAAAGTACATCATGAAGCAGACGGCAACTTCCCGAATGGTATCCCCAATCCGCTCCTGCCAGAGTGTCGTAAAGACACCTCTGATGCCGTGCGTGAGCATAAGGCGGATATGGGTATCGCCTTCGACGGTGATTTTGACCGCTGCTTCCTGTTTGATGAGAATGCAGAGTTCATTGAGGGTTACTACATCGTTGGGCTGTTAGCCGAAGCGTTCCTCAAGAAAGAGCCAGGAGCGAAAATCATTCACGATCCGCGTTTAACCTGGAACACCATTGATGTGGTGACCAAAGCGGGGGGGATTCCGGTGATGTCTAAAACCGGTCATGCGTTTATCAAAGAGCGCATGCGTGAAGAAGACGCGGTTTACGGTGGAGAGATGAGTGCGCACCATTATTTCCGCGACTTTGCATATTGTGATAGCGGAATGATACCTTGGTTAAAGGTTATAGAGCTATTATCAATTTCCTCAACAAAACTTTCACAAAAAGTGATGAAATACATGCATAACTATCCTTGTAGTGGCGAGATAAACTTCAGGGTCAGCGACGCAAATGGAGTCTTAGTAAGTATTAAAGAACATTACTTAAATAAGTGTAATAAGTTAGAAGAAATAGATGGTTTAAGTTTTGAAATGAACGAATTCAGATTCAATATCCGAACCTCTAATACTGAACCATTGCTAAGGTTAAATGTTGAAACCCGAACTGATAGCGAACTTTTACAACGTGAACTTCGCACCCTTAATTCACTAATTAATTTTTAAAAATTCTATATATACGGAAGAATGATAATGACGAAGAAAGTAGCCCTAATTACTGGTGTAACTGGTCAGGATGGTTCATATCTGGCAGAATTCCTGCTTGAGAAGGGATATGAAGTTCATGGGATTAAACGTCGCGCATCACAGTTTAATACTCAGAGAATCGATCACATATACCAGGACCCTCATGAATCAAACGTTAATTTTAAACTCCATTACGGTGATTTAACAGACACATCAAACTTGACACGTATTCTTTCAGAAGTACAACCAGATGAAGTATATAACCTTGGTGCCCAGTCCCATGTTGCAGTGAGTTTTGAAGCACCAGAATATACTGCTGATGTTGATGCTATTGGTACTCTACGCTTACTGGAAGCAATCAGATTCCTTGGGCTAACAAAGAAAACGCGCTTCTATCAAGCCTCAACATCAGAACTCTATGGACTTGTTCAGGAAATTCCACAAAAAGAAACGACTCCATTTTATCCTCGCAGTCCCTATGCTGTAGCAAAAATGTACGCATACTGGATCACGGTTAATTACCGTGAAGCTTATGGAATGTATGCATGCAATGGAATTCTCTTTAACCATGAGTCACCACGCCGTGGTGAAACTTTTGTAACACGAAAAATTACACGTGGTTTAGCTAACATCGCGCAAGGGCTGGAAACTAAACTCTTCATGGGCAATATGGATTCCTTACGTGATTGGGGACATGCGCGTGACTATGTAAGAATGCAATGGATGATGTTACAACAGGAACAACCAGAAGATTTCGTTATTGCTACAGGCGTACAATATAGCGTTCGTGACTTCATCAGCATGTCCGCTCGTGAACTAGGTGTTGAAATTGAATTCACAGGTGAAGGGGTCGAAGAGAAAGGCTTTGTCTCAAAGATCACCGGCGATAAAGCACCGGCATTGAAAGTTGGTGATATTATTGTAGAGATCGATCCTCGATATTTCCGTCCTGCTGAAGTTGAAACCTTGCTGGGCGACCCTAGCTACGCAAAAACGCGTCTGGGCTGGACACCAGAAACAACACTTGATGAAATGATTAAAGAAATGGTTGAGCACGATCTTAAGAATGCTCAGCAACACGCTTTACTTAAATCTCATGGATATACTGTAAACGTCAGCGTGGAATAAGGAAATTTTATGAGCATGATTCCGGTATATCAGCCAAGCCTTAATGGCCGCGAAAAAGAGTACGTGATGAAATGTCTGGATACGACATGGATTTCATCAAAAGGGGAGTTCATTTCAGAATTTGAGCGTGCTTTTGCTGACTATACGGGTTGCGAGTATGCAACTACGGTCGCAAACGGAACGGTTGCATTGCACCTGGCAATGGAGGCATTAGGCATAGGTTCAGGCGATGAGGTTATCGTTCCTAGCTTAACATACATAGCCTCAGTCAATACGATTGTCCAGACTGGTGCTTCAGTAGTTTATTGTGAATCTGAAGCAGAGACATGGAACATCGATGTTGAAGATGTTCGTTCGCGTATTACACGGCGAACAAAAGCTGTCATGGTTGTCCATCTTTATGGTTTATCATGTGATATGGAAGCTATAAGCGCGCTTTGCAAAGAGCATAATCTTTATCTTATCGAAGATTGCGCTGAAGCTTTTGGTTCAAGATTTAAAGATAAACACGTCGGGACTTTTGGCGATGTAGCAACTTTCAGTTTCTTCGGTAACAAGACGATTACTACCGGTGAAGGTGGTATGGTGATATGTCGTGATAAAGAAGTTTACGAGCGGGCCTGTCATCTTAAAAGTCAAGGCGTATCGAAAAGCCGTGAATACTGGCACGACGTTCTGGCATACAACTATCGCATGACAAATATTTGCGCCGCTATTGGTTTAGCCCAGCTGGAGCGAGCCGATGAAACCATCGCGCGTAAGCGTGAAATTGCAGCGCAATATCGCCGTGAGCTGGTTGGCCTACCTTTACGCTTGCAACCAGAGCCTGAAGGATATTTTCATACATACTGGATGTGCTCTATTTTGCTTGATGCAGCCAGTGAACGAGTAGGACTTCGTGAGTATCTTAAAGAGCAAGGCATTGAAACACGCCCTTTGTTCCCACCAGCAAATACTATGCCACATGTCTACAGTGATGAAAGTTTTCCTGTAGCAGATTCGCTTAGTGGGCGTGGAATTAATTTACCAAGCTACCCCGCGTTAACAGATAAACAGGTTACGTTTATCTGTGATGCTATAAAAGAATATTTTCTCTAAGTAAATGAATAACGCTCACAGATGTGAGCGTTTTGCTAATGAAAGGGTAATATGATTAGTTATATGCAAGGAATATGGGACGCAAGGTACTTTTGGGTTCATCTTTCCTTATCCGATCTGCGTTCTCGCTGGAGAAGGTCTTTCTTTGGTGTATTTTGGTCAATAATGCAGCCATTGGGGATCACACTTCTGATCTCAATCGTTTTTGGTAAAATGTTTAACTCACCAATAACCACTTACGCGCCTTATATCCTTTCAGGAATATTAATCTGGGATTACCTTATAACCTGTGTGACAGGTGGTTCACTATCCTTTGTTCAGGCCGATGCATATATTAAGCAGTGCAATCATCCACTTGCAATATACACATTGAGAACAGTGTTGACGGGTACTTTTATTCTCGCCCTCGCCAGTGTGTCACTGATAAGTTGGACTGTTGTAGTCCTTCCTGAAAACTTTGGCTGGTGCTGGCTTGCAGCATTAACGATATTTCCAATGCTAGCGTTAATTGCGTGGCCACTCTCTACCATGCTTGCTTACATTGGCGTGCGCTTTCGTGATGTCCCGCACGCATTAGGTTTAGTAATGCAAGGACTATGGTTTATTTCACCCGTTTATTTTGAAACTAAAATATTCCGTTCTGGTGGTTTGCATGTATTGATTGATTACAACCCTGTCTATCATTTATTACAAATCGTACGCGCACCATTACTGGAGGGCAAATGGCCTACAGTAGTTAATTATGAGTATGTAATTGGCACTGCAATTGTTTTCATGATTCTCGCATTATTGGTAGGCCGTAAAGCTGAACGCAAGGTGATTTTTTACTTATGAGTAACTTTATCAGACTGGAAGGTGTGAACCTGCATTACTCTTCAGTGGCATATCAGGAAAGATCATTGAAATCCTGGTTGGCAAAGCTGGTTAAAAGAGACGGTGATAGTCAAAAAATTGGCGATGTGCATGCATTAAAAAACGTTAACCTTGAAATTCATGAGGGTGAACGCGTAGGTTTATTAGGTCATAATGGCGCTGGAAAAAGTACTTTTTTAAAAACCGTGGCGGGCCTGTATCCGACTTCAAGTGGTCACCTGCAGGTTCAGGGCAAGGTAAGGTCGCTATTTGATCTTAGTCTCGGTTTTGAGCCAGATGCAACCGGACGTGAAAACATCCTTTATCGTGGATTGTTGCTGGGCTTATCGCCTAAATTTATGCGTCAGATGCAGGATGAAATTGTCGAATTTGCAGATTTGGGGGAATTTATTGATTACCCCATAAAAACCTATTCTGCTGGTATGCAGGTGCGTTTAGCTTTTGCTATTTCAACTTCAGTCGGTGGCAATATTCTTCTTCTCGATGAAGTTATTGGCGCTGGTGATGCCAATTTTATGATCAAAGCAAAAAGTCGCATTACCGCACTTATTGAGCAGGCTGAAATTCTTGTTTTAGCTTCACATGATTTTGGGACGTTGAAAGAAATTTGTCAGCGCGGATTAGTATTTCACAAAGGGCAGATAGTATTCGACGGAAAAATGTTGGAAGCTATTGCTAAATATAATGAAATTAACGGAATACTATGAGCGATAAAAAAAGAGTAATGTGGCTATTGAACCACACATCTGCCCGTAAGTTTGAAGTTCCAATGCTAAAGGAAAGCGGTTTTGATGAAGTCTTTTTGCCTAAATCTTTTCCCGCAGATCCTGGTTTCAGAAGTGCTTCTGTTGATTGGTCGGAAGATGAAAATCTAACTATACCAGCAGAAGATTTAGCTGAGTTGAATAATACCAACTGGTACTCTGGCGGGAACGTCAAGGCATGGACCATAGCGAACAAATGGTTTGATGCCGTATTTTTTATAGCGTATGACTCAAAATTAATTAAAAATATAGCTAATTATTACAAAGGTGTTTGTATATGGCGAGTTTTTGGTTTGGATAAAACCATGACTTACGGACGCTATTTAAATTTAATATCACAAGGTAAAGGCGCTGAATATATCAGGAAGATGGGGAAGCGGTTTGTTTTTGCTATGGCCTATGACCATCTGGCTAATATTGAACCTACCTATATTCGGGATAGAGCATTTTATCTGCCGTTGGGCATGAAAAATATTAATGTAAATAGTTCCTGGACTGGTGAAGAAAAACGAATCCTTTTTGTATGTCCTGATATTGCTATAAATACATATTACAACCAGATTTATAAAGACTTTATAAAAAATTTTGCTGATTTTGATTACATTATAAGTGGTGCGCAGGCAATTCAGGTTCCCGACAAGAAAGTATTAGGCTTCGTAACTGAAGACGAACATAATTATAATATGCGTACGTCTGCTGCGATGTTTTATCATTCTCAAGAACCTTACCATATACATTATCATCCTTTTGAAGCCATAAAAAACGGTATGCCGCTATTGTTTATGGCTGGGGGGCTTCTGGATAAACTAGGCGGTATTGATCTGCCCGGACGTTGCAAAAACACTTCAGAAGTTAAGGAAAAATTTAAGCTAATAATCAATAACGACCAAGGCTTTATTAAGAAAGTTACTGAAAGCCAAATGATTTTGCTTCAAGCTATGAGTTATGAAAAGTTAAAACCATTTTGGGTTGAAAATTTACCCAAAATTATGCAGTTGCGTAATGATCGTAGTAAAATAACCAGTAATGATTATTCAAAGAAAAAAATAGCAGTGATACTTCCTTTAGAGTACTTAGGGGGAAGTTTACGAGGCGCGATACTTTTGGCAAATGCGATTAAAGCCGGTACTGATATAAGTGGTGACAATTGTAAAGTTGTCTTTTACCATCAGGATAGTTCAATTTACAATCGCATTATGTTTGAAGATCTCGATGAGAATATATCGATTCGGCCTTTCAAATGGAAAAAGTTAGATGCTCGTCAGGCTGAAAAAATGATGGCATATGCAGGTTATGATGAGTGGTATTCTTCCCATAACGAGTTTATCATTCCTGATGATGGTATTAACTATGCTTTCGATTGTGACTTATGGCTTATCGTTTCTGATAGAGTCGAATCACCACTCCTTCCTGTTCGCCCTAATGTTTTCATGATTTATGATTACTTGCAAAGGCGACAGAATTTGATGAGTCAGAGTGTCAACTGGTGGTTTATTAATGCAGCTAGAAGAGCAGATAAAGTTATCGTGACTTCTGAATATACATACCAAGATGCTTTAAATTACGCAGGTATTGATAAAGAGAGGTTACGAAAATTGCCAATGCTTATCCCCGATTTTTCGGTTGAAGATGCATTGCCTGAAAATGATGTTATTGATGATTTAATTGACGCAGAAGAAAAAGTCAGTAATGAAGGGTATTTTGTGTGGCCAACTAATGCTGCGCCACATAAAAATATTTCTGAAGTTATGGATGCATTGAAAATATATTATGAAGTTTACAATGGTAAATATCATTGCATCATAACAGGCGCTGAAACCGAAAAGCTTTTCGATCTTAATAGAAAACATTTGGTTAAAGCAAAAAAAATATATCATTCATCAAGTTTAATTCAAAAAAACATTAGTTTTAAAGGGAATGTATCGGAGCAAGAATATAAGATAATTTTAAAGTCTGCTGCTTTCTTGTTACATTCGGCTCATGGAGATAATGGTACATTTTCAGTAGTTGAAGCTGCCTATTATAAAGTCCCATCATTAGTTAATTACTATCCCGCCATCAATGAAATGAATGAAAATTATAAAACAAATATGATTTACTATAATGTATTTGAAGCGCATGAGTTTGCGAGGAAGTTAAAGTACATGGAAGTAAAACATGATGAGATAAAAGAATTATTGCCATCAAAACAATCTTTAAAAAAACACTCTTTTAATGGCCATGCAAAAATCTATTGGGATGAAATAAAGGGATTGTTATGAAGACATATGGGATTTATGTATGTTATCCGCCCACAGTGGATATGAGAAACGAGGGCTTGGGGCGTTATCTCGCTGCATTTATTAAAGGCGCTGAAAACATTGATGGCGTGAATTTTAAAATTGTATGCCCCAGTTGGTCTAAAGATGGTCTTAACTTATTATTTGAAAGCGAAGGTGTTTCATTAAATAAAGTATCAATAACTTCTCCTGATGAAGAGCCTATCATTCTTAAAGTTTTTAATTTTGTAAGAAAGATAAAAAGAAAAAGAGCTGATAGTAAAAAAAATCGCCTTCAAAAATTAGTTGACTTTGCATATTTTAAAATTGAACAGCGATTAAATAAACTTAGTATTCGGTTAGCAAGTTCATACAAAATCACTTCACTTGGTCCTGCGGTTCTTGAAGCAATGATACTATTTCTTATCGCAATCGTTGCCATGCCATTCGCTGCTGTTTTTGGAATATCATGGGTTATTCTAAAAAAAATGAGGGAATCTAGACATTTTTCCTTACTTAAAAAAGCGTTAAAAAAAATCCACAGAACCTTGGATAATCCTAAAAACGAAGGTTTTGTTGTTAGTTTGTATAACTCAATGGTTGAAGCTGAATCTGAGAGAATGCTTGGGTTAATCAAAGAAATCTCCAATATTCATGCGTGGTATACACCTACTGCGTTCTGGGAAAGCTTTACAATGATTGATGCCCCCAAACTGATTTGTGTGCCTGATGTGGTTTTAACCAGATTTCCGGGGGGGTTTTCCGATGTAGGTGGTGAAAGATTCTTTAACACATTTAAGGCTATTCAGAGAACCATTAATCAGAACGATTATTTTGTCACTTACAGTGACGACGTAAAAGTAAAAACGCTTGTTGAACACTATAACGTAGATGAGAATAACGTCTATGTCATTAAGCACGCTCCTAATCAGCTTGATAAGTGGCTCGTGGTTAATGGTTTCCCTGATGCTAAAGCAAGCACAAGATTCTATGCTGAAAAACTTTTGCTGGTTGCTCTATCTAAACAGCGTGATCCTTATGTAAATGGAATTGGAGCTGGATTTAAATTTTTATTTTATGCAAGCCAATTAAGGCCAAATAAAAACGTAATCACTCTTCTTAAAGCCTATAACTACCTATTAAAAAAGAAGTTTATTCATCAAAAACTTGTGTTAACCGGAACTCGCGATGTTCTCAAAAGCGTTTCAGATTATATCAAAGAAAACGAATTAGACAGAGATGTCTTGTTCTTAAGTGGTCTTTCAGTCCAGGAGCTTGCAGCATGTTACAAATTAGCTGATTTATCTGTCAATCCAACCTTAAGTGAAGGTGGCTGCCCGTTTACCTTTACGGAGTCTCTTTCCGTGGATACGCCCGTAGTTATGGGCCGAATAGGCGTTACTGAAGAGGTGTTGTCAGATCCCAAATTGCAGGATATGACCTTCTTTGATCCTTATGACTGGATGAGTATTGCTGATAAAATCGAGTGGGCTCTTGATAATTTAGATTCTCTACGTGATGTTCAGTTGGAGACTTATCAGAAACTGATCAGCCGCTCTTGGGAGGATGTTGTAGGCGAGCACATTTCTGCTATGAATGAAGTTGCGGAGCGTTTTCATGCTGAACGAGGCACTTTCATTGAAAAACGAAATTAAAGGCATACTTCTATATGGATTTGGCGGTCATGCGCGAAGTGTTGCTGATGTTGCTCTGAAAAATGGGGTGTCATCACTGATTTTTTATGATGAAAATGCTCAACAAAATGAGAAATTTCAAGGTTTTGCTATTTTGCCGGAATTGCCTCTAGTGCTACCTGAAGGTTGGTTCGCTTTTCCTGCTGCGGGAGATGCTGAGCGTCGTCAGAGTCAGTTTCAGGATATCAATAAACGCGGCTGGCCTGTTAATAATATTATCTCGTCAACGGCAACCCTCGGTGTTCTTTCCGAAATCGGGGCAGGTAGTTTTGTTGGACACCATGCACATATAGGACCCAAATCGCAGATTGGTAATGGCTGTATTATAAACACTGCAGCAATAGTTGAGCATGACTGTCGAATTGGTAATTTTACGCATATTTCAGTTAACTGTACCATTGCGGGTAAAACTACTATCGGAAACTGTTGTTTTCTAGGTGCTGCCTCAACAGCGATTGATAGTATTACAATAGGAAACAACATTACACTTGGAGCCGGTGGGTGCTTTATTAGCGATACACTTGAGTCCGGTGTATACGTCGGATTACCTGCTAAAAGAATTAAATAGGCTATCATCTTCTATGCGCATCCTTCATTTTTATAAAACCTACTACCCTGATTCGTATGGCGGAATTGAGCAAGTAATTTATCAACTTACAGAAGGTAACAACAACAAAGATCTTGAAAGTTTTGTGCTTTCTTTGAGCCCTGATCCTGAAGCTAACAAAATTGATTTTGAAAATTCAAAATCGATAAAAGCTAAAGAGATTATAAATATTGCCTCGACCCCATTTTCTTTAGATGCTTTCAGTAAGTTTCGCGAATTAGCTGAAAAAGCGGATGTTATTCATTATCACTTTCCTTATCCGTTTATGGATATAGTGCATTTTTTGTCGGGTGTGAAAAAGCCTACTGTTGTCAGTTATCATTCTGATATTTTGAAACAGAAATACTGGTTGAAATTATATCAACCTTTAATGAATAAGTTTTTAAGTTCTGTTGATAGAATAGTTGCAACTTCGCCAAATTATTTAGCCACAAGTCCAATTTTAAAAAAATATGAAGATAAGGTTTCTGTAATACCTATCGGTATTAACCCAGCGCCATATTTGAATGTTCATATGGATCGAATCTTATATTGGAGAGAAAATTTACCGAGCCGTTTTTTCCTTTTTGTAGGTGCACTTCGTTACTATAAAGGTTTAGACACACTCTTGGACGCAATGTGTAATGATGAAATGCCTGTAATAATCATGGGGTCGGGTCCAAATGAAAAGCATCTAAAGTTAAAAGCAGAAAAAAAAGGTATTAAAAACATCTATTTTCTAGGCTCTTTAGCGAATGAAGATAAGTGTGCTTTGTTGAGTCTCTCCTATGGTGTTGTTTTCCCATCGCATCTGCGCACAGAGGCTTTCGGTATAACTCTGCTGGAAGGAGCTTTATTTGGTAAGCCATTGATCACTTGTGAAATTGGTACTGGCACAACATATATCAATTTGCATCAAGTTACGGGGTTAGTCATTCCCCCATGCAATTCACAGGCATTGAATTCCGCGATGAGATCGCTATGGGATAATCCCGCGCTTGCTGCGAATTATGGAGATGCAGCTCAAAAAAGATTCTATTCGCTATTTACAGCTGAGAAGATGGTAAGCAAGTTTGATGAACTCTATCGTTCGATATTGAATAGTAGTCATTGACTCAAGTTTTCGAAATTAATATCTGGGAAAATAAGATTGTTGCGTGTTCGCATTTTTTAAAGAATACTAGAAAATTTTATCGCATCAATTACTACCATTATCTATCTTCCTTAGGCTACTATGTTTACCACTTTTGTTCACAAACCGCTGCGTTTGTGAAGTGACCTTCAGACAGGAGTATGTAATGTCCAAGCAACAGATCGGCGTTGTAGGTATGGCAGTGATGGGCCGCAACTTGGCTCTTAACATTGAGAGCCGCGGTTACACTGTTTCTATCTTTAACCGTTCGCACGAAAAGACTGATGAAGTCATCGCCGAGAACCAGGGCAAGAAACTTGCTCCTTTTTATACCGTTGAAGAGTTTGTCGAATCGCTGGAAAAACCTCGTCGTATCCTGCTGATGGTTCAGGCGGGTGAAGCGACTGACAAGACTATCGCCTCGCTGACTCCACATCTGGATAAAGGCGACATCCTGATCGATGGCGGTAACACCTTCTATAAAGACACCATCCGTCGTAACA
>Ga0308162_1002273_pt1 | contig 12890 bp, 7 predicted proteins | sample PhySR2_FD_201370 | JGI IMG/M metagenome (GOLD analysis project Ga0308162, IMG submission 201370) | Phyllosphere microbial communities from UC Gill Tract Community Farm, Albany, California, United States - DLSLS.R2 | ecosystem: Host-associated > Plants > Phyllosphere > Unclassified | place: USA... | reverse complement strand
TTGCTATCCGACAGACTAAAGCCTGGTCGGGCCAGTGAGCATAGACCAGAATCAGCATTCCGCCAGTCATTTCACTGATTTAATCTGGGCCTGCCACGAATGGCTAAAATCCTATGCCTTCTCCTTCAAGCCTCTGGACGGTCAACAACACATCCATCAGTGCCACTGATAATTAGCAGAGGCTGTGATTTTGGTTCTCAATCTTTACTTAGCATTACATTCCCTTTATTTACTGGGCCTGTAGCAAAATTTCTCTGGGATTGCCTTGCTTCCGATAGATAATTATTGTCAGTCAGGCTGTTGAATTAGCTCGCTAATCATCAGGTTTAAATGAATGGCTGATACGCATCAAAGATGACCTTCCTGCATTCAAATAACACCATTCTGAAAAAGGGGAAGTTATGTTAATACGACTAAATGTAAAAAATTATGTCCCGGTGGTAAGCATCATTTTGACAGGTAGTGCATTCTCTGAGATTCGCCAGAACAATTAAAAAAATATATTTACGCTAATCAATTAAAGCACTGCTGATAAGAGCCGATAAGAACGATCCAGCTTTCGCTATATTCAAATTACTCTTTTTGGGGCTCGTATGACTATTACACAGCGTCTCGTACTGATTTTTTCACTGCTGGCAATGTCACTGATTGCGCTGGTTATTATCTCATTGTCTGTGATCACGGGTTTTCAGTCGCGTTTTGAATATGTCCAGGTCAACGCGATACCCAGCATTCGTGATATTAATAAATCAATCAGCGCCACCAATCAGTTAGGTATTGCGCTTTATCGCCACCATAGCAGCAGTGATGAGACAAAATTCTCTGAGGCAGAAACGCGCATTGAAAATCTGCTTTCGCAGATTAAATCACTCAACGATTATTATATGGCGAATGACATCTCGAACGATGAAGATAAAGAGCTGACGCAGCAGGCCTATAAAAATCTGGATGCTGTTCGCAGCGCATTGCCGGCGTTTCTTGCCGCGTCACGTGCCCATAATGATGCTGTTACGCTGCCGTTATTACAGAGTGACAACGGAATCGGTGCCGCAGCCCGTAAAATGGAAGCAGATTTTACCCGCCAGATTCAGTTAAACATCGATATTGGCGAAAAACTCAGAGCGGAGAACAAGCAGGTTTATCGGCAGACGCTGTGGATGATGTCTGGCGGATCTGTGCTATTGATTCTGATACTGGCCATTTTTTCTGCGAAGGTGATTCTTGGCATCAAAAAGAGTCTCTCAGGTATGGTTAACACCATGACACAGGTCAGTCATACGCTTGACCTGACACACACCGCAGAGGTCCGTAGCAAGGATGAGATTGGCAAAACGGCCCTGGCATTCAATCAACTACTGGCTCGCGTTTCCGGCGCGCTGCTGTCAGTCAATCATGCGGCGCAATCGGTCAGTGCCGGCTCAACGCAGATTGCGGCAGGTAACGAAGATCTCTCTGCGCGTACCGAAGAACAGGCGGCTTCACTGGAGCAGACAGCTGCCAGCATGGCGACACTGAGCGAAACGGTGCGGCAGAACTCAGAAGGTGCGCACCAGGCCAGCAGTCTGGCGAATAACGCCAATACCATGTCAATCCAGAACGGGGCGGCGGTGAAGCAGATGCTCAGCACCATGGATGAAATCCGCGGCAGTTCCGCCAAAATTTCTGAAATTACCGGACTGATTGAAGGCATTGCATTCCAGACCAATATCCTGGCACTGAATGCGGCTGTTGAAGCCGCGCGTGCCGGTGAGCATGGCCGCGGCTTCGCCGTTGTCGCCTCTGAAGTGCGTAATCTGGCACAACGCTCCTCTTCGGCAGCCCGTGAAATTAAAGATCTTATCTCTACCTCGGTTTCACAGGTTGAGCACGGTTTAGAGCAGGCAGGCAATGTTGGGTCTAACAGTGAAAATGTTCGTCAGGCAATTCAGCAGGTGGCCGATTTGGTCAATGAGATTGCAGCGGCCACCTCTGAGCAGAGCAAAGGCATTGAGCAGGTTCATCAGGCGATTGGTCAGATGGATGAAGTGACGCAACAGAACGCCTCGCTGGTGGAAGAGGCCTCATCTGCCTCTAAGTCGCTGCAGGAGCAGGCAGAGACGCTGTCAGGGCTGGTGTCTACCTTCACGCTTGAGAGCCGTCACCGCGAAGTGCAGCCGCAGCAGGCCGCAGCTTTGCGTCGTCCCGTTTCAGAGACAAAACAGCCTGAGCGCCAGCCTATCGACCTGACTAAGGCGAACTGGGAAAGTTTTTAACCGTTCAGCCGTAACAGAAGGGCCCCCACAGCGTTGGGGGCTTTTTTATTATTCATCTGCGTTAATAAAATGATTCGCGAATAAACTATTTGAAATCGTTTTCATTATTGCCATTGAGATAACTCTTTGGGGTTATGAAGGCGCGTTTATATTTTCACAAAATTTATCCCCACACAGTATTCTGTAATGATAATTAATCCGATATGCGCAAAATGTCTGTCATTGATGACGTCTGGTTTGGCTTAAATTTCTTTTCTTAAAAAAAATGCTCAAGTCAGGCTTACTGCTTTGTAAGGTAAGTTCGCTGTGTTTTTTCTATCACAATGATAAATATGACTATTTTTAAGTTTAGCTTAAGGTAATCTTGCAATAAATATCGTCTTTATTTTCACTGAAAAAGAGTTGAACGCAATCTATACTCCTTTCTGTCGCGATATACATTTTCTGACTTTATATGAATACCTTTTCTTCATAGCAACATTGCGCTGCATGAGACGCCTCTGGCTATGTAAAAGAAAAAGTAAAAATAATAATAAACAACCTATTTTGTGCACTACTCACCTGCACGCCCCACACATCAGAGCGAAAAAGAATGAAGAGATTACTCGACCGTATTAACCTTCCAGCGAAATTCCTGCTTCTGGGATCCTTTGCGCTGGTGCTGTTTATTTTACCCACCTTTCTTTTTATTCAGACGGGTAATCAGCTCATTGATACAAAACAAATTGAACTATCCGGCATGCCGGTAGAGAAAAAAGTCCTCAAACTTCTCAACCTGCTGCAGCGCCACCGTGCAGAGAGCGCTATCGCCATCTCTCTTAACAAAGCTGATAACGCACCTCGTCTGGAACTGGTTACGCAAATCAATACATTATCCCGGACGATTACGGAGGATCTGCGTAAAGATGATGAGCAGGCACAGCCACTGAAATCGCTGCAGCGTGTAAATCAGGAGTGGGATCAACTCCAGGACGATATTAATAGTGGCAAACTGACTCTGGCAACGAGCCTGACACGTCATGCTCACTTGATTCAGGGTTTGCTGGATATGAATCAGGATGTGCTGGATTTTTATCAGCTGTCCCTGGATGCGGACTTAAATACTTATCAGTTGATCGTCAGTATCTATAGCCGTCTGCCACTGCTGACTGAAACTCTGGGTCAGATTCGCGCCAATGGAACCTCGCTTATTGCGAGCGGAAATATCTCTGATGCCGATCGCAGCCGACTGGCGTTCCAGATTGATAATGGCAGAACGGCCCTGGCGCAGTTCAGCAGTAATATGAACAAAGTATTTTCCATTGAGCCAGATTTAAAAACCACTTTCTCTGGTCTGGCACAGGATGCAAATCAGCAGGCTCAAAGTGCGCTGCAACTGGCTGATGGGATATTTGTGAGCGGGCATGCCAGCGTCTCACCGGTTGAATATGTTCGGGTGTTTACTCAGGCGATCAACCGCTATTCTGAGCTGGGTAATCAGTCCAGTACCCGTTTGCAACAAATGATGGATGAACAAATTGATACCAAGCGAAAGTCTCAATATGTGCTGCTGGCAGGTCTGCTGGCCGTGGCGCTGCTGGCCATCTTAGTCGCTGTAATGATTACGCGCTCTGTTACCCGTCCTGTTAAAGAAGCGGTGGAAGTCGCCAGTCGTGTTGCAGCGGGTGATTTAACGGCAGCACTGATCGTTTCCGGCAGCAATGAAATGGCTGAGTTGCTGAATGCGTTGATGCGGATGCAGCAGCGTCTTGCTCAGCTGGTTTCCGATATCAAAGGTAACGCGGCCACTATCGCCAACTCTTCAGAAGAGATTGCACGGGGCAATGGTGACCTTTCGTCACGCACTGAACAGCAGGCTGCCTCGCTGGCTGAAACGGCTGCCAGTATGGAACAACTGGCGGCAATCATTCAGCAGAATGCGGATAATACGCGCTTTGCCTCTGACCGCGCGGAGTCGGCCACGCAGGCGGCGCTGTTAAGCGGTGCAGCGATGGATTCCGTGATGCAGACGATGCATAAAATTCGCGGCAGCTCCGATCAGATTGAGGAGATTACCTCAGTCATTGATAGCATCGCTTTCCAGACCAACATTCTGGCGCTGAATGCAGCGGTAGAGGCAGCACGTGCGGGTGAGCAGGGCAAAGGTTTTGCCGTTGTCGCGTCGGAAGTCCGTGCGCTGGCACAACGTTCAGCCAGTGCCGCGAAAGAGATCAAGGGCCTGATTGAACAGTCGGTGAATCATGCTCAGGAAGGGATCGCGATGGCACAGAATGCGGGTGACAAGGTTAAGCAGAGCGTCAGCGCGATTGAACAGACCTCTCAGCTGATGCGCGATATTTCTTCGTCATCGGAAGAGCAGAGCAGCGGTATCTCGCAGGTGAATATTGCGGTAAACCAGATGGATCAGGTGACGCAGCAGAACGCCGTGCTGGTTGAAGAGTCAGCTTCCTCTGCTGATGAACTCGCCGCACGAGCAGGGCAGTTGCGTACCATGGTCGCACTATTCCAGACCGCATAATTGTGTTAAAACAGCCGTCACCTGTGGGCGGCTGTTCTCTTCTCCGCGTTTATTGTCCGCTACGCCTGATGATCCTGCAGACAGGCCAGATACTTCTTACCCGACCGTATCACTTTCTCTTTTGCCTGCTGATGAATATCCTGACCTTCAAATGCGCCATAAAGCTGCCCGAATGTAACGTCAGAAAGCCGCCGCATGATGTCACTCACGGTCGCGGCTGACAGCGGCAGCATATTCGGGTAGCTCCACATAAAGGACACGCCATGCGCACCCGGCGTGACCTGAATAATATCACCCGCCAGTATCACGCCTTCGCCCTCATCCCAGTGCAATACGCTGCCGCCAGGAAAATGGCCGCCCAGCCGTAACAGCGTTACACCCGGCATCAGCGTCAGCGACTCACCCTGCCAGAGCTGGATATGCGGACTTTCCCGCACAATCCATTGCTGATCGTGGGCATGCAGATGAATGGGTGCGTTAAATGCCTCAGCCCACTCCTGCATGGTGGTGTAGTAGTGCGGATGTGAAATCGCGATAGCATCAATGCCACCCAACGCGGTGATCAGCGTGAAAGTCGCATCATCAAGATTAGCAATGCAGTCCCATAACACGTTGCCGTGGGGCGTACGCAGCAGGAAAGCGCGCTGGTTAATGGCAAACTCGGGCACGGTTTTAAGGCTTAACAGCGCATCGCTATGGGCTGTCCACTTATTGGCGTGGCTGGCACGCAGTTCATCAAACGCGATCCAGCGCTGACCCGCAGCCGGAACATACTGGCGTTCATCATCACAGATTTTACAGTGCTGATCAGGGGCAGCAGAGGGATAAGCGGTCCCACAGGCGGTACATAACATCGTCATCGTGATCTCCTTTGTTTCACTCAAGCTTATGCACACCTGCGAAAACCGCACTTTCCTGAGGCTATTTCGTCACGCGTTTAGGGCTGGCGGCGCAGGGTAATCCGGGTCAGTTCCGAGGGACGGCCCAGTCTGACCGCCATGCCTGGCCAGAGTGCCGTGCCGTTATTCACATAGAGCTGCATTCCGTCGACCTGATAAAGCCCGGAAACAAATCCGGCGTTGGGTTTAGCAAAAAACCGATCCAGCCCGATAATCAGGCCGCCATGCGTATGACCAGAGAGTTGCACATCCACACCCTGTGCTGCGTTCTGGCGGGCGTTGCGTGGCTGGTGATCCAGCAGGATCACCGGCGCGTTTTCAGGCACATGCTCCAGTGCTCGGGCCAAATCCGGGCCGGTTGCGTTTCTGCCCGGTGCGGAAGCGTCTGGCAGGCCGGCAATCACCAGCTTTGCAGTGCCGCGCTGAATAATCGTGTGGCTGTTGAGCAGGGGCTGCAGCCCCAGTGAGGCCAGATGCGCCGTCCAGATCGCCTGATGGAAGAAATATTCGTGATTGCCGGTGATGGCCCATACGCCGTCAGGCGCGGCCAGCTTCCGCAGCGGCGCGACGTCATGCCGACGATGCTCCAGGCTGCCATCGATCACATCGCCTGTCACCACAATCAGATCGGCTTTAAGAGACATCGCTCTTTCAACCATCCTGGCGGTCCAGGCCGCATTAAACAATCGGGTGATGTGAAGATCGGTCAGCTGAAGTAGCTGATAGCCATCGAATTCTGGGGGCAGGTTGGGTAGCACCAGCGTCACCTCTTTAACCGGTGGCACCCGTATCGCTTGCTGAACACCAAAGGCAGCCAGTCCCATCGCCAGTAAGACGGCCAGATAGCGAACGCCGGGAACCAGTGCCAGCGGGTGGCGTAACAGCAGGGCAATCAGCATGATCGCATCCATCATCATCTGAAACAGCGCAAGCAGCAGTACAGTGCTGTAGGCCCAGTTAAAAAGAATGATGACGGTGCGCGGCATTTCGGCGGAGAAAATCCCGCCCGAGGTAAAGCGGCTCACCAGCAGATATTGTGAGGCCAGCAGCACCAGTACGGAGAGCAGGATTTTGATGGCCAGTGGCATAGATAATGGAATAATGACGCGCGCAATAACATACCAGCTCGGTAAGCTGAAAATCAGGTGAAACATGGCATTCATCCGGTAGGGCGCTTAACACCGCGCAGGCAAAAAAGAGACGATCGTTTTGAGCTGTTTTCAGCACAGTAGTGTATACGATGCTGCCGCTCGGTTTGCTTCACGCAGGGTGCTCTAACGGTGGTAAACCAGTAAGCGAAGAGGAATAAAAGCCTGTCTGAAGGATAGAGAAACGTGCCCGGGTATCCGGGCACGCTGGCAACATTCACCTCTGACACGTCAGGTTAGCGTAAAACGTCTGAGGTCGTCGGGGTCTCTTCAGTTACACGTGTCATAGAGACCGGAATGTTTTTATAGGCGGGGATGCCGCTTTTGGTATCGTGGCTGTCGAGCGGCACCATCACATTCGCCTCCGGGTAGTACGCGCCGACTGAACCTGCGGCCATATCAATAATCACAATGGTCAGGTTTTTCATCTGGCGTGAGGTGGGATTGCCATCCGGGTCCAGTGCCATCAGATCGACACGGTCACCGACACGCAGCTGTCGTTTCTCCGCTTCCTGCTCACTGATAAACAGCACATCGCGGCGCCCTGTTACGCCACGATAGCGATCATTCAAACCGTACAGCGTAGTGTTGTACTGGTCGTGGCTACGCAGAGTGGTAAGCACCAGGTCATGACACTTCAGTGAGCGAGGATCTTCGTTGATACCCTGCATCACTTTAAATTGTGCCCGGCCAGAGGGCGTGAGCCAGACACGTTCAGATGCAGCGTTATGCAGACGGAACCCACCCGGATGCTCGATGCGCTGATTAAAGTTTTCAAACGCCGGGAATACCGCTTCAATGGCATCACGAATGCGGCTGTAGTCGCCTGCCATGGCAGACCAGTCAACCACGCTCTCTGGCAGCGTCGCCTTAGCCAGTGAGGCGACCAGTGCGGGTTCAGATTTAAGATGTGGAGAGGCCGGATTCAGCGACCCGCGCGAGGCGTGTACCATCGACATTGAATCTTCAACGGTTACGCTCTGCTGGCCGGTTGCCTGAACATCGGTCTCAGTACGTCCCAGCACCGGCAGCAGATAATTGTGTTTGCCGAGTAACAGATGCGAGCGATTCAGCTTGGTCGCCATATGCACCACCAGATCCAGATTGCGCATTGCCGGGAACGTTACCTGTGGATCAGAAATCGCTTCCGCCAGGTTACCTCCTAAACAGAGCAGTGCTTTAGCCTGGCCATCACGCATGGCCTTGATCGCCTCCACGGCGCCGTGGCCATGTTTCTGCGGTGGCTTGAATCCAAAGACCTTCTCAATACTATTCAGCAGCGATTGCGGCGGAGCCTCAGTGATACCTACCGTGCGGTCGCCCTGTACATTGGAGTGACCACGTAACGGACAGATGCCAGCACCCGGCTTTCCGATATTGCCTCGCATCAGCAGCAGGTTGGCTATTTGCTGCACGTTCTGAGTGCCGTACTGGTGCTGAGTAATGCCCATGCCGTAGCAGATGATGGTTCGTTCCGCGCTGGCGTAGAGCCGGGCAATATGCTGAATCTCCTCACGGGTCATACCGGAGACGTTCAGAATGTGCTCCCAGTCGGTGCTCTCCAGGTCTGCTTTCAGCGCATTAAAACCGTCTGTGTGTTCAGCGATAAATGCTTCATCAATGACACCAGGTTCGCCTTTGCTGAGCGCCTCCTCGTGCAGGGTGAGCAGAACTTTCATTACCCCTTTCAGCATCGCCGCATCGCCGCCCACCCGAACTTTATAGTAAGTCGATGCCAGCTCTGTAGAGGTCAAAGAGAGCATTTCAATCGGGCTCTGCGGTGAAGTAAAGCGCTCCAGGCCGCGTTCACGTAACGGGTTAATTGCCACGATGGTGGCGCCGCGTTTTGAGACTTCCCGCAGTGTGCCCAGCATGCGAGGATGGTTTGTGCCGGGATTGTGGCCAATGCAGAGCACCAGGTCGCAATGATCAAAATCCTCCAGCTCTACCGTACCTTTACCGATGCCAATCGACTCCGGCAGTCCGACGCTGGTGGGTTCATGACACATGTTTGAGCAGTCGGGGAAGTTATTGGTGCCATATTCGCGGGCGAAGAGTTGCCACAGAAACGCCGCTTCATTCGACGCACGGCCCGAAGTATAAAACTCCACGCTATCTGGATCATTGTAGCTGCGCAGATGCTCCCCAATCTCCTTAAACGCCGTCTCCCATTCAATGGGTTGATAGGTATCGGTAGCTGCATCGTATTTCATTGGGTGGGTTAGCCGTCCTTCGCCCTCCAGATGCAGTGCGCTACGTTCCCATAATTCAGTCACGGTGTGGGCATTAAAAAACGCCGGCGTGGTGCGCTTACTGGTGGCTTCCCACGAGACGGCTTTTGCACCGTTTTCACAGAACTCAAACGATGAAGCATGTTGCGGGTCGGGCCAGGCGCAGCCCGGACAGTCAAAGCCCTGCGGCTGGTTGACTTTAAACAGAGCGATCACATCCTGTTTTACGGCCATCTGGCCGCGTATAGCATTCGCTACCGCTTTTAATGCGCCCCAGCCACCGGCAGCGCCATCATAAGGGGCGATGCCATCTGTGCGATTTTGCTCTTTCATACTGCTCCACATTGTCTCTGTTGTTATTTTCTAAGCCTGGTACAGAAATAGGGGTAATAACGTGGAAACTGGCTGATATTCAGGGAAATTACTTCTCAAAATGTTTCGGGAACCCGAAACGTAAGCCGAAAATCAGTTCAGCACACCAGATGAAGCGCAACGCATCCGGACTATGATGAACTGATACATCAACGGCGTAATTGGCATTTTGATCAAGATATCGGGCAAGCCAGGGGTCATCGCTGCAGGCATGACACGCCTGAATTCATACGCCAGGATCGGGAGATCTGTCTGATGAAAAAAACCTTACTTATTATGGCTTTAATTTCCACTGCGAGTACGCTGCCCGTGAAGGCCAGTGACTGGGACCACCTAACAGAGGGGCATACTGTGAAGATTATTATGACGATTGACCATCAGGCGTATGACATTGCGCTGGCCGATAACCTCACCGCAAAAGCATTCTTACAGAAACTCCCGCTGACCCTGACGATGGAGGAGCTGAACGGCAATGAGAAGTTTGCTGACCTGCCTGATGCGCTTACTACCAATCCGCGCAAACCTGGCGCAATACAGCAAGGCGATGTGATGCTGTATGGCGATAAGACGCTTGTTCTTTTTTATGAAACATTCCAGACCTCCTACAGCTACACGCCAATAGGAAAGGTGCTGTCTGCAGGCAATCTAAAGAAGAGTGTTGGTGAGGGAGAGGTTCACATACGTTTTACCCGGCCATGACGAGTATAAGCATCTGAAAAGACCGGTTGGTCAATTCATTCCGCGCTGAGTCAGAATGTACAGTATTTGCCCGGACGGGCGACTTTTGGGTCTGGTCGCAGTCCGTTGTCGTGAACCTCGCTATGAGGCGAGGCTGTCAGGCAAGCCAGCCTGACAGTGCAGACATTACTTCTTCTTATTCAACATCGATTTCAGGTCAGCAAACGGATTGTAAGTCGCTTCACCCACATCTTTTTGTGCATCTTCGCCAGCGACTACGCGGGTGCCATACTGGTCAGCCTCGGTGTACTTTGAGTGCTCGTGGTCATGACAATAGAGACACAGCAACTCCCAGTTACTGCCATCTTCAGGATTATTGGTGTGATCGTGATCAATATGGTGAACGGTCAGTTCGCGTAGGTTGGAATAAACAAATTCACGTGAGCAGCGTCCACATACCCAGGGATAAATTTTAAGTGCTTTTTCACGATAGCCGCTTTCCAGCCGCGTGTAATTTTTGGGGATAAGTGCCATTGCCGGGATTACCTGTTATGCAGAGAACATTTCGTGATAGTGCAGTCAATATATCTCACATCGGAACAGAAGGAGAGTGCCGTGCGCATTTCTCCTTTACCCGATAAATCAGCAAAGTCCTTCCTCTGTATGCTATCCAGCCAGCGTCAACCTGACGCATCAGCAGGATGGCATCTTAAAGGGGATGATTTACCGCTTTGCTAAGATAGTGGCCCTAAATACAACGCATGACAGCCTGCACTTAACCGAAATGTCGCTGGCGCCCTGATACGTTCATCTCCCAGAGCAATTCATGAATTCGCGATGAATCCCTTACTCATTGAATTGCCACGTCCCGGTGTGATCCGGCGGGTTTAAGAAAAGAGAACGTCAGGATGTTCAGCCAGAAGTTACAACCTATAATCATCGCTGTTTGTTGACCCGCAGGAATGCGGGTCCTGCACCCGCCTATAAGGAAGAGACCCCGCTGATGTTTTCTCGTTTTTTTATTTATCGTCCCGTCTTCGCATGGGTTGTTGCCATTTTAATCATGCTGCTTGGCGCGCTCTCCATCACTCTGCTGCCGGTTGAACAATATCCCGATGTGGCACCGCCTTCTGTGAACATCAGTGCAACTTATACCGGGGCATCTGCCGAAACGCTGGAGAACAGCGTCACTCAGGTGATCGAGCAGCAACTGACCGGGCTGGATAATCTGCTCTACTTTACCTCCAGCAGCAGTTCGCAGGGGGATGTGTCGGTCACCGTTACGTTTAGTCAGGGCACCGATCCGGACACTGCTCAGGTGCAGGTACAGAACAAGGTGCAGCAGGCGCTCTCCCGTCTGCCCAGCGAAGTACAGCAGCTTGGCGTCACCGTGACTAAATCGCAGTCGAACTTTTTGCTGGTGATGGGGCTGTATGACACCACAGGCAAAAGCAACAGCACTGATATCGGCGACTGGCTGGTCAGTAACATGCAGGAGCCGCTGGCCAGGATAGAAGGTGTGGGGGATATTGAGGTGTTCGGCGGTCAGTATGCGATGCGCATCTGGCTCGATCCGTTCAAACTTAACGCTTTCGCGTTACAGCCCTCCGACGTGTCGGCAGCGATACGCTCTCAAAACATTCAGGTCTCAGCCGGTAAAATTGGTGGCCTGCCGTCCCCCGACAATCAGCAACTCACTGCCACGGTCAGAGCGCAGTCGCGACTGCAGACGCCAGAGCAGTTCCGCAACATCATTGTTAAAAGTGACAAAAGCGGTGCCATTGTGCGGGTGGGGGATGTGGCGCGGGTTGAACTGGGTGGAGAATCCTATGACATGACGACCCGACTCAACGGGCATCCTGCGGCCGGGGTCGGGGTGATGCTGGCGCCGGGCGCGAACGCGCTGGCCACCGCGACGCTGGTGAAAAACAAAGTTGAAGAGTATCGCCACTCGATGCCGCAAGGCTACGAAGTGGCTTATGCACTCGACAGTACGGACTTCATCAAAATCTCCGTTGAGGACGTGGTGATCACCCTGATTGAAGCGATCGCGCTGGTCGTGGTAGTGATGTACCTGTTTCTTCAGAATCTCCGTGCGACGCTGATCCCGGCTCTGGCGGTGCCGGTAGTGCTGCTCGGCACCTTTGGCGTGCTGGCGCTGTGTGGATACACCATCAACACACTGACACTGTTTGCCATGGTACTGGCAATCGGCCTGCTGGTAGATGATGCGATTGTGGTGGTCGAGAACGTCGAACGCATCATGCGTGATGAAGGTTTACCGGCGAGAGAGGCAACTGAAAAGTCGATGAAAGAGATCTCGGGCGCGCTGGTGGCTATCGCGCTGGTGCTTTCGGCAGTATTTCTGCCGATGGCCTTTTTCGCCGGATCGACCGGTGTAATCTATCGACAGTTTTCTATCACCATCATTGCGGCTATGACTTTCTCCGTGGTGGTGGCGCTGACCCTGACGCCCGCGCTGTGTGGCATGCTGCTGAAGCCGATATCACCGCACAGCAAAGGCTTTTTTGGCGGTTTTAACCGCTTTTATGCCGCCACCGAGCACCAGTACCGTCACAAAGTCGTGAGGACTTTGCGTCGCCCACTAATCATGGTATCGCTTTATGCGGCAATGGGTGTGGTGCTGTTTGTGATGTTCACCCGATTGCCAGGCAGTTTCCTGCCGACCGAAGATCAGGGCAGTATCATGCTTCAGGCTACATTGCCAGCGGGCGCTACGGCCAGTCGTACAGAGGCCGTCAACCAGCAAATAGTTGACTGGTTTCTGACTG
>Ga0308162_1002265_pt1 | contig 12929 bp, 19 predicted proteins | sample PhySR2_FD_201370 | JGI IMG/M metagenome (GOLD analysis project Ga0308162, IMG submission 201370) | Phyllosphere microbial communities from UC Gill Tract Community Farm, Albany, California, United States - DLSLS.R2 | ecosystem: Host-associated > Plants > Phyllosphere > Unclassified | place: USA... | reverse complement strand
GGTTCCCCCAAAAAATCAACAGTGACATGATCAAAGAAGAATACTGTTGTCATGCATAGAGTTATTGTAAAGAATATAGGGAGGTATATTCTATCTGTTTCAGATTTGATTGTTTCTCCAAAAAGCTTATCAAGAATCTTAAAAGACCGTTTTATCATCGCTTTACTCCATCATTAATAATTAAAATGATAGGCAGTATCAATGTGTTTTTTTCTGCCTTCAAATCCATCCCTTCTTTATTTATATATGCGTTCTCGGTATTTCCAACTCTTACTATCTCTATTTTCTTTTGGTTTATAAATAAACTAAAATCATTGATGCCGCAGAAATTTTCGTTAAATATAATTACGTCTCCTTCAAAAATGAAAGGGGGGAATGTTAGAGTTTCCACTTCAAAACAATACGTTGTCTCTACTAATTTAATTTTGTCTTTTATAGATCCTTTTATACTCAATATATATCTTTCGATAACGAGTGTGGGGGCCTCTCTGATCGCTATGTTATATAAATTATCTTCAGAAATTACAGGGATAATGAATGCATTGATTTCTGGGTCGTAAATCGCCACTGGTGGTTCAGGAATGGGATCTTCACTATATAGGTACTCTTTTGATACCCCCATGCGATCTGCAACTTTTAGCTTTTTTTTCTCAGGCGGAAGCGCGTTTTTGAAGAGCCAGTTTTTGATAGTTCCGGGTTTTTCATCCGTCAGGCTGGCAATCCTGACCTCCTTATTTTTAATGTTGGGCAGGATTTTACTGGATAATTCAATGATTTTACTAGAGAAGTTATTGTGTTTGGACATCTGATGACACTTGCTCCACCAATAATGTGTTTTTTTGTTGAAAAAACACATTTGTGTGTTATAGTATAATCTACACTAAACCTGATCCTTTCTTCAATTTTTCTCCGTTCATAGACGGCGAAAAATGGGCGAGATTTTGTCTTTAGCAGGAGGAGCCGTGAAATGCTGGTACTTGCTGTATTGTAAATCTGGATTTAAAAATACTATCAGACGATTGAATGAGCTTGGTGTCGAGGTATACCAACCAACAATGGTTAAAGTTCAACTTCGGACGGACTGCCACTCTGTCAGGCTTAAAGAAAAACCTCTTTTTAATAACTATCTTTTCCTTTCTTTCGATATAAACCAGTTACATACCACTACTATCTGTCAAGTGCCTGGTGCTATCGGTTTCGTGCGATTCGGTTCTGAACCTTGTGTTGTCTCTCCAGATGTAATTTCAGCAATCGAGTGCGCTAAAGCTAAGGCTTTAAATAATGATGATGGGTCAGTAGATTGTATAAATGTACACCCTGCATTAATTATTAAGATACAGGATATCGTTAAGCTTAGATCTTCAGATGAAAGAATGGCTGAATTCACAAAGCTATTGTCATTTCTAAGAGAGTGAAATATTAATCTTTTGGGGTTTTTAAAATATGAAAAAAATAGGGAAGCCACCTTCTACTGCTATGGTTTACATTGGCAATGCCCGATATCAATTAATGGATAAGATAGCTCGTGAGATAAGTTTTGAAGCAGGATGTACGGTGCGTAGTAGTACTCTTGTTCAGTATTTGATTGATAATTTCACTGATTTGGCGAGAGTATCAATTTTGGAAGATCTGTCTATACGTCATGAAAAAGAATAAGCACTAAGAGAGGTGATTATGTCTCCGCAAACGAAAGAATGGCGCGAGGCTACGATTAAGTTAGCGGCAATGAAAATCGCTTACCGCCGAGCCTGGCAAAACAAAAAGACCCCTGTTGGTGAAATTGTCGAATTGCTCAATAAAATTGAAACTTCTGAAAAATACTGCCGTTCACTACGGCGTAAGATCGGAAGTGTTACTGCCAGTATTCATTAGTTTTCAAATAAAGGAATAAAGGCGTCTTTATTCCTTTTCAATCTCTCCAGAGACAATGTTTTTACAGGAAGTATATTGCTTTCTGTAACAACCCTGTTTTATTAATTTGAGAGGAGTTAAACAATGGAAGTTGTTGTAAATAATAAACCGAAATTATCTATGTTCAAAAATGAAATGACAGGAAAAAAGGTAATGCATTTTATGGTTATGTTTGCACTTACCGGTGCGTTGTTCCTGGTCATGATGCACGGTAGCTGGGCTGCCAGTTCCGGAGATCTCCTTGCGCCGGGTGATGCGACTGTAAAAGCGACGTTCGGGCAGGATTCATCAATGATGACATGGCTTCTGATTGGTGAGGTGGTTACCGGGATTCTGGCCTACGTTATTTCTAAAAATATCAAAGTTCTCTTTGGTGTTATCGTGTTGTCTGTATTCATCAACATTGCATTTGCCATCATTGGCTAAACAGGAGGTCATATGGAATCGGGGGATGATCTGAAAAAGTATCGTTTCCCGAAAACACTTGGGGATCAGTTGAGAATAATCGGCATGCCGCTGGATGAATTTATTCCTTCTGTTCCCCCGTTTCTTATTGCGATTTACTACAAACATGCATTGGGTGGCCTTATATTTGCCGTCACAATGTGGTTGTTTATTCGCTGGCTGAAACGGGGGAGGGGGAGCATGTGGCTCTATAACCTTCTGTACTGGTATTTACCTACAGAGTTATTCCGTGTCGTTTATAAAGTAATTCCTGATTCCAGTTTTCGGAAATGGATAAAATAACAGGCGGTATTTATGTCCGTTAAGGCACAAATATCCGGCAATAAAGTGGTTGGTTACATTATCGTCGGGCTATTATCTTTCCTTGCATTATCACTCGTTAGTAATATTTATCTGTAGGTCACAAACAGGGCGTTGATTAACAAACGCGAGAAAATTGTTGTACCCATGGCTTTTGATGCGCCGTTTGTCGTATCTGAAAATCAGGCCAGTGCGCCTTATCTTCAGATGATGGCACTTTCCTTCCTTTCTCTGCGGCTTAATGTTTCACCTGAAACAGTCGATATGAATCACGGTTTTCTTCTGTCCTACGTGCGAACTGAAGCCCATGAACAGTTTGCTCCTGTACTGGCCGCTGAAGCGAAGCGGATTAAGGAAAACGCGGTGACGTCTGCATTTTATCAGACGTCGATCAATGTTTATCCCTCGGCCAATATTGTCGACATTCGCGGTGTCCTGAAAACCTGGATCGGTAACAGCAAACCCCTGGAGGAAATCAAACATTACCGGCTGCAACTCAGCTATCGGGCCGGAGTGACCAGTATTGAGAAATTTGTGGAGGTGGATGATGCGAAAGCAAAATAAAGCGCTTCTGGTGCTCAGTATTCTGTCCGTCATGGTTGTTTATCCCGCTTTAGCCAGTACCGGCCCGGCAGAGCTGCGTGGTGAAAATGGCAGTACCTTTACGATGTCAGTCAGCAGAGAGAGTGCCAATGTGCTGATGGTTCAGGGCGACAGGATCACTGCTTTAACCAGCAAAGCCAGCGATGTACCTGACCCGGAGAAAACAGGTAACGGGGCCGTGATGTTTAGCGTGGCAACCGAAAAACCTTTTACCTTTGTTATCGAGACTGAATCTGGTCAGGTATTTTCAGTCCGGGCAACGCCAGTGAAAGGGCAGGGGCGTGTGTACCGGATCGCCCCACTTAGCCCGGTATCTCACCCGGCAACAAAAGTCTGGGAGAAAGGCAATCCTTATGAGTCACTTCTGCTTGCCCTCAGTAAAGGTGTACTGACCGGTAACGTTCCTGATGGCTATTCCCTGGTTGATGACAAAGAGCGCGATGCCAGTTTCGCCGGGCCAGTAAGAGCAAAACGTTTACAGGTCTGGGATGGCGGCAACCTGCGGGTTGAAAAGTACCGGCTCACGAATCCCAATTCCTGGGGGTTATCACTTAATGAACGTGATTATGCGAGCCGTGGAGTACGTTCGGTCATGTTCTGGCCCCGTTCTTCTGTATTGCCGGGCGGTGCAACGGTTTCGCTTTACCTCATCCGTGATCTGGAGGTGAATCCGTGAAAAACGTCAACATCCAGACCAAAAAAAAACAGGTCGCAATAGTCGCTATAGCGGTCTTACTGGCACTCAGTGCCGGAGGAACCGCGTGGTATTTCACTGCGGCCAAGCGGCAGGCTTTGTCTCCCCCTCCCGGTGAACCGGCACCGGATATGACGGGCGTTGTTAATGCCACGTTTGACGATAAGGTTCAGCAGAATGCTATTACTGAGGCGCAACGTGTCGGTAAGGAGGTGAATGAAAAATTCAAATCTATGGAGAGAGAGATCAAGGCGCTGTCTGATAATAACGTCAGTCTGCAAAAACAGCTTAATGACGTTCAGCAGACCAATTCCAGTCTTGTGCAGACGGTGGACGGAAACAGGGAGGCCGGAGATCATGGCAATGCTAATGCTGCCGGTGTTCCTGCTGATAAAGCAATCCAGGGCAGTGCTACCGCACCCATGCAGGAGGGGCAGAGTAACTACCGGTATGACGGGATGGGAAATGTTCCTCCGGGGCAGATAATGGTCGCGCCGCGCGAGGAGGGGCTGCGGCGACAAACCTTTACCCAGCAGGCCGAGGCTCCTGCCTTTAGTTTTCCCTACATACCCTCCGGAAGCTATGCGGAATCAGTCGTCATTGAAGGGGCTGATGCCAACGCTGCGGTAACGGGTTCGCAGAATACCTCTCCTATGCAGTTGCGTTTAACGGGCAAAGTCCAGATGCCTAATGACAGAGATTACGATCTGACGGGCTGCTTTGTCACGCTGGAGGCTTACGGTGATGTGTCCAGTGAACGGGCGGAAGTCAGAACGCGAAAACTGAGTTGTAATATTGGCAAAGACGTTATCGACCAAAAAATTGAAGGTCATGTTTCCTTTATGGGGAAAAATGGCATCAAGGGCGAAGTGGTCATGCGTAACGGGAAGGTGCTCGGTTTCGCCTGGGGGGCAGGTTTTCTCAGCGGCATTGGCAAAGGTATTGAGAGTGCCGGATCAACAACCGTTGGTGTAGGCGCAACAGCATCGCCGGGCGCGGGAGATATCATGAAAAGTGGTATTGGCGGCGGCACCAGTGAAGCGGCTAAGACACTCTCTGAATATTACATTAAGCGTGCGGAGCAATATCATCCTGTTATTCCTATCGGCGCAGGGAATGAAGTGACGCTGGTGTTCAATGATGGTTTCCAGATCCAATCGATAGCGGAGATATTAAGAGCGAAACAGAAGCGTTCTCAGCCCGTGCTGGATAAAACGGTAAACGCAGTCAGTAACGAAACGCAGAATACGGTTAACGATATTAAAAAGTTTAAACTTGGCGATATTGTGTCTGCGGACGGTATCAACGGGCCGCTGGCGATACCCGGCGGCGATAATAAATAAGTGAGGCGGAAGCATAAGGTAATGAAAACCATCCTTCAGTACGGTGTTGCTTTAATTATCGGTGTGGCCCTTATTCTTATTTTGAGCGTGATCCTGTTTCCGATGGTGGAACCCGCTTTGTCAGATGTGTTTCAGAAGGTTATAGGGCCTGCTTCCTGTGATTGTTTTTCTGTGCATGGGTGAGGATATTAAAGATGAACGATAAAATACATAAATCAGCAGCAGGTAACGTAATGGTTACGGGAAAACCTGGCTGGGGTAAAACCTGCCTGCACAGCCAGATTGTTACTCAGCTACGGCAACGGTATGCCAGCGAGGACAATGCCCCCCTCGCTGATACTTTGCGTAAAAACTGCAACGTCTGGATTATCCTGAAGTCCGGAGATGAACGTCATGGCGAATAAAGAATGCATGAATACTTCAATGGCTAATACGGTCGATGTCATAAACTCAGTCAAAAAATTTATTATGGATATGTCCTCAAGAGGCATTGTTGTAAATGATCTGAATGAATTAATGAAGTGTTGTGAGCGCATTGCTAATGCCGGAAATAATAACCCGCTGGATATCCTGATGCATGTGGTGAAAACAGGCAGGAAGATGGATATACATTTTTATGCCAATGATAAGGTTATTTCTGACCTGAAGGCGGGAGAGTACGATTTTTATCTCAAAAGTGTATATGGATTTACTTCCTGGCAGGTGTCCGTTTTTACAAACTCAGTGGGCGTTGTCAGTTAAACAGAGTTTCCCCCTGAATAAACACTGATTCGTGCCAGCGAATCAATTCACTCGCGTAATTTATTGTCGGTAATCTCACTATGAATAAACTCATTATGCCCTTGCTGGCAGGTGTTGTATTGCTTACGGGTTGTGCCGGTGCTAAATCGGACTTCGAATGTAATGCCACTTCCAGTGACAGTTGTATGACCATTGACGCCGCAAACAACATGGCCCGTCAGAAAGCTAAGGAGGCAGCGGTAAAGCCGGGTGCGACGTCGTTGCCCGCCCTGGTTAAGCCCGGAAATGCTGGCGTTCCTCTCACCCGTACCGGGCCTCGCGCATCTTTTCTGCCAGAGCCGGTAAGAACGCCTGAATCCACGGCGAAGGTATGGGTTGCCCCGTGGGTTGACGGACAGGATAATTTTCATGAGCCGGGACTGTTATCTTTTGTGGTTAAACCGGGAGAGTGGCGCCAATGAGTAACTTTGATATTTTCACTCAGACGCTTTCCCGGCTCCAGAATGCCATGAAATCACCGGGCGGCGCGGCAGATGCAAACCGTTCTCTTGGGAAACTGACCTACCCGCAGTTATCTAACCTGCTTCCCTATCGTGAATTTGACGATGAATCAGGGTTATTCATCAATAAAGGTACGGTCGGGTTTCTGCTTAAAGCGACGCCACTCATTGGGGCAAATAAGCATATTGTCGATGTGCTGAACGATCTGGTGAAAAGTAAACTCCCCCGTAAAACCCCTATCAGCTTCCATCTGGTGTCGAGCCAGGTGATCGGTGAAGAACTGGATTACGGGCTTTCGGACTTCGCCTGGCAGGGAAAGCAGGCGGATAAATTTAATGCCATCACCCGCGCCTATTACCAGCAGGCGGCGCGTAACAGTTTTCGCACGCCTACCGGATTGCCGCTCACCCTGCGCAATTACTCACTTTATATCGCCTGTGCGGTGAAGAAGAAGAGTAACAGGGCGTCCACCATTACCGGTCTGTCTCATCTGATGAAGGTTGTCCGGGCGACGCTCGATTCAGCGAAGCTGTATACGGAGGTGGTTAATCGGGAAGGGCTGGTCAGCCTTGTCAGCAGCCTGGTCAACTTCCGCTGTGACCAGCTTTTCCGCCCGGAGGTTAAGGTTAATGAGTATGACGATCTTCATTTCCAGTGCGTAGAAAACGGCATCGATTTTGATGTCTATCCGGAAAAGCTGGCGGTAACGCTTCCGGAAAAAGCGGGCAGTATGAAAACGGCCCGCGCCATGAACTTTATGCTCGATGGCAATCCTGACCTGTTTTTGCTGTGGCAGGGGGGCGACAATATCAGCAATCTGCTTAACCCTGATTTAAGTATTCCTTTCCCCTTTGTTCTGACATTCACCATTGAAGCTGAAGACCAGGTAGCGGCGCAGAACGAAGCTAACCGTAAGTTCCTTGACCTCGACAGCAAATCCAAAGGGTCGCTGGTAAAACTGCTGCCCGGCCTGACCAATCAGCGCAATGAGTGGGAATCCATTCGTGGCCGCCTCCTCTCAAATGAAAGCTGTCTGGTCAGGCACTACTTCAATATCACGATTTTCTGCCGTGACGATGACAGTGAAGCGCTGACCTGTGAGCAGAAAGTCATTAATACGTTTAAAAAGAACGGGCTGGAACTCTATTCACCCCAGTACATGCAGCACCGTAACTGGATGTCGATGCTGCCCTTTATGGCGCAGGAAGGATTATGGAGCGATCTGAAGGCATCGGGCGCGACTAACCGCTGCGAAAGTATTCAGGCCGTTAATCTTATGCCGGTGATTGCGGATAACCGGCTGTGCCAGAAGGGGCTGCTGGCTCCGAGCTATCGTAACCAGCTTGCCTTCATGGATATTTTTGGTGAAGGGATGGGGAACACCAACTACAACATGGGCGTCACCGGCACATCCGGTGCCGGTAAAACGGGTCTGGTGCAGCCTATCTTACGCAGCGTACTGGACAGCGGGGGGCTGGTCTGGGTGTTCGATATGGGCGACGGTTATAAGTCGTTCTGCGAGAACATGGGCGGGACTTATATTGATGCCTCGTCACTGTCGTTTAACCCCTTCGCTAACGTCACGGATATCACCCGCTCCGGTGAGCGTATTCGCGATCAGTTGTCTGTGCTGGCAAGTCCAGACGGGAATCTCGATGAAATCCACGAAGATCTGCTGCTCGAAGGCGTGATGTATGCCTGGGAGGAGAAGGGAAATGCGGCGCATATCGATGATGTGGTGACGTTCCTGAAAGGCGCGGTTCTTCAGGCAAGAAAGGACGGGGCCGACAGTATTGCCCGCCGATTTGATGAAATTATCAAGCTGCTGGGTAAATACTGCGCTGGCGGCATTTATGCCGATTACTTTAACAGCGATAAGCCCTCGCTTCAGGAAGATGCCCGGATGATTGTTCTTGAGATGGGGAGCTTGCAGGACAGGCCAGCCTTGCTCGTCGCGGTGATGTTTTCCCTCATCATTTATATCGAGGACAAAATGTACCGTTCACCCCGCGACCTGAAAAAATGCTGTGCCATTGATGAAGGCTGGAAGCTGCTTAACTTTAAAAACAAGAAGGTCGGTGCGTTTATCGAAACGGGTTATCGCACTGTTCGCCGCCATAACGGTTCGTTCATCACCATCACTCAGAACATCAAGGATTTCGACTCCCCGGATGCGTCCTCAGCCGCAAAAGCTGCCTGGGGTAACTCTGCATTTAAGGTTATCGCCAAACAGGATACCGCCGAATTCAAAGCCTATTGTGAACGAAACCCCAGCCAGTTCAGCGAGTATGAGCGTCAGATTATTGAGCGTTTTGGTGACGCAAAAGACCAGTGGTTTTCCTCATTTATGTTGCGTATCGGGGCAATAAGTTCCTTCCACCGCCTGTTTGTTGATCCTCTGAGTCGCGCCATGTTTTCTTCCCGTGGCGTCGATTTTGAGTTTATTCAGCAAAAGCGTGAGCTGGGCTGGGACATTCATGATGCGGTGTATGAGCTGGCGAAGCGCAATTATTCCGAAGAAATGGAGGAGCTTGAAGCATGGGAACTCTGAACAGTAACGATATCCGTCGCGGTATTGTGGCTCCGGCCAGACGCCGGTTACGCCACCGGGGACGTCTTCTTTTACTGGCCGCAATGCTGATTACAGTGAATGCCGGTATCTCGGCGCTGATGGTTGAGTGGCGAACGCCTGACGTGGTGACGTTCGATATGAAGGGGACGATAGACCGGTTTATGGATCAGTCTTCCCGCAAAAATCTTGATGAAGCGACCAGCCGCGCCCTGACCGAACGTATTACCTCAAACCTCAACCACAGCATTGAGGACTGGCAGGCATCACATCATGCGCTGATCCTGGTGACTCCCGCTGTTGTCAGCGGTGCCAGCGATATTACCGTCGATATCCAGAAAAGTGTGGCGCAACGCATGGCCGTCAGGGAGTAAGCATATGCAGAATAAAACAGACGTTATTTTATTAATCTTTATGGTCTTTGTTCTCTTAATGATTGTCGCCAGACTCTGCTATCGCCTGAATAACAAGGTTCATTACGGTGAGGTGCTGGAAAAAATAATCAGAATTCTTGAGAAGGAGATTGATGAATTACATTATCCGAATATCCATCTGGATAAATGCAGGCAGTCATGTGAGTGGCATCTGGTTTATATGATTGAGACGTATACCTTCATGAGGAACCTGTCCTTTGTCCTTAAAAAAACGGATTTACTGGATGGGCTTGGATGTGAAATGGATAAATATCACCAGTATCTTTCCGGTGCGATTAAAGCAGGGCTGAAGGTATTCCCCGATAACTGTCCCGCAACCAGACACGAATCCGTCCCAGCCATACTGCGGCGGTATCACCACAGCAGTCGCGAATATCTTAAACATGCTTTCCGGGGGTTGATATGAAACCATCATCACTGATGTTTCTGCTTCTTTTCGCCACCGCAGCGGGAGCCAGAGATTTAGGGACGTGGGGAGATCTCTACCCTGTTCAGGAGCAGGATATGCTGACGTTCATTCAGCAGCGGCTTAAATCGATGGAGGCTGATGGTTCGCTTGCCCGTGAGCAGAAAGCCGTTCAGGAGCGTGTGAAAGCGCATATTCTCAGGCCACCCCCGGTAACGGGCCTTCGTTTAGCCGATAAAAGCGAAACCCGTTATATCGACCCCACGTTTACCGTCGATAAAGATATTGCTGACGGTAAGGGCGTTGTTTTCGCGCATAAAGGCGACAAAATCAATCCACTGGAGCATGTGCCATTCAGGGAAACCCTTTATTTCATCGACGGCGACGATAAACGTCAGATTGACTGGATGAAACAGCAAAAGCCGGACACGGTGATCAGTAAAATTGTCCTGGTGAACGGCAACATTAAAACCAGCGGTGAAAGCCTTGACGCTCAGGTTTACTTTGATCAGAACGGCACGTTAAGCCGTAAGTTTCAGCTTACCGCCGTTCCGGCCAGAGTCACCGTAGCCGCTGACGGTAAACGTCTGCGGGTGGATACGTTTGCGATGGAGGGCGAGAAGTGAGACTGCCGACAGCCCTGATGGTTATCTGTGCGGTGCTTTTTCTGCCCGGAAGGGCCAGCGCCTCAGCCGCCGCCTGCGACGGCCATTTTGTTAATCCGATCAACGATATCTGCTGGGAGTGCCTGTTTCCGATAACCATCGGGAGCATACCGGTTGCGCCGGGTAATGTGGCCGATACGGAAAATCCTGCCAGTCCCATCCAGTTATGCCCGATGGGCGTGTTTTACCGGATCGGGCTGGCGATAGGCTTCTGGGAGCCAATGGCGATCACCGATGTCACCCGCTCCCCTTTTTGTCTGGTCAATATGGGAGGGATAAAGCTCGATATCGGTAAAGTCGGCATGGGAGTGGGTGAGCAGGAAAATAATGAAGTGCCAAACGTGTTTTATCATGTTCACTGGTACAAATACCCGCTGGTAGCCTGGCTGAACATTATTACTTCAGTGGGCTGTTTGCAGGGCGGGGACATGGATATCGGGTATCTGACTGAGCTTGACCCGATGTGGAATGACGATCAGCTGTCTCTCATTATTAACCCTGAAGCGGCGCTGTTCGGTAACGTTATTGCACAGGGAGCCTGTGCCGCAGATGCCGCCGCCAGTCTGGTGAAGCCCATCGATGCGCTGTTCTGGTGTGCCGGGAGTCACGGCTCGCTGTATCCGTTTACCGGCACAGTCACCAATGAATACAGCCCTGCGCAGTCGTCGGTGCTGCTTTCCGAGCGAATGGCCTTCAAGCTGCACCGTGAAGGACTGGTAATGGAGAGCGTGGGTGCGGATACGGCGGTGTGTTTTGAGTATCCTTCGCCCATTATCCCCAAAAGCCGCTGGCGATATCAGATGGTGAATACGCTTCCTGACCCGCTGGCCTGCCATCCTTTCGGGCAGAGCACGCTGACCTGGCAGACAGGACACCTCACCCCCAATGACAAGAAGAATTACGGTTATTTAATGTGGCGTAAGCGTAACTGCGTCTTTCTCTGAACAGGAGTGTTAATTATGAAATGCCTGCCTGTATTGTTTATGGCGGTTTTCCCCTGCCTGTCTCATGCAGGGACAATATCTGAAGACCGGGATTTTATTGACAGGATACAATCGGCTGAATCTCAGGCGCAAAAGGTGGAAGCACCTGACTTCATAAAGCAGTTACAGAATAAGGGAGTCTCCAGAAATAATTTAGATTTCATCAATAACCTTCAGCAAAAGCAGCAAATGCAATATCAGGAGGCCGCACAAAAACCGCAGCCCGCAATTCAATATTTCGTCTCTTTTTCTATTCCCCGAAGTGGCCTTACCATTATGCTGAATAATGCCGCTCAGTTTGCTGTTCCGGTAAATATTCGCGGGATGATTAATAATGATTTCCGGCAGACGGCGAACACTATTTTTGAAATGACAAAGGGCAGTAATAAAGGCGGCGTTCAGATAAACCCCAAAGCCTTCCGGCAGTACGGGATAACCGCTGTTCCGACACTGGTTGTGACATGCGGAAATAAGTTTGATCGCGTATCCGGTGATATCCGCATTGATGGCCTGCTGCGTAAGGTTGCTGAAGGTGGGGACTGCGCTGATGTGGCAAGGGCTGCACTGAAGGAGGCCGCACAATGAAGTCATTATGGTTAGTGATAGCGCTAATGGCAGGAGTTGTCGTTAACTTTCCGGTCACAGCGAACGATGATTTTAACAGCGGTATGGATTATGCCAAAGGGCTGAAGGGAAAGGATCTTGATACCTTTAAGTCATTTAAACCAGCAGATAACCTGCCTGACTACAGCAGCAGTCCAGACGCGACAAAGTACTACGGTGGCGTGCAAAGCTCTGGTACTGATTTAACCTCGCCGGGCAGCAATACGCTGAACAGTACCGAGTGGGGAAAGGCCGTCACCGATTCTATCAGTAAGCAGCCTAAAGATATGGTAACGGCTGATTCCCCGTTTCTGGATAATGGCCGCAATGCCGAGAATAACGCTGAAACGGTATTCGACCCCAAACTGTGTGAGTCCAAAGAATTCGAGAAAAGCGTATTCACTAATTATGTCTGTGACCGGGATTTGCAGGTTCAGCAATACTGCACCCGGACAGCCACGATAACCGGAGACTGGACGACGGACTGGGAAAATAAATATTACGAAATATCCCCTGCGTATTCCCGAAATGGCAAGCAAATCGTGTTTTCATTCACGATGCCCGCGTCAGGCGTCATACAAAGCGCAAATCTGAAGGTTGACTCCAGTCAGTATCTTATGAAATCGCAGGTTAATTTTATGAATACCACCTTCTTTATTAACCAGAATGAAGATACACCGCTGAATGCCGCTGGGATGAACATAATAAAAG
>Ga0308162_1002264_pt1 | contig 12930 bp, 19 predicted proteins | sample PhySR2_FD_201370 | JGI IMG/M metagenome (GOLD analysis project Ga0308162, IMG submission 201370) | Phyllosphere microbial communities from UC Gill Tract Community Farm, Albany, California, United States - DLSLS.R2 | ecosystem: Host-associated > Plants > Phyllosphere > Unclassified | place: USA... | reverse complement strand
ATTTAACTTCTTAGGAGATGGCCTACGTGACCTGCTCGATCCCCGCAGTGAGTAACGCCTCGCCGTTGCTCGACGTGCGCGATTTGCACGTGAACTTTGTTAACGGACGCCAGGCAACCCCGGCGGTACGCGGCGTCTCCTTTCAGCTCGGTCAGGAGAAGCTGGCTATTGTCGGTGAGTCTGGCTCTGGTAAATCGACCGTGGGCCGCGCCCTGCTGCAGCTGCACCCGGCGAAGGCGCGCATCGAGGCGAGCCGGATGCAGTTTGGCGATATCGACCTGCTGCACGCCAGCCCGGCACAGATGCGCGCCATTCGCGGCAAACGTATCTCGATGATTATGCAGGACCCGAAATATTCGCTGAATCCTGTGATTCGGGTGGGCGAGCAGATCGCCGAGGCCTGGCGCAGTCATCATCGCGACCAGAAATCAGCGGCACGTCAGCGGGCGCTGGCGATGCTGGAGGAGGTGCAGATCCGCGATCCTGAACGGGTTTATCAGCTCTATCCTCATGAGATTTCCGGGGGTCAGGGGCAGCGTGTGATGATTGCTATGATGCTGATTACCGAACCGGAACTGGTGATTGCCGATGAGCCGACCTCTGCGCTGGATGTCTCGGTGCGCCTGCAGGTGCTGGCGCTACTGGATGATCTGGTGAAAGCGCGCGGACTGGGGCTGATTTTTATCAGTCACGATATCAATCTGGTGCGCAGCTTCTGCGATCGGGTGCTGGTGATGTATGCCGGGCGCGTCGTGGAGTCGCTGGCCGCCAGTGAACTCGACCACGCTCAGCATCCCTACACGCAGGGCCTGCTGGCAGCACTGCCCGACCTGGATCACCGCTGCACACGCCTGCCGGTGTTACAACGTCACGCAAGCTGGTTAACTGACTAAGGAGTGGTGATGATTAACGTGAAAAATCTCAACCTCAGCTTCGGTGATGAGGGCGCACGGAATCAGGTGCTGTTCGACGTGAATCTGCAGGTGAAACAGGGTGAAATCTTCGGGCTGGTCGGTGAATCGGGCTCAGGCAAAACGACGGTACTGAAGTGCCTGGCGGGCCTGTTTACTCACTGGCACGGAGAGCTGACGATTGATAATCAGCCGCTGACGCATCGCATCGAACGGGCGCGCTGTCGGCAGGTGCAGATGGTGTTTCAGGACCCTTACGGTTCGCTGCATCCGCGTCACACGCTGGGCGATATCCTTGAAGAGCCGTTGCAGATTCAGGGCATCGGGCAGCGCCAGCAGCGGGTGGTGGCGATGCTGGATAAGGTCGGACTGAAGCGCGCCTGGCAGACGCGCTACCCCCATCAGCTTTCCGGGGGGCAGCGTCAGCGCGTGGCGATTGCAAGGGCGCTCATTCTGGAGCCGCGCGTACTGCTGCTGGATGAGCCGACCTCTGCACTGGATGTTTCGGTGCAGGCGGAAATCCTGAATCTGCTCAGCGATCTGCAGCAGCAGGAGAACCTGACCTATCTGATGGTGACCCACGACCTTGGCGTGGTGGCGCATCTCTGTCATCGCGTGGCGGTGATGCAACAGGGCAAGGTGCTGGAGACGCTGGATGTGCCGACGCTGGTGGCCGATCGCGCCGCGATGCCCTACACGCGGATGCTGGTGGAGGCGAGTCGCCACAACCCTGCGGTGCTGGCGCAGCAGAGCTGAATAGTCGCGGATGTAGAGAAGATAAAAAAAGGGCCGGTCAGACCGGCCCTGTCAAATCGGAGCGCTTAGTGAGTCAGCTGACGTACAAAGGCAACGATCTCCTGATTTTTACCATGCTCAAACAGGCACTGCTGGAAACGCGGGCCGCTGACGGCGGTGCGTACCAGTTCAGGATCGATGGCGCGCAGGGTGTCGAGATAGTTCTCTTTAATCACCGCAGCCTTGACCTGATTCAGCAGGCCGGCGTTGCGCACCTGCGGCTCTTTACGCTCTGGCGGATAGCCATTGCCCTTCTCGCCCGTGAACGCTTTTTCAAAGATAAAGCGCAGGTTCAGCTCAGCGCCCCAGCCAAACCCTTTGGCGAATGGCAGGGATAAGGCATTACCGTTGTTGATTTGCGCGAACAGGTAAGCATCCGCCGGATCGATACAATAGCCGCAGACCACACCCGGATGAATGTTCAGCGACATCAGCGCGCCCTGCCCGGTGCCGCAACCCGCGACTACGAAATCTACTGCCTGGCTGTTCAGCAGTACGCTGGCCTGGATGCCGAGGTGAATATAGGTCAGATGGTGATCCTGTTCATCGCTCATCCCGACGTTGAAGACCTGATGGCCCAGCGGCTGCGCGACGCCTTCCAGTTCTTTCAGCACGGTTACGTTCTTAGCGGCCTGGCTGTTTTCCATCATTAACGCGATTTTCATGATCTACCCTCATAAAATAAATGAAACACCGTTTCATTTTAGAGAAAAACCACTAAAGTGCATGGACTAATTCACCCTGGTGCTGTGAGACCCATCACAAAACGACGACTGCAGCGCCCACTACCGCGTGAGGATAAAGATGTTTATCTACCATAAAGAGCGACCCCTTGAAGATCTGGGTAACGGTGTGACCCGCCGCGTACTGGCGCATGGCGGCACGATGATGGCGGTTGAAGTGAGTTTCGAAAAAGAGGCTGTCGGCCCGCTGCATCATCATCCTCACGAGCAACTGACCTATGTGCTCAGCGGACGCTTTGCCTTCACCATTGACGGTGAAACACGTGAAGTGGGTGCGGGCGATACACTTTATAAAGCGCCCGATGTGGTTCATGGCTGTGTCTGTCTTGAGGCGGGTGTCCTGCTGGATACCTTTACACCACAGCGCGAAGATTTCCTGGCCACTGAATAATATAGGCGGCCCACAGGGCCGCCCTGAACACATGTGTAAAGGACTTTTATCCCGTTGGCCGAATAGGGCTTAAAACCCAAAAAAATTTTCTAAAATCCCTTCTCAGGCTAACTAAATGATTAGCCAGCATTTACTCCGCACCCGCGCTACGCTTAGCTTCGGCTTAAAAATCAATCTGGCAGATTTCTGTACAAAACAGGGATCGTTGTATAAGTTTAATAGCAATGACAGTGCGTTTTTTAACCCGAAACAGGACACTAATATGCCAATGCAAAATACCCTTACGTTGCCGGTGACTCACACACTCCCGGTCAAAAATGAGTTCACCTCCTCTTTTGCTGCATCAGAGCAGGACAAGCTTAATTTTCTGATTGAAGAGTTAATGGAAGCGGGCAAGGAAAAAAGCTGCATGGAACTGCTGCGTCACCTGGCCTCCGCTGACAGCACCGAAGAAGAGGCGTGCTGCCGTGAACTGCTGACTTTGCTGATGGCAAAAAAATGATGCCTGTGACGGGCGGTTTTGCGCAGATTCATTGCTCCTTTTTAGCCTCACCTCTATCGAAATTCGCCTGACCGCATTTCCCCGTTCAGGCGCGTCATCCCTCCAGTCAAAGCGGCCTTTTTTCCTTTACGTCACAATGTGCACCGAAGCGGAGGGTAATACGCGTGTTAAGTCCGGTTAAACCGACCTCATGACTCTCATTGATTCTCTCTGCTATTTTGTTAGCCTGAATTTTACGCGATTCATTATCAGGCTCTACAGGAGTGTATGACCATGACCTCTTCCCCTGCCACGCTGCATCTGCTGTGCGGTAAAATTGCTTCCGGGAAATCGACACTGGCAGCGGAGCTGGGTGCTGCGCCCGGTTGTGTCGTGATCAGCGAGGATCAGTGGCACGCCGCGATCTGGCAGGATGAGATGCAATCGGTGGCTGACTACGTGCGCGTTGCAGCAAAACTCAGAAAGGCGATGACGCCCCATCTGGTGGCGCTGCTAAACGCAGGCGTGTCGGTAGTGCTCGATTTCCCTGCCAACACCCGGGCGAATCGCGACTGGATGCGCTCGGTGATTGAGGCATCCTCTGCCGACCATCGCCTGCATTATCTGGACGTGCCGGATGCGCTGTGTAAATCGCGGCTGCACGCCCGTAATCAGGGCGGTGAACACGCCTTTACCGCCACAGACGAGCAGTTCGCGTTGATTACCCGCTATTTCGAACCGCCGCAGGAGGAGGAAGGCTTTAACCTGGTGCGCCACGGTTAACGCCTTCTGAATTTAAGAGAGATCGAGTGCCGCGAGCACGTCAGCTATCTGCTGGCAATCCGCATCAGGGAGTGGCAACAGCGGACGCGGCAGGCAGTCGCGTTCGGTCAGGCCCAGTCGCCCCGCCGCCGCACTGATTACCCGGAAACTGCCGCCGTGCTGGCGGAACAGCGCCCATAACGGCTGCAGGCGATCGGACTGCGCCCTGACGCTCTCATGATCGCCCGCAGCTGCCGCGTCAGTCATCGCTTTTGCGACATGCGGAAACAGCCCGCCGCACACCGAATACCAGCCATCACATCCGGCAATCAACGCACTGGCGGCCGAGGCGTCACCGCTGACGCCAATCGACACGGAAGCAGGCAGCGTGCCGCGCAACTGCGCAAGGCGATCATTCGCCGCAGACTGCTCCGCCGGCACACCCGGAATTTTCACTGAGCCAACACCGGGCAGTGCGGCGATCCGGCTCAGCAGTGCATCAGAAAACGTAAAATGGGTGGTGCCCGGATTGTCATAAATGCAGATCGGCACCGAGGCGTGGCGCGTCACGCTCTCATACAGCCCAAACACCTCCTCCTCTTTCAATGCCTGATAACCCAGCGGCGGCAGCAGTAAAGCAGATGCGCCCGCCTGCTGCGCGTCCTCCGCCAGCGCCAGCACCTCATCGGTGCTCACCGCGCCAATACAAATCATCACCGGAATCGAATCTGCATGCTCAACCGCCAGCTCTGCGATACGCCTGCGCTGTGGGCGGGTCAGATAGGCATAGCTGCCGGTGGAACCCAGCACGCCAAGAGAATCGACTTTTGCTTCAGTCAGCCTGCGCAATAGTCGTAAAAAGGCCGCTTCATCGGGTTTGCCATCAGCAAAGGGAGTGAGGGGAAAGGCACTGAGTCCGCTGAACATATCGTCTGCTCCATGGTGAGGCTGAGTGGGTGGGTTGGCTGGCCTCACCCACACAGCCATATTTCGTTACTGGCCGAAGCATCAACTCGCCCCACCCGCTATTTTGGCGCTATCACCCAAAGGAGGATAGCGATGATTGCCGTACTATTTGAAGCCGAAGCCCGCCCCGAACACCAGATGCGTTACCTGCAACTGGCTGCCGACCTGAAACCACTGCTGATGCAAAACAGCGGCTTTATCTCTCTTGAGCGCTTTCAAAGCCTGACCGATGAGAAAAAAATTCTCTCGCTTTCCTGGTGGCGCGATGAAGAATCGGTGCTGGCCTGGAAGCGCAACCTGTGCCATCAGGCCGCACAGCGTGAAGGCCGTGAGACCCTTTTTGCCGGTTACCGTCTTCGCATCGTCACGCTGGTAAGAGAATATGCCTCACAACAGGGAGTAAATTAACATGTTCGATATTCATGTCATCCTGCAAAATAGTCCAGGAACACTTTCCCGACTCACCACGCTGCTGGGTCGTCATGGCATCGGACTGGAAGGCGGCGGTCTGTTCTCTTTTAATGAGCAGAGCCACGCCCATTTTCTGGTCGCGGAAGGCGAACGGGCGCGAGCCGTGCTGGAAACCGAGGGGATCGCCGTCGAGGCCGTCAGCGTCCCGCTGATTCGCAGGCTACCGCAGCAGCGTCCTGGCGAGTTGGGGGCGATCACGGCACGCCTGGCCGATGCCGGAATCAATATCGTGGTGCAATACAGCGATCACGCTAACCAGCTTATCCTGATCACCGATAACAATCGATCAGCCGCCAGGCTGACCACAGAGTGGGCACCGTAATCTGATGGCAACACCGCAACCTTATAACGCACCGGACGATAACGACGCGCTTGAGCACGCGATTGTTGGCGTCGCTGCCGCGATGGCCGATCCGTCACGGGTTAAGATGCTGTCCGCGCTGATGGATGGCCGCGCCTGGACCGCCACCGAACTCAGTGCCGTGACCGACGTGGCACCCTCAACGGCCAGCGCCCATCTGAACCGGTTGATCAACAGCGGCTTGATCGTCTGTGTGGCGCAGGGGCGTCACCGTTATTACCGACTGACCGGCAGTGACATCGCTGCGCTGATTGAGAACATCATGGGCGTGTCGTGGCGACGGATCGCCGCGCCGGCGAGCACCACCCCGACATCGCTTCGCACCGCCCGCACCTGTTACGACCATCTGGCCGGTGAAGTCGCAGTGCAGATCTATGCCGCCATGGTGCAACAGGGCTGGATCACGCCGGAAGGCAGCGCTGTCACCCTGTTGGGTCTGCAGCAGTTTGCGGCGTTGCAGATTGATCTGTCACAACCCGGACGCCGTAAGGCGTGCTGTAGCTGTCTCGACTGGAGTGAGCGCCGATTCCATCTCGGCGGCTACGCGGGCGCCGCGCTGCTGACCGCCTTTGACGTGCAGGGCTGGCTCACCCGCCAGTCCGGCTATCGTGAAGTCGCGTTTACCGAAGCGGGCGTCCGGCATTTACATCAGGTTTTCGATATCACCCTTCGCTGATACAGCATGCCTGCGTTCAGAGCCTCTTTGCCGCCAGGCGCTACGCGGGTGGCGTCAGACTGCCCGGGATCCCTTTATCAGTGCGTAACAGGCTTATGAATTCTGTCACATTTCCGCAAACTCGCCTCAGAGCCGATAACACGCCGGCAAAATCGCCTCTCTCGATAACCTTCTGAATTACAATGTTTTTAAAGGGTAACACCAGGCAATCATGCGGCACGCACATCAATCCATGCTCTTTTTGCACTTATCTGGTGCGGAGTGCTGATCCACTCTTCAGTCACAGGCGCGGCAAAAAGCGTCATACCTTACTGGAGTTACTGATGCAGACAACCTCACCCATGACTCACCGTGCCAGAATTGGCGCCATATTCCGTGTTACCTCAGGCAACTTTCTCGAACAGTTCGACTTCTTCCTGTTCGGTTTCTATGCCACCTATATTGCCCATACCTTCTTCCCGGTCAGCAGTGAGTTCGCCTCACTGATGATGACCTTTGCCGTGTTTGGTGCAGGATTCCTGATGCGCCCGATTGGCGCGGTCGTGCTGGGGGCGTACATCGATAAGGTCGGCCGTCGTAAGGGACTGATCGTCACGCTTTCCATCATGGCGGCGGGCACCTTTATGATCGTGCTGATCCCCTCCTACCAGAGCATTGGCCTTTGGGCACCGCTGCTGGTGCTGATTGGCCGACTGCTGCAGGGCTTCTCCGCCGGTGCGGAGCTGGGCGGTGTCTCGGTTTATCTGGCGGAAATTGCCACACCTGGCCGAAAAGGCTTCTACACCAGCTGGCAGTCGGGTAGTCAGCAGGTCGCGATTATGGTCGCGGCAGCGATGGGCTTTATCCTCAACGCCGTGCTGGATGAGAGTGTTATCCGTGCATGGGGCTGGCGTATTCCGTTCCTGTTTGGCTGCCTGATTGTGCCATTTATTTTCGTGCTGCGTCGCAAGCTGGAAGAGACACAGGCGTTCAACAACCGTCGCAGCAATCCTGATGTGAAACAGGTGTTCCGTATCCTGCTTAATAACTGGCAGGTGGTGATTGCCGGGATGCTGATGGTGGCGATGACCACAACAGCCTTTTACCTGATTACGGTTTACGCGCCGACCTTTGGTAAGAAAGTGCTGCTGCTAAGCGCCTCTGATAGCCTGCTGGTGACCTTGCTGGTGGCGGTGTCGAACTTCATCTGGCTACCGATTGGCGGCGCGATCTCCGACCACTTTGGCCGTAAACCTGTGCTGGTCGCCATGACCCTTCTGGCGATTGTCACCACCTATCCGGCCCTGAGCATGCTGGCGGCAGCACCCGGCTTCTCGATGATGCTGGGCGTGCTGCTGTGGCTGTCGATGATTTACGGTCTCTACAACGGCGCGATGATCCCGGCGCTGACCGAAATCATGCCCGCGGAAGTCCGTGTGGCGGGCTTCTCGCTGGCCTACAGTCTGGCAACGGCACTGTTCGGTGGCTTTACCCCGGTGATGTCAACCGGTCTGATTGAGATGACCGGCGATAAAGCGTCGCCAGGCTACTGGATGAGTTTTGCGGCAGTCTGCGCCCTGGCGGCGACACTTTATCTCTATCGTCGCACCCGCAGTGCCGTCGCGCCAGCCCATGAAACCGTAAGCTAAGGAACTGAAGATGAAACTGAAAACGATGTTGCTGTACGCCGCCCTGCTATTCAGCGTGGCGGGCAGCACCACGGCACAGGCTAAAGAGTTGACGGTGATGATCTCCGGCGGGTTTAAAGCGGCGTGGGATACGCTATCGCCACAATTCGCAAAACAGGAAGGGATCACCATCAACACGGTCGCCGGCCCCTCAATGGGCAAGACGCCGCAGGCGATTCCGGCGCGGCTGGCGCGCGGTGAAAAGGCCGATGTGGTGATTATGGTCGGCGATGCGTTAAGCGATCTGCAAAAAAAGGGCGAAACACTGCCAGGCTCACGGGTTGAACTGGCAGACTCCCGCATCGGCGCAGTCATTAAAAAAGGGGCCACGCCAGTTAACATAGGCAGTGAAAGCGCGCTGCGCGCCGCCCTGCTGAATGCCCCTTCTATCGCCTACTCTGACAGTGCAAGCGGCAAATATGTCAGCAGCCAGCTGTTCAGCCGACTGGGCATTGAGGATCAGGTGAAGGCGAAGGCGGTGAAGGTTGAGCGCATTCCGGTGGCATCAGAGGTCGCGGCCGGTAAATATGCTATCGGGTTTCAGCAGGTCAGTGAGCTGCTGCCGGTGTCAGGCGTAACTTTTATTGGCGAACTGCCGGACAACCTGCAATACACCACTCGTTTTGCCGGTGCCGTGGTAAGCAAATCCGCACAGCCGGATGAGGCAGCGAAGCTGCTGCACTGGCTCGCCTCGCCGAAGGCTCAGCAGGCGGTCCACGCCAGCGGACTGCACACAGTGAAGACGTCAGAACCGGTCAAAGTCGCTGATACTGTTCAATAATCAGGTTCTCCAGTTCGCTGGCGATATGCGACAGTGTCCGGCCATTCTTGCGCAGCAACCCCACGGTGCGTTTCACCTGCGGATCGGTTAACGGCACCGCCATCAGCAGGGCATGTTCGTATCCAGGCATCGACATGGCGGGGACGGCAGCAATGCCGAGCCCCGCTTCAACCATCCCCAGCATGGTAGTCACGTGCCGGGTTTCACAGACGCAGGGCTTCTCCGGCATGATCGCCTGCAACGCCTGGTCCAGCAGGTTGCGATTGCCGGAGGTTTTATCCAGCCCGACCCATTCCTGCTGATAAAATGCCTGCCAGCTCAGACTCTTTTTGCCTGCTATCGGATGGTCACGCCGACAGGCCGCCACGTAGTGATCCTCCATTAGCGGCTGGAAATGCACATCCGGCTGTGAGCGGCTCGAAAAACTGATGCCGAAGTCGGCCTGCCCGCCAATCACCGCGTCATAGACGTTGGCCGCACTGCTGTCGATCATTTTGACCCGCACCTTTGGATAACGCGTCTGGAACAGCCGGATGATATTGGGCATAAAATAGTAGGCGGCTGACGGCACGCAGGCCACAGTGATCAGGCCGGTGCGGGCTAAACTCACCTCACTCAGATCGGCCATGACTTCTTCAAAATCGGCCAGCAGCTTTTCCGATCGCTGCGCAAACGCATGCCCTTTCAGCGTCAGCGTGACGCGGCGCGTGGTCCGCTCAAACAGTTTAATCCCCAGCGTGGTTTCGAGCTTATCAATGCGGCGGCTTAGTGCCGACTGAGAGAGGCAGATCGATTCCGCCGCCAGGCGAAAATTACCAAACTCCACCAGCGCGCGAAACGCGTAGAGATCGTTGAGATCGACATTAACCGGCATGGTTACCTCTTCCCTTAAATCGCATCAGACCCCTGGTCATTATTTTCATCGCCTTCCGTCTGACTAAAATCGGTCACAAATCTGCTGAGCAGTTGCTCCAGCGTTTCGCGATCAATCTCCGGCCAGTGCTGGAAAACACGCTGATAAACCTGCACGCGTTGGGCATCGATTTTATCGGTCATCGCCCTGCCATCCGGGGTGATTACCGCCTCGTTAATCCTTTTGTCCTGGCGATTTTTTTGCCGCATGACCAGTCCGGTTTCCTCTAACTTCGCCACCTGACGGCTGACCGTACTGTAATCACGCCCCACCCGATCGGCCAGTTCGCCTACGCCGATTGGGCCGAACCGGCTGACCTGTACCAGCAGCGGAAACAGCGCCCGATCCAGATCAATACCTGCCGCTTTAATCATCGCCATATCGCGCTGGGGCCGGTTAAGCGCGCCTGCAATCATCAATAAACAATCATGCAGCGCATCGTATTTATGTGTATTTTGCACACTTTTCATTGACGCCATCCTGCGGCAGGAATAATGTGTGTACTTTACACTTAATTACTTATTATTAGAAGGACAACACCCTATGAAAGCAGCCATCATTAATCAGGCCGGTCAGAAACCACACTATGGTGATTTACCCACTCCTCAGCCCGCTGAAAACCAACGGCTGGTTCACGTGAAAGCCGCCGCCATGAGCCAGCTGGTCAAAGCACGGGCCGCAGGTACGCATTACAGTGCCGCTGCGCTCTATCCCGTGGTGCCGGGCATTGACGGTACGGGTTACCTCGAAAACGGCGATCCGGTTTACTTTCTGACCTTTGGTACCGCGTCAGGCAGCATGGCAGAAAGCGTGGTGGTCAATGCCCGCTGCGTCATTCCGCTTCCTGCGTTGCTTGATCCCGTGGTCGCCGCCGCGCTTGCCAATCCGGGCATGTCTTCATGGGCCGCACTCACCCGACGGGCTGAACTGCGCAAAGGCGAAACCGTGTTGATCAACGGCGCAACCGGCACCTCCGGCCGTCTGGCGATTCGCATTGCCCGCAGTCTCGGCGCAGGCAAAATTATTGCGACCGGCCGGAACCCAGAGATCCTGCAGCAACTGCTTAATGAGGGCGCAGACAGCGTCATGACACTTGACGCTCTGCCCGCTGAACTCCCTGCCCTGATGGCAGACGGCATTGATGTGGTGCTGGATTATCTCTGGGGAGAGAGCGCGCTGGCGATCATGGAAGCGGCGGTGCGGGGCGGTGACCACGTCGTCCGCTTCGTTCAGATTGGCTCACTCAGCGCACAGGAGATCCCTCTGCACAGTCATTTGCTGCGTGCATCCGGGTTGACACTGATGGGGAGTGGACTGGGCAGTGTATCCAACGCAGACCTGATTGGCTCGCTGGCTGAACTACTGCAGGCTGCCGGACAGCACGCCTTTTCGGTGCCTTTTAAACCACGTCCTCTTTCTGAGGTGGAGACAGCATGGGATGAAGATGACAGCCGCTGTCGGACGGTGTTTACGCTGTAGTCACCCGGCGCATGAACAGCGCGGGCCTGCCTGTCGGGCAGACCTGTCGCTAACCTCCGGACGGCATCGGATGCAGAAAACGGTCAGGATAATCAGGTGTGAGAGCATGCTGGCTACTGTAACGGCCAAACAGCTTATAGCGGTTTAACGCGATGCGGTCATAGGCAAAATTACTGATCGCGTCAGGGAAGTGGCGCAGCACCGCCAGCCCGCGCCAGGGTGCCGGCAGGTGCTGCATCACGCGGAACACCGCCTGCGCCCGCAGCCAGTGCTGGTTACCGGCAATATAAACAATGGTGCTGACGTTCTCTTCCGGCATACCCGCCCAGCGCAGCAGCGCTTTGCCCTGCTCGCTCTGCACCGAAGCAAAACGGACCTGCCGCGCCAGGTGGTGACGCAGCAGAAACTGAACCCAGCCGTTACACAGCTTACAGACGCCGTCATAAAGCACGGCGCTTTCACCGGTTTGCAGATACGGGGGCGACGACATCCTGCAACTCCTCACTCCTCTGATGATGAGCTGAAGTGTAGCGGATTCTGGTCAGTTGCTGTTGCAGCCAGTGAATAACGGCAGCGTGATCCTGGGCGCAGGCATCCACGTCATACACCGCTCCAAGGGCCATCGGCCTGGCCTGATGCGCCAGCTGACGCAGTTCCGGAAGATACTCCGCGCCCGGATGTCCCGGTAGCCGCTGCGACAGACGCGCCTGATAGCGCGCTACCGCCACCTCTGGCTCAATCTTCAGCCACAGCTCCAGCACCTCTTCGACGCCCGCCTGTTTCAGCCCCTGTTCAAGCAGCGTGCGCGGCTGAAAACCAAACCAGGCGTCTATCAGCCAGACCTGACTGGCCGGTGCCTGTTCGACGATGTTCCAGATCGCCTGATAGGCCGCGCAGCCCAGTTGCCGGTTACGCTGGCGATCGACCGGCGCAAAAGCGTGCATAAACGGCTCTTTCAGGCTGTCGAGCGTCAGTACCGGCCAGCCAAAGTGTTGTGACAGCGCGTGCGTCAGGGTGCTCTTTCCCGATGCCGGAATACCGTTAACCAGCACCACGCGTTTGGGGGGTAGGTTTTGCGTCATAAGATATCGATGACCTCCGCGACACTGCTGGCCTGACGTAACCGGACCAGCGTCTCCTCATCCTCCAGCAGCGACACAATCGCGCGGATCCCCTCTTCGATATGCGCATTGCTGTCACGGGCGCCAAACATGATGACAATATCCGCCTTATCACTGCCCTCAAACGAGATCGGCTCATTCAGCAGGATCATACTGAAACAGTCGCGGATCACCCCCGCTTCCGGTCGCGCATGAGGGATCGCGATACCCTCTTCAAACACATAATAAGCGCCATGGGCGAGCGTATTGGCGATCACCGCCTCCGGATAGGAGGCAGCGAGATAGCCGCCGCTAACCAGCGGTTCGGCGGCCAGCGCGATAACCTGACGCCAGTCCGTGGCGTCGATGCCAATCTGAATGGCGTTGGCCTCTTGCAATAACTGCTTAATCGTCATCAGCTCTCCTTAAATCG
>Ga0308162_1002259_pt1 | contig 12961 bp, 9 predicted proteins | sample PhySR2_FD_201370 | JGI IMG/M metagenome (GOLD analysis project Ga0308162, IMG submission 201370) | Phyllosphere microbial communities from UC Gill Tract Community Farm, Albany, California, United States - DLSLS.R2 | ecosystem: Host-associated > Plants > Phyllosphere > Unclassified | place: USA... | reverse complement strand
TAGGGTTGCCACAGGGCAAAGGCAGCGTTCGCATCCGCTGCCGGCGGATGGTCGCCGTCCGGGAACACGGCGCAGGACTGGCTAAGCTGCGGCGCCAGGCGTTGCCACTTGTGGTTGCTGGTACCGGTGTTCTCCGTAACAGCCCCCGGAGGCCAGTACCCCTCCGATCGCTGGCCCATCAGGGCCTGGTAGACGTGAGGCTGACCAGAGCGGGTGATGATGTCAGCCACCCGCTGCGCCACGACGGCGCCGGCCTTGTCATCATCAACCTGGGTCACAAATCCCGATCGGGGATAGACGTTGCCCCACATATTTGCGGCCGCCTGGCTGCCGATCTCACGCTGACCAGGCACCAATGCTTCGGGATAGAGGGATTCGGGCAGTCCGGTACGCCATACCAGGCTGTCCAGCGTACTGAGGAAATACGGCACAAAAGGGGTCGCCGCGCTGCGGCATGAGTAGCCGGCAATGCTGCCGCCAATCAGGGACGTCGCCGGATGGCCAATGGCATCGGCATACTTAAAATGGAGGTTGGTTTTGCGCTGGCCGGAGGTTTTTAACTCGTTATTACCGCCGCCGGCAGACACACCACTCAGCGCGCTGGTGATACTGCTTTCCAGTCCGCCGGCAGCCTGGCTCACCATCGACATTTCACGCCAGGGATTGCCTCCCTGGGTGTTGTACGCCGACACCACGGCTTCTGGGATAAAGTGGGTGACTTTGACGGAGGTCCGCACCTTGCAGCCAAATGGCGTACACAGCAGCCAATAACAAATGCCACTGACACGCCAGCTGATACAAGCCTGCGATACAGCACTCGCGACAATCTGCGCGCTGTTGAGCGCAGCGTTCGCTGCCGGCACACTGACCGCGGACAACATCATGGCTACACTGAGGGATTTAAGGGTAAGGCGGGGTTGCCCAAGGGACACCCCATGCAAAGGGGGTTGCTGCATATCACTGCCCCCCTTGTGACTGGGCGCGCAGTGCCGTTGCCTGGGCTACGTCAGCCGTGCCATACACCACGTCCCTACCGTCAAACACAACGGCCGGCACTTTTGTCACGCCCAGTTCCCAGGCACGCACCACCGCACGGTAGACCGTGGCTAGCTCCTGCTCATGAGCCAGCCATTGCGGTGACTGCAGTACGCCCTTAGCCTGGCGTTCGGCTTCATCCGGGTTCGACGACAGCTCACCAAACGTCTGCGCCTGCAGCTGTTCAGGACCGTCAAGATAAATAACGGAGACCGAGGCATCAACGTTACTCGGGGGATGGTGGGAATCGGTATAGAGTACCGTGCCGGCAAACACCGATGCCGGCATCAGCAGAGGGAACAACGTCAGCAACATGCTGATTTTCATGGCCTGCACTCCTGCGTGGATAGAATCCACACAGGGTGCTACGACGTGGTCAGAAAGGCAGCAAAGAAGTCTTTATTGGATTTGAATAATTTGCTACATCTAAAATCTAGCGCTATCTCGCATCCAGCTTCGATAGCACACTTAACCACCAGGTATGCAAATACGTATTGAACGCGCGGACGGCAGGCTGATGGTGGAATCTCGCCCTGGCCGCATAGTACTGATATCAAGTATCGTATAAACACCCGATCAGCTGATTGCCCGCATATGAGGGCAACGTGCAGCGTTGTGCCCAGAGCAGGATTGCTGAGTTCAGGGGATACACATCCGTGGGATACTGTTGTGAGGGCAATAGCTGAGCTGCGCGCTAGGGAAGTCAACTCATCGAGCTCGGCGCGCGCGAGTCTCGGATGTTGTTCTGTCGCGACGTGGAAGACTCACAAAATGCTGTTGTTCTTTTGGATGGCGCGCGAAACGGAATCAAGCAGCTCTGGAGTATCCAGTTTTGACAGCACAACTTCAATAAAGACCAATTGCTGGCTGTCACTCACTGTACGCAGTGCCTGTTGCAGCTGTTCCGATTCCGTGACACGCTGTACCTGCACGGAGTTGTGGCCCGCCAACGCTTGCGGCACTAGCGCCCAATTCCACTGGGCAATATCATTGTAGCGCTGCTCTGGTCCATGGATTGCTCGCTCGACGGTATACCCTTCATTGTTCAACAAGAAGATCACCGGTTTCAAGCCGTCACGCAGTATTGAACCCAGCTCCTGCACGGTAAACTGTGCGGAACCGTCGCCGATAAGCACCACGACCCGGCGTTTGGGCTCGGCGGTTTGCGCGCCAAAGGCGGCCGCCAGTGTATAACCAACCGAGGCCCACAGGGACTGAACAATGAATTTGCATCCCTGAGGCAAATTCAATGCCGCAGCGCCAAAGCAGGCGGTGCCTTGCTCTGCAAAAACAATGTCTCCCGGCTGCAGAAAATCCTGAATCTGCCGCCAAAAAGTGCTCTGATCGAGGCCGCCGTGTGGGCGGCGCGGTAACGTCGGAGGGCTAATCATCGGTAACTGCCACTGCTCTGCCAGCGCCAGGCTCAACTGGTGCAGCGCTTTAACCGCGGCGTGCATGGGGAGCTGGCTGAATACTTGTTGCCCGACTCGCGCTTCAAACGGCTGAAGACTGATGCACTTTTCAGCAGGAAGGTGGTGGCTAAATCCTGCAGTGACGGTGTCAGTAAACATCACGCCGGCGTTGATCACTACATCTACATCTTCTATCCATTGTTTAACCTGCGGAGTACTAGCCGCACCGGCATAAGTACCGGTAAAACCGGTACGCGTTTCGTCTATCCCCCCCTTGCCCAGCAGCAGAGTTGAATGCGGTACCTTAACGTCATCCAGCCACTGACCCAACGCATCCACAACGTCGAATCTCTCTGCCAGGTTCCCGGCCAATACCGAGACCCGGCGTGCAGATCGCAGCTTTTCGCCGGCGGCAACAATAAATCCCTGTAGCGATGCTTTCGACAACTCTGCCTGGCGCAACGTCAGTGATATGGGGCGTGAAGTCAACGGCGTTGCTGCCACATCGCAGGGAAGTACCAGATAGACAGGACGACGCTCAAACAGCGCAGTGGTCAAAAGGCGATCTATTTCCCCTTCAGCATTGTCTATGGTGAGGCACGTTTGTGCGACGGTCACCTCTTTGGCCATACGAGCGAAATGGCCGAAGTCACCATCTCCTAACGAATGATGGAGTACTCGGCCGGTTTGCTGAACGCGTATTGCCGGAGCGCCAACGATATGGATCACCGGCACATATTCGGCGTAGCTGCCCGCAGTACCGTTCACTGCGCTCAGCTCACCTACACCGAAGGTGGTGAGCAGTGCTGCCGCTGGCTTACAGCGTGCATAGCCATCGGCAGCATAGGCCGCGTTGAGTTCATTGGCGCAGCCGACCCAGGAGATCTGTTGATGTGCGATCACATGATCGAGAAACTGTAAATTGTAGTCACCGGGCACCCCAAATAAATGATGGATACCAATCTGAGCCAGGCGGTCGAGAAGGTAATCAGAAACAGTATAATTCATCGTCATTGCGATACCCCGTCTGAGAGTGAGAAGAATGAGCGCGCGTAGCAGTCAGAAATCCTGTTGCGTTGGACGCAAAACGATTTCATTGATGTCCACATCGGCAGGTTGTTCAATCGCGTACGCAATAGCGCGTGCCACTGAATCAGCCGGGATAGCTTGCTGATAAAACGCCTGCAAGAATTGAGAACTCTCCACATCGGAACTGCCGAACTTCAACTCGGAATCCACCACACCAGGGGAAATGGTTGTGGTTCTAATATGTGCTCCCACTTCATGACGTAAGCCTTCTGAAATCGCGCGCACAGCGAACTTCGTTCCGCTATAGACGGTACCGCCAGGGCTGAAGAGTTTTATGCCGGCGACCGAAGAAATGTTGATAAAGTGCCCCTCGTTTTGTTTTTCGAATACAGGTAACGCCGCCGCGATCCCATACAGTATTCCCTTGACGTTGATGTCAATCATTCGCTCCCATTCGTCCACTTTGGTCATATTAATCGGTGCTATAGCCATCAGTCCTGCGTTATTAATCAAGACGTCCATACGCCCAAATTGCGTCACGGCGGTGGATATCATGGTTCTGACATCGTCATATTGGGTGACATCGACTCGAAGCGCTAACGCTTTACCGCCCATAGCGATACACTCACTGGCCAATATATCAAGGCGCTCCTTGCGGCGTGCCGCCAGCACCAACGTCGCGCCAAGAGACGCGAGATGACGAGCGGTTGCCGCTCCTAATCCGCTGCTCGCTCCCGTAATAACAACCACCTTTCCTGAAACGTTCCCCATTTTTTCTCCTAATTGCTGATAGATGGTTAATTCAGACTCCCTCTGAATTAAGAGTGCTATCAATAATCACAACGCATCTGCGCGTCTGTATTTATGACTAGCGAAAAAATGGCGATGAAAGTCAGCATCGCCATGGCGGTACTTTTTGTAAAAACCGATATATCGCTTCACCAAGAATTATTTAATGACGACCTCGGCGATGGAAACATAGCAGCCGGTATTAATGATGCGATTTAATTTCAAATCAGCACTGGCCAGCAACGTGCACAATTTTTCTTCAGAGCGTGTTTGCCCTCCGTCAAAACTTGCCAGCAACAATAAGTCGATTTCATTGCCGCCGTGCCAAGCGTTACCTTTTGGGATCACCGGCTCCATAATCAGCAATTTTGAATTCTCATGCATTGCATTACGGCAACTGCGCAATATTAATTTTGCCTGCTCATCGGGCCAGTCCATCGTGATGTACTTTAATAGGTAAAAATCAGCCGTAGGGCAGGACTCAAAGAAACTGCCGGCCTGGGTTTTCCAGCGTGAATCGTCGTCCAATTCCCCAAGCCGATTCCTGGCTAGTACCTCTGGACGGTCGAACAAGATGCCGTGCAACGTTGGATTGTGGTGTAAAACGTTCAGCAGTAGTCCGCCCATACCACCGGCGATATCTACTACTGTCGCGTGCTCGGGGAAGTTATACGCACATGTTAAAAACCGATTTTCCACCGACGACATGGATGACATACCAGTATGGAAGTCATATCCTTCTCTTCGATTGTTATCTCTCGACCAATATTCGTAGAAAGACATGCCGTACAAGTCTTTAAATGAAGAGTCACTACGCAGACTCTCAACGAGATTTCCTAGCGGTGACCAAAATGTTTCATCGGTGAGCATAAGCACCGCTGAACGCAGTGATTGAGGCGCATCCGAACGAAGAAATTCTGCGGCCGGGGTCAGTGAAAACCGGCCATCCTCCGCTTCTTCGAAGATCTTTTTCGATGCGAGCATACGCATAACGCGGAACAGCTTCTGCCCATCAACGCTAACTTCTCGCCCAAGCTCATCTGCCGTTTTCGGCTCGCCCCTAAGATGATCGGCTATACCTAAAACTGCGGCAGCACGTAATGCGGCCTGATATGTAAACCCCATTGCTTGCTCTAAAAGGTAAACTGCTGCCTTGTCGTTCTCGGATGTGAAATTACGGTTGGTTTCCATGGAATCGTTTCCTCGTTTTCAATGATACAGTGAAATTAGAACTCGATTGGTAAAGAGGGCCCATTATTTTCGGTGGGATTTCTTGCAAATAAAAATATCGTTAGCACAGAGGGATGAGCCCAATGCTGGATCTACCCAACATAGGAAACATACCGCTTATCACTCCATCCCGATCGGCGAAAAATCTGGATGAATAAGCATCTTTCCTATCCCATTTTGAAACCGGGATAGTATTTCGTGCATTTTCTTGAGAACACATAGATTTTTTTGTCATATTTAAACATCCTAACCATTGTCTTTCGCTATAAATGAACACGGTACCAGAGAGGTGTCTGCGTTCAAGCGTCAATTGGAAATTAATTGCATTCAAAATAATTCAAATATTAAAAACACTCATTAAAAAAATAATGACATCCTTACACAAATCAAAGTGTGGTGTACTTCATGGAGAAGTCAAATATATTTCCTTACTCGTTCTAAGTGACTAACGAATGAGATGATATTTTTGAAAACGAGAAACCAGAGGCGAAATCATGCCAGATAAATGTATCGATGTTTTATTTTTATAGGAAGCGAATAATTTGACTGTTCATATTATCTAACCGGACTGGCTGAGTGGTGCGCCGGTCATGGAGTCTCATGGGGGGAACGCCAGATGTTTTTATTTTCATTCTGAAGTGGCTTGGGTTCCTGTAACGCTGACGATCCAGCGAGGAGCTTGTTAGGACTATATTTGCCGAATATCGAAGATAACGGCCCCATGACGACCTATGCAAGAATCAGCGCGATACTTCGCGTGACCTCTCCCACGCTCATGCTGGCAGGCTCTATCAGCGTGCAGACTTACCATGCCGCAGGTCTGGCCGGTTTATCAATGACTGCCGGATTGTGCGAGACGTTATTCCGCTATGGATGCCGCACTGGCTCATTTGGACTTTCAAGCATCGACGAGAGCAAATGCACGCAGGTAGCGGAGTATTGCTCCGAAACGCGTGCCGAGCTTTGCCATAGTCTGAACTTCCTTGGCGATGCACTGATTACCTTTGCCGATAATGACGTATGCGAATCTACCCCAGAAAGCTTGTGCCAGTTGGAGCATGAGCTAACCGCGATAAGTTTGCACCTCTCCATGCTTACCGATATGCAAAGACGCACCTCGCCTCCATTGATTAACTCTTGCCGTTATTTGCAACGTCAACTTCTGGCTGTGAGTTCAACGGGTCGCCGCCCCACTCTTTTTTCAGCAGGGCGTATACGTAAGAATTATCATACTTTTCCAATTATATGACTCCATAAAAACCGGCCAGCAGGCCGGTCAACAAGTAATAGCACCTCAAACTAATTAACCCGAAACCGCCCACACAAGTCACTCAGATGAAGCAACAGATACACCACATCAGCAGCATCCGGTACAGTGACATACCAGCGCGGATGATCATACTCTTCCGGCAGGGGCCACAACGTGCTACCCGTCACTGTGATCAACACATCGATGCAGCGCCCCAGCCGCCCCTCCAGATGTAACGCCACGCTGGTACGGCTCCCGATGCGATGGGGGTGGGCGGTTAGTGTGACCGGCCCCCACAGCCGATCGCGGATAGCCGCACAGAACATCTCAAGCGCCAGCGCATCCGTTTCGCTCAGAGTGGCCACACCTTGCGGCGGGAGAGTAAACAACGACGCTTCACGACAGATCAGAACCGGCTGTCGAACAACAGGTTCAGGGTATTTCAGGGTCATCATGCAGCCCGAGCCTCCTCGTTCGCCACCAGACCGCGCAGGCGGTCAAGCTTTTGCGCCACCTTGCGGGCCGCCTCGAGCTCACTGCAACCAAACTCCTGCATCAGCGCGCGGCGCTCGGCCTTCTCTTCTTTCTCGGTCATCCCCAGTGCCAGATACAGGCTTGGCGGTACCGCACGGAACAGCGCCTCGAGTTTTTTCGACAGCACTACGCCTTCGGTATAGCAACCGGACAGCTTACTGGCTGACAGCAGCACAGCCTTTTGCTCCTCGGTCAGGGCTTTGAAACGGGCAATGTCGTTGACCTCCTCCGGGGGCATGGTCAGACAGACCCACCACTCCGCCATGTTCAGCATTTTCTCGGCAATGTCCGGGAAGTCTTTTAAGTTCTGTGTCGCCAGCCACAGCCAGGCACCGAGCTTACGCCACATCTTGACGATTTTGGTCATATAGGGTGCCAGCAGCGGGTTCACCGTCACGATGTGCGCTTCATCCACCGTAAACACGATGTCCCGCTCCGAGTACTGGTCTCGTTCAGCAATGTTGTTGATGGTATTGGTCAGACTCACCATCGTCAGCGCCATCTGCGCCTCATAGCCTTCGCGCGCCAGATGACCCAGGTCAATCAGGGTGACATCCGCCTCTGGCCACAGGCTACCTTCGCGGTTAAACAACTCCGCCTCGAAGCTGCCGGTCTGGGTAAACATGCCCAGCGCTTCCGCCATTTCAGCTGCCTTGGCCCGACGCTGTTCATTACGGATATCACTCCCTTCGTCTTTGGAGAGGGTGTACAGCGCCTTCTGCAGGTCTGCCGGCAGCATCTGCCGCCCTTCCTCATAGGTCTGACGCGCCGCCATCAACAGGGCTTCACGGATCATCGCCCGGTCAGCACGCTTCAGTTCGTGCTCTTCCTTCGCGTCACCACCGGTGATCATCATGCGCGCCGAGATCTCCATTTCACCCAGGTAATCGCGCTTGTCGTCATCATCGTCGTCATCAGCATCAATGTCCGGCAGATCATTTTCATCCAGGGCCAGCGTCGTTAATGCATCTTCGACCAGTTTGTGCGCGTAGGAGAACGGCGGCAGCGAGACGCCACTGCCCGGCTTGATGCTCACCTTGTTGACGCTGAGCCCCTGGCTCTCAAAGTAATCGGCCAGCAATCCAAACGAGTTACCCGCTTCTGCGATAAACAACCGTGGCCGGTGTATTGCCATCAACTGGGATAAGGTGGCACACAGCGTCGCCGATTTCCCCGCGCCGGTCGGCCCAAAATACAGCATGTGCGCATTTTGGCTGCGGTCATGCTTGTTAAGCGGGTCAACCGTCAGCGTATCCCCGCCACGATTGAAGAAGCTCATGCCGGGATTACCGGTCCCTGTCTCGCGGCCGGTCACCGGCAACAGCCCCGCCAGGTGCTGTACCCAGGTCAGGCGGGTATACCAGTGTTTCTTGTCGGTCTCCGGGTTAAAACACATCGGCAGCGCCCGCAGATAGGTATTGAGCGGGGCCACATCAAACTCCGGCCGTACCGGCTGCAGGCCGGCGCCCAGCAGCACGTTGGTCAGATCGACACGTTTGTGGTTGAGTGTGGTCATGTCGCCGGCACGCAGCAGGAACGTAATGCCGGCACGGTACAGCTTGTGGCGATTGCCCAGGTACTCTTTCACCTGAGCCACGTCCTGACGCACGCGGCCGGACTCGGTATTCTCGCCGACGGCGTTTTTCGACAGCTTGTTGAAATCATTCTCCAGCGTGTCCTGAGGCTGTACCACGATGGTCATGCACAGCATCGTTCCCTCCGGGAACAAATCCATCAGCGCATTGATTTTCTTCTCGCCGCGTTTCATTTCACCGGTGATGGTGCCGGGCTCCGGCGGGCGGCGCAGCTTCTCGACGGGAATGGCGCAATGCGCCTGGTTATCGAACCACCATACCCCCTGATCCGGATCGGACACGGGCGGGGTGAACAGCAAGGTCTCGGCAAAATCATTCTGCACCGGCATGGCGCCTTCCGGCGTGTCACGACTGTCAAAATAGGCGGCGTCTCGGTACAGCGTCTCTTTTTCCACCCATTCCGGGTTCGGATTAAAATGACGCAGCAACCAGTCATGGACCAGTGCCCCGTTCTGGCGCACGCAGATCACACCGGCGCCGGCGAGCGCACCGGTCACCCGCTCACAGGTCTGATTCAGCATGGCAACCGGCGGCATCGGATCATGATTGCCCTTGCCAATCCAGCGATACACCACCATGCGGGTGCGGCGTTGTTGCCCGCGCCACGGCTGGTCAGTGATGAGCGTGTCCTTGAACAGGCCTTCCGGACGGGCGATACCGCGCATATGACGTTCGGTTTCTTTAAGCCAGTCTTCGCTGAACGCGCTGCCCTGGGCATGGGGTTTGACGTAATTTCTCAGGCGGTCGATATACGCCTCGACGTTGTTCTCATCCTGGCAAAAGAACTGCACCACCCAGGGGTTTTCGTCATGCTCGTCAAACGAATCCTGCAGTGCGTCTTCCACCGTATCGCGCATTTGCTCCAGGCGATCGTCAGTGCGTCCTTCGGTGGCTACCGGCGTGATGTCAAAAACAGCCCCGACGGACACACCGTCATCGAGCAAAATACACTGTTCGCGGTCGAGAAACTCCGCCCAGGGCAGGTAATCAACGATGGACGGGTTGGCGTGATACACCTGCTGCTCATCCTTTACCGTCATCTTGCCTGGACGTCGTAAGGGTTCACGCCCGTCTACGGACAGCGGCACGCCATCCTCGGTCACGGTCAATGTGTCCTGGACAACCGCCTCCGGTGCCGACGGCGTCTTGCGCGTCAGGCGCTTTTTATCAAACAGAGAAAATCGCATCAGTAGGCCTCCGTCCGTTCACCCGGCATCGCATACTGCACCTGGCTGTAGAACGGAAACACGGTGCTGTACCCCGGCACCGGTGCGTTACCGTCCGCCAGATGCGGGAACACGTACATCACCAGGTCGGGGTTCGGCAGCCGTGGGAACTGCTGGCTGATTTCGCTTTCCTGCGTGCGGCTGTAGCTGCGATCGTCCGCCGCGTCCGCCGCTGTCGCCTGGCGTTCGTTGTCGGTGAGCGGCCGGCGCAAACTGTCGCGGGCCGCCACCGCATTACGTGCCGAACCGCCGCCGTCTTCACCCTGCCACAATTCCAGCATCGAGCTGTCGCCCGGTGGCAGCATTTCCTCTTTCGACGTCGAACAGCCGGTCAGTGCGATAGCGCCGACCATAACAGCGGTAGCCAGGACTCGGTTAAATAAGTTTTTCCGCATGATTATCATTCTCTTATAAGCCAACACAGCAGGAGCAGCACACCCAACCAAAACGCGCTGCAGGACAACAAGACCAACGCCCAACTCAGTGGGCGACTCATCCTTACGCATTGACGCCACAGCATGCTTTTTCCCCTCTGAATGGCGCGTTAATCCAGTCCGCCGGTGCTGCCGTCTTCGCCTGGCAGGCTGAAGTCGTAACGCACCTTGCGCCCTTGGGTCTCAAAATCGATCGCCAGCTGGCGGGTAATGTGTACGGCCAGTTTCTGGCCCGGAGGGACGTAGACGGCGTCGAACATCATGCCGTAGCGTTCACGCACCCAATCGGCGGTCTCTTTCATTCCGCCGGACAGGGCTTTGCCCAGCACCGCCTGACCGGCATTACCGGTCATGGTGGAGGTGATACCATTCACATTGTTTTGCGTGGTGTATTGCCCCTGGCTGATCCCCTCACCGGCGGCGCTGGCGGCCGATAGCGCGGCAATGGTCGGCAGGTAAGTCGAGGCATTGGATTTACGCTCCCCGCCGATGCACGGAATGCCATTGTCATCGGAGATCCAGCCGATACCGGCGGTGGTGCTGACGTCTTTGCCACTGTTGCCGCTCGTGTTGTTGCTGTTTGCCTTCATATTGGTGTCAGGATGCGGCAAGGTGCGTACCGTACCGTCCGCAAACACAAAGGTGATGCTGTTGACCTGGCCACGCACGCACGACAACGTCCAGTCGCCACTGGCTGTCCCGGAGACAATCGCCCCTTCCACGTCCGGCAGCTCGATGCCGTTCGCCGTCAGGTTGTCTTTGCCAATCATCAGTTTGAACGGATAGGGGTCGGTCACCGTGCCGTTGATCGGTACCCGGCCCAGCAGCGCCGTCATGGAACGACTGCCCACCAGGGTGGAGTTCTCAGGCAGGGTAAACACCGGCTCGGCGTTCTCCTCCGCCCCTTTTTCATTGGTACGCCCCTTCACTTGCTGCTCATAGGCGGCTTTCTGGCGCGTGATGGCGTTATCAGACAGGAACGACGTCGGGAACTGCGGACCCTCTTTCGCGCTGTTGGGGTTGCGCGGGTCGGGCTCTTTCATGTCCTTCGGTCCGACCCACATCAACCCGTCCTGGCCAGGTGCCGCGCTTCCCTCGCCGGCACCCATGCCATCCAGCCCCAGGCCGAGTGGGATATCACTGTCGCTCTTCGCCTTGTCTTTGTTCCCGGCTAGCTGCTCGGTCAGCGTCTGGATTTTCCCCATCAGCGTTTGCTGCTCCTGCTGAAGCTGCTGCTGACGCTGTTGTGCCTGTTTCTGGAAACCGGCCACAGCCTCATTGACCTGGCCGGAGACATTGGTATTGCGCTTGCGCAGCGCTTCATTTTCTTTCAACACCTTGTCGATATTGCTTTGCAGCTCGGCCTGCTGGGTTCGGGTGGTCCGCAGGGTACCGACCAGGGTGCGCAACGTGTCTTCCGGGGTGTCCCCTTCCACGCCCAGGGCCCGCAACTCCTCCGGTGACATATTGGCCAGCACGTTATGCGCCTGCTGAGTTTTTTCCGTCGTTTTATTGCTGCTGCAGGCTTTCAGCCCAACAACCACGGCCGCAGCCAGCACGCCGACCACAATCACTTTCGGCAGCATGTTAGATTTCACATCAGCCATGGTTTGCCCCCTTTTTCGCTGCCTTCACCGCTTTGCGAACCCCCGACGGCTCTGCAACAAACGCCCCATCCGGGCGGCCGGCAGTGACCAGGTACAGCGTGGTGGTGTCCTCCGGCGTGCCAACAGGCCCCAGGTAACGGTGCTGGAAGGTCGCCGTCACGAACTGCCCCTGTAGCACCCGCGGATCCAGGATGATTTTGCGACTGGCGGTGTTCTGCACTTTTAGCGCCACAACGTTACGACTGCCAATACCCCAGCCGCCCAGCGGGGTGATGGCCACCGGCTCTGACGGGTACAGTGTTGTGATACGTTTCGGCAGATGGGGGTTGACCGGGTGAATGCCCGGCACCGCTTCAACCGTGCGCACCGGGCCGTACAGGCTCTGTGCCGCGTAGCGTGTCAGCACCACCGGCAGCGGCGCGTTGTATTTGATTTTTTTACGCTTCGCCTGGGTGCCGTCATCCGCCCCAGGCGCTGCCGAACTGCTCCCGTTTGATGGGGACGGGGTATCATTACTGCTGCTGACTGACGACACATCACCGCTGTAGACAATACGCACCGGTTCGACAGAGCCTTTGTCCGATGCCGTAACATCGAGGAGAATAACCTCCCCGTTCTCCACGTCCTGCAACTGCAGACGCGTTGGCGGGAAAGCCGCATCGGCTTTCAGGTAAACCGCACCGCCACTGCTTTGCACCCGCAGCTTGCCATTCAGCGCCGGCGGGAAACCGACGCGGACATTTTTATCGGCAAACAACACCCGCTCCTTGCCGACGGCCAGCGGGATTTGCAGCGGGATACGCTCCCATTTCATCAGCTCT
>Ga0308162_1002252_pt1 | contig 12994 bp, 13 predicted proteins | sample PhySR2_FD_201370 | JGI IMG/M metagenome (GOLD analysis project Ga0308162, IMG submission 201370) | Phyllosphere microbial communities from UC Gill Tract Community Farm, Albany, California, United States - DLSLS.R2 | ecosystem: Host-associated > Plants > Phyllosphere > Unclassified | place: USA... | reverse complement strand
TGGTCAGTAAAGAAATAATCAAAAAGAAAATAAGGTTTTCAGTCCGGCCATGCTGTGGATTAATGAGGCCTTCGCTTGCAGCGGCCGCAGGCGTCCGCGCCGCTCAGAATCTGAAGTAGCTCCCGCCAGTGGCGGGCAGGATAAAGCCATTAGTTACAACACTCTTATTGACGATATAAAACCACATCAGAGCCGGCCTGAACCTTTCAGCCCCTCTCAGCCAGAACCGGAGCAGACCTGAAGCTCCGAGTTCCCGTTAACAAGCCGCCCCCGCCCCGGCCCGAAGGGCCGGAACAGGAGTGGCTGTAATGGATGGTGTAACTAATCCTCTAAGTTTTACTGTTCATAGTGAACAGTAAAACCAAGACCCCGGAAATCACGCCCTGTACGTCGCTCTGCGCCGTCCAGCCCGCTCACCGGGGCTTCGGGATTAAATTAACGATATCATCGCTGTAAGGCCGTCTGGCTTAGCAGGAAGGGGTTGGGTTGCGCCATATATCAGTCCGTAACCGGCTGCGCCGGGCGTACGGCGCCGTCTGACCACTGTACCCTGTTCAGACATCGTCTGGCGCCTCCATGCGCTTTCGCGCATAAAACCTGTTTACGTGCAGGAGATATCCTCATGCAGCACATTGATGGCGACGAAATCAGATCAACTTACTGGGAAGCCTGCAGACTGGCCGGCATGGTTTTCTGAGGAAAGCGAGTGATGGTGAAGTAATGAGCCGCGAAGAAATCAAAAATGCCCTTATGCTTTTGCTCAAGGCAAAGCTGGAACGGAATATTGAGATTGAACCAGCTCTCATCTTTGTGATTGAGCAGTTATTGGACCCTCCAGTCTAAGCCGGAATTTTCTTGCGATCCTGAATTGTGACATCTAGGGTAAACGCATTATCTCCACGCGTAGGAGTTATCGTCAGGTTATATGCGCCAGTATCCCTGATTAAAACCGGCGAAACTGACAGACCTTCATCCTTCCACGCATCAATCGTATTAGGATCTTCTTGTGTATAAAGATATTTCCAAGAAGGATCTTGGGGCTGGATAAGGTCGTCCAACACCGAACCCGGCATTCTGATATCAATGCCAAACCAAGTACTGTTGTTAGGTGAATGCCAAACGCACGTTGCAAAAGTTATCTGTCTTGCGATAAAAACCGATCCTTTATCTTGGATGACAATTCTTTCCATGCCATTTGTCGCCTGTAATTTATCTGAAGGCTCCTGTGCCAGATACCAAGTTGTCACCCCAAACAATCCGGCCATTCCACCGGCCTGATAGAGTTTGGGCTCTTTGAAAAAATCTGAACTGGAAAAGTTAGAGAACTTAATTGAGAGCGACATTAATTTTACCTCCAATAAATCTCTAATTTTATGGAAAAAACTCAAGGAGATACTGACCCATTTTCTCCAGATCGGCGAGTAAAAAAGATTCTGTCGTAAATACAACCTCCGCATCGAAAGCGCAAAGCGTATCGCAGTTCTGGAAAAGTTGTTCCACTACATCTTCAGGGGCCCTTCCATCCAAAATCAGATAATTATCCAACTCATCGGTGAAAAATTGCATGTCTTCACCGGCATCGACCATTGTCTGAGCCAGCGACTCTAAATTTAGAGTCTGCGCTTCGAGCGTATCGCCTGCGAAAAAATATTGCACGGGCGGGCTGGTTTCCGCTATCTCTGCCACAAGGGTATCTTTATCTTCGATTTTGATAGTATTTATAATCAACTCAGGCATATTTCTTCCTTTCTTTCATAGGACGTGTTGATAACAGATTTTTAGTTTAATGTTTAGGGGCAATTTAGCTGGCTGTTTAAAAAGACTATTGATACGACAAATCTCTTCGAAAATCTATAACTACCGGAGTTACTTTCTACGTAATCTGGCGCCTCCATGCCGCTAAGCGGCAAACAAAGCGATACACTCAGCAGTAGAGGTGCCAATATGTTTTATAATCTGGCCAGTAAAGAAAAAAGTGAAAGAGAAAGAGTTAGCGTCGACCTTGCAGCTGCTGGAGTAGCTTACAAAGAACGGCTTAATATGCCGGTGATCCCGCATGAGGTAGAACTGCAGCAGCCAGCGGCGTTGCGTGAGTATTTTCGTGAAAGAGTTGTACATTACCGGCAGCAGTCACAGATACTGCCTAAAGGCACCGATGCTGTTTATCAAAAGGAAGCCAAAGAGTAGCGCCGCAAATCCACTATGCAGGGTGACTACCGTGCGTTTCAGGGCTATCCACTGTACCGGGGGATTCAAAGTTTGTTATTCCGTTTGAGGATATTGAGCACATAGTCGCTCCCCTCTTTATCAACGGAGTATTCGAGAAAACCGATATCCTTCAGCTGCTGCAGAGCTTTCTTCACAGTAGCATTTTGGTTACCCAGGTGTGATGTAAGCTGAAGCCGCTCTCGCAACCGGTCAAACCCAATCCGATAAAAGGTTGGCGGTAACTCAGCCAGGTAGAGATAGAGTGCCTGCGCAGACTCTTTACGGGAAAGCTTCTGGAGTGCTTTCAGATACAACCTGGTTTTACCATCTACCCGGTACAGTGTATTGAGCTTAGAGTTTGGCTTGATGATGATTTTGCCAGTGTGGCTGTCGTAGTAAGTCGATTCAACAAGGTGCATGTTGATGGTGATACGATCGTCTGTACCGGGTACGCTCTTCACGAAGCTTATGTTGGTCCGGGCAATTCGGGTAAGAGAAGCATCAAACCTGTCCTTCAGCTGCCTGTCGATGCGCTTTGTTTCGAAACCACAGTACTTTGCGAAGTCAGCAAAGTTGAGTTCCAGCTGATCATCGTTATCGAGCTTTTTATTCGATAACGCATAGATAATACCTACCCAGACCTTGAAATCGGTATCCATGTCGAGACGCGGACCGTAAATCTGAATCTGGTTGTAACCCTCACCCTCTACAATGGACAGTCGTGACAGTGACTCTGTTGCGTCGATACTGTGACTTTTCCTGCCGCCCTTATCCGTTGATTTCAGCGTGGGCACAAAGACGCCCAATCGCAGCAGAACTTTAGGTTGTATTGTCTGACGGAGAGTGGGAAGAAGGTGAATAACTTCACCTGATTCTTTGGATGTTTCCTCGATAATGAGCGATAACTTATTGTTTTCCATTAACAATTCCAAATATCAAAGTGAGTGTATAAGAACGGTATAGTACCCGGTGCAGTGGATCAAATCTACCCGCTATAGTGTAGTTTGAACCCTGTATAGTGGATATCATACCCTTCACAGTGGATGCGCTTACCCGGTGCAGTGTATTGAATCAGGCTGAAATCGTTGCTATCAAAGGTCTCAGAGCGATCTTATTCCTTATTGATCTACCATTGATCCTCTAATGATCCTTTTATTTAAACTATCCAGTGGATAAATCGGATGGTAAGAACCTATGCCGAGTCCTCAAATGAAGAGCCAACACGCTAATCCAAAGCACATATCTATTTAACAAACCTCCATACATACATAGGTACACGATCAAACAGTTTCCCTGCTGCAAACTCAGCTTTTCTATGATCATAAGCCTGCGTCATGGCATATCCTTCATCGTCGTTAACTTTGTAGCTAAGATGTTCGTAAACAGTCTCAAGAGTTGCAAGCGTATGACAACGCCTGAATTTCATTAGCCAGTCTGTTTTCGTCATATCGATCCTGTTAGTTGTAGAATGAAATTAATTGATACTATCCTTAGTAGACATCATTCAATTGATGGATTATTTTTTGCTTTGTTATGCCTGAAACGAAACATGGCAGCACGAATAAGATATAGTTATTGTAATTCATATAAAGGATAACTCTCTCTATATAAGGTTACAAACTTTGAAAAAATTGAAAAAGTGCTGTCTGCTCTTTTGGGCTTTACCTTTCTTTTCTCACGCTGACGCTGATATCAGTGCTGGGTTTTCACCCGGGGGAACAGCCCAAGCTTTTATCCTCAGCTTTATCCACTCAGCTGCCGGTTCTGCCGATGTGGCGGCGTACGATTTCACCAGCGTACCAGTTGCAGAAGCGCTCAGTCAGTTGGCTCAAAGTGGAGTGCGCGTAAGAATTGTTGCAGATGAGAAGAAAAGTCACGACCGCTGGTCACTGGTTAATAAGCTGGCCTGTTCAGGTATTCAGGTCAGAACAGATGAGCAGTACAGCATTATGCATAACAAATTTATTGTGACAGGAAATAACGGCGTGCAGACGGGATCGTTTAATTACACATCATCGGCTGAAAAACGTAATGCTGAAAATGCCCTGGTTATCCGAGGCAATTCATTCCTGAGTCAGCAATATCAGAATGAATTTAACCGACTTTGGGCTGAGTCATCGCTCGTACAGTGCAAGTATTCATGATCTACAGGCAAAATATATTCTGCTGAGCGGACTGTATATGACAAAGAAAAAAGTTTATCCGGTCCACTTCACTGGCCTGCGGGGCCAGCAGGAAGCTTCTGAGACTTTCCAGCAAAATGAAACTTCCACCTGGCAGCGCTGGCTGAAACACTCCAGGGATAATAAAAAAACCACAGTGGTGACCTGCAGGTGTCTGCCGGCAGAAAACGATCCTGTCAGGAGACGGCTGAAGGTTCATTACTCCCGGGATACCGAACGCTGCTGGCTATCTTCATACGCCTTCACGGGTAATGAGCATAAACCTGACTGCCGGTTTTATTCTGTGTGGTCTGATGAACGTCAGGCAGATATTTATCAGGGGGAAGCGGTCCGTGCTGCGACGGATGGCACCATTGTGATCAGACTGCCCACGGGCCTCCAGAAAAAGGCACCTTCTGATGTAAAACCGGCAGAGAACGTCTCAGACGACGAACCTGTGAAACGCAAACGGCGGCCATCGATGAGCCTGCTGGGGCTTTTGCACCTGCTGTGGGAACAGTCTGGTATCAATGTCTGGCACCCTGCTTTCGATAAAAAGAAACGCACTCCTAGCTGGGTGAGCTGGCACCTGCAGCAGACTGCGGCCCGGATTCGTATTGGTCGCGTGCCACTGGAAGAATCCCTGCTGCTCATGGCCATGAAGGGCACTCAGCAGGTTATCGCCAACCGGGAGCATCTGAGATTGGCCGAGAAAAACGAAAGGCGACTTATTGTGATTTCAATGTTCGCTGGGTGGAGTGAGGCCGGTGAAGCAAGGCTGAAGAAAATGCTGCCGCTGGGGCTGTTTTCTGGCTTTCCTGATCTGGTTCTGCCTGAAGACGTTCATCTCCGCATGAAGCGAAGCTTTAGCCGCGAGCTCGGCGACTGGCGCAGGGGAATGAAAGTCGTGGTTATCGCTGAAACAGAGCCGCCTGAAACATCCTTCAGGCACATAGACGGGCGTAACCGGCCGTCCAGTTGCAGTACCGTTATCGATGTGGCGCTGATGACGGTGAGCCCACGATTTATTCCACTGGATTCAGGCTATGAGAGAGCTGTGGAAGAAAAACTGTGGCAGGAAAAACGCGCTTTTACCAAGCCCCTGCGCTACGACGGTGAGGAAGATGTGTTTCCAGACTTTGTGCTTAAAGATGTTCCCGGTGTAGATGCACTGCCGATGGAAGTCTTCGGAATGAACACACCTGAGTACCTGCTGCGTAAGCAGGAGAAAACCTCTCACTATGAATCGAAATATGGACCGGGCCGTTGGTGGTCCTGGAATGCTGCAGAGAAGACAGGCATGCCGGCATTTCCTTCCGTCTGAAGCGGGTATTGTTTACCTGCAGGAAGATGCGGCTGAATTACCGTATCTTATTATCCTGTCACTGACCGTCAGGTTGCCGCTATGCTAAAGCCGACGTCACGCTGGGTGATTTTTACTAGTCCGGGGTCGCGCAGTTTGATATGTTCAGCGAGCAGCAGCCGCGTGCAAATGCTGATGCGCTCATGGCCGCGCTGGATACCATTAACCGCTCGGGTAAGGGTAAAGTGTGGTTTGCGGGTCAGGGAGAACGTGACAGTGCCTGGCAGATGAAGCGTGAAATGTTGTCACCCCGTTATACGACCCGTCTGGAAGATATTTTATTAATAAAATGAATATATCCATTAAATGAAAGAATATTAATGGATATATTCAAAAAAAATCACTTAGGTTGCATGGTTAAAAATCCACCATTACAAAATTCTTCGTTCTCAGATAGAGCCCAATAGAGAAGATAATTCCAGTTGTTATGTCCCCTCTTATCTTTATAATCAATAGCTGTTTTTTTTAGTTCTTCGGAAACTAAAGAGGCTCCGCCTGATTGATGGAAATTTACTAAGGCCTCAAGTAAAGAACCTATAGAAAATAGTCCATTCTCATAGTATCTTTCAGACAAATTCAGCTTTTCGAAGTGAGAACTCAGGCGTTCTGTTAAATCAGCAGTCATGTGGTTGTGCTGGGTAATAACAAACTCGACTTCAACAGAATCTTCAAGGAATTCGACTTCAATGTCCAGAAATCTTGCTTTTGGTAAGCGGTCATAGTATGGATGAAAAAAAATTCTCTTTTTAGTTATCGGATCAAAAATTCTACTGTTTTTAAAGGAGTTACAGCTTAAACAGCAAGGAACTAAGTTTATAGGCAGACATGAAAATTCAGGATAGTCCTCTTTTGGGAGATAATGATCAAAAGAGTTAGATTCACTGATCCCACATGATGGACAGACTTTAGACAAAAACCTCCGTTTTAAATAACTTTTTAAAAACTTCAATGGGACAGTTGAGGAGGTGTAAGTATGTCGCAGGGCTGCTTTTACATCATCTTCGAAAACAACTGCAGATAGATTACTAAACTCAGGTGCATTATCACTATAGTATGCATATGCACTAAAAACCTTCTCTCTATTATTATCTAGAGAATTTTTAGTGTCATCTTGTTTTGCATTCTTTATGTTATCAAACACTTCATGCGCGTTTATTGTCGGTAAGGGTAAGTTATGCATGAAGTTATCCTTTGTTTTTCATATAAGATGCAATATAAGAACGAGCTGTAAAACCCAGTTTGTTATTAAAAAACTTCTCATTAACATTTACGCCTGGGTTTTCATCAATTATCTGTTTTAGCGTGTCATGCCAGTCAGTATTTCCATCGTCAAGCCCGAAGACTTCCTGAGTAATAATACTTATGTTTTCAGCAAAAGTTTCTATGTCAGGGCGAACTAATTTACTGGATGAATCATCGTTCATTAGAACGTTAACAAATTCTGATGGTGTTTCCTGTAAAACAACTGGAGAGTGAGTGGTAATAATTGCGCAGCCATTTAAAGATTCAAGGCAGATTTTTAAAGATTTTAGAAATGATGCCATAAGAGGCGGGTGTAAATGTGTTTCTGGCTCATCAATAAGGACTAAGCTATCGTATTCGTCTGTCATGTTAACAACTAAATCCGAAATCATTTTAACAATAATTTTATGGCCGCTGCTTAAAAGAGGGAAATTGGAGGTAACTTTACTGTCATCGTTAAAAAAACCATCTAACCCAAAGGGAGTATTAATTAAGGATATGTCATTCAATATAGGTAACATTATCTCATTAAATATATCTTCTTTTTCAGAAAATCTAATAGAACTCATGTTTCTAGTGAACTCTGTGTTTATTTCTTCATGAGTCTTTAACCTATATTTATCGTTTGAGCCTTCTAAGTGGTTTCTTAAACCGCAATAAACATATCCAAAAATATCATCTTTAGACTCTAAATGTTCTTTTTCAATATCACTCTTGCCGGGTATGGCAAAGCTATCAAATGCACTATATGAAAGAACAATAATCTTCTTAAATGCGGGTCTTCGCCCTTCAACCTTACCAGCAGTTTCGGTTAGAGCTGAAGTTATTTCGTTATAACCATAACCACTTAAAATAGTTGCGATATTTGAAAGCAATCTGGTTTTGCCCGTCCCGTTATTTCCTATAATCACGTTTATCCTTCCCGGTAAAGGTGATGTGATTGGAAATTTAAAACTGGCTTTTAAGAGACTGTTTTCATTAATTTTAGTAGTTATGGTGAAAGCAAAGTCACTTTTAGGCCGTTTCAATGAAACTTTACTAGCCTTAGCAGCAAAAATTTTTTCGGCCTCAACAGCAGCGATTTTAGCTCCACTAAAACGCATTAGTGAAACCCTAAGGCCTTCATCATCTTTATGGTTTTTAAGTAAGTAACTATCGTAAGCGATGTCATTTAGTAGTGTAAGCAGAGGGTCGTATATATGTCTTCCTAGTTTGTGTAATTCTTCATAATAGTCGACATCCTGACCCAATGAGTAAAAATCTTTATTATCTTCAAGGAAATCACTGTCGGCAATTTTTGTATATCCTTCAGTTTGTCCCGTTCTAATAATCTTCACGAAACCAACGTCAATAATCCTTTGTGCGTCTAGAAAGATTTTCATAAGAAATGTTGTTCTATACCCATAATCATCCCAATCACTTCGAGATAGAACAACAACCGGAAATTCAGTTGTATGATTTAATTCATTCAGAAAGCTTGAATATGTGGGATCATTTAATTTTTTTATATGAATTTTCATCTTTTTAATCTTCTTTAAGTAGAGGTGAACTAAATGCGAAACAAAAAAATATTATATTTAGAAGTAAGCATAAAGTAAATTAATTATTTTTGCATACACTGTAAATACAAAAGTGTCTTTACAGTGTATGCAAATTCATTATTATCGATTTATGGATAATTATCCCATAGCTCATTGTGGCCCTTAAGTTTATACCCTTTGAGGGACCTGAAGAACCTAGCCATCCAGTTGCGTTTTGGCCTTACTGGCATCCGGTTTACTGTTTGTATCTTTCCTGCGTAGGATAAGCGTCCTGATAAATGCCGCGGCAAAATGCAGTGCCAGCTCAGCGTCATATTCTAGAACGGCGGAGTCTTTATTGCTTCCGTGCCTGACGGCAGGCTCTGCATTAGCGTAGGCGTAAAACTTTTCTATAACATCTATGAGCATTCTTGAGATGCTGCCGTCCTTCTTCATCATCTTCAGAGCATCTCCCAGCGTTGACGCATCCGGGTAAAACGTTTTGCATATGCTTTCAATCGCGCTTATGGACTCCTTAATTGAATTTTCAGCATCCCGGTGCGAGCCCAGCGCGAAGGCACGGGCTTTGGCAAAGTGTACCCTCGCTGGCCTAAACTGGTCGGCAAGCCTCTCCTCTGTACTCTTTACTTTATCCTCAAGAAATGGCGGTAAAGGCAGTTCCAGCTGACCGGACTCATTCATTTTCCAGTCGACATTATATTCTGAGAAAAGCTCATTTACTCTCTGTCGATAAGCTGAAAAAGATATGGACTCGTTTTTCCTTTTCTGCGAAAAGTTGTCCTCATCATCTATATAAATGATTTTTTCGGCCACCGTTTCTACAGTATCGTAAAAACGGTACCACGGTATATTCATCACTTGGTTACGAAGGACTTCCATCGCCGGGGTATGACTAAGGTAATAGTCATCAGGTTCCTCATCCATCATAATGAGTATCTCATTAATGAGGTCATAAACAGGAATGGGCCTATTTTGCGATACCATAGACATGGCATCACAGACGAGCCTTTCCAGAATATCTGTAAAATACAGTTTTCTTACCCACTTTGGAGCGTCGTCCCGGAATGTCTTATTGATGAACTCCGGATCATATCCATGACGGTGTGAGAATTTCATTCAGCATTCCTGTGAAGTAATGGCTTAAGAAGCAGTTAGCAGATATTTACAGAGATTATGCCACTCAGTTCTCTGCTGATCCTTCTAATTATTTTAGTTCCGAAAAATCGTCTGGCTTGTATAAAAGTAAAGAGAGCCGTCATTCACTCTCTCTGTCTGCGCTTAACCCGCATCTTCTGTTATCAACTGACGGCATGGCTGACTGGTGCCGGACATATCCGTTTTAGGTGCTGCGGCACTAGCTCACCTTTAGCAGTTAGGCTATCACAGTCTAATTCGGTTTTCAGGTAGAGTGCCCGGTACCGCCCTGCCCCGGCAATTCCTGTCACTGAGGTTGGAAAAATGCAACCTCGTCAGAGAGATGGCTGGGCTGAAACATGCAGATCCCAGAGAATGGGCTGCGTGCGTGCGCAGGCGTACCAAGTTATATTGCGTATAGCGGAAAAAAGACCGATCTAGCCTTACCCGATCATCGATTTATTGCGGTCGGTTTTTCTGGACAGATTCGCGAAATACGTTCCTTGACCACGGACAGCGGAGAATGAAAAATTGAGATGATTGCCCCGCGAACTTTCGCAGAATTCATCATATTTACCGAAAATAAATTCTGCGTGCTGAGATCTCAATTCTGGCAAAGTGCTTCCGGCAGGCCAAGTGCAGTAAGTAACGTGCTATAGGCGAGAGCGTTTAAACAGTGTGCTGTGAGCTACCGGCGTGATTTTCTCATGTCAGCCCTTCTTCTTATGTTATGTCCACATTCTTTCAAAGCAGTCTTTACTACACTCTGTCTACTTGTACGTATTAATGTAATAAACATTACTAAGAGCAAAATACACACTTCTATGCTGCATTTTGACTTTATCCACGGCATTCTGCATAAAGCTCTTCTGCTTAATCTTAGAGATCCGAAGAAGGGTGAATTCGGATCCCCCATTTCAACTGAAAGGTTGGTTCAACGGTACATAGTTCGTAAACCATGCCATCCCCGTTATTGGTTTTATGTCCTGTCTGCGCTGCCGCCTATTAATGTGCTTTTCCAGCGTGCCAGCTGCGGAGAGATACCGTACTGCTCCCCTTAGCCAGGCAGATCTACTATGTGACCTATGAGGAATGGATAGGGGGGCATGAGTTGTTACGCCTGAGGTCGGATACATCTGATCTGGATCTGCCAATCTGATATCAGAGATTTCTCACCTGTTTCATCTAAAACTCTTGCCTTAACAGGTTTACAGAGCATATATTTCGATTGTCCATATAAATACGAACTATCGAACAGTGGGAAGGTTACTATGACAATGCATCAAAACAGCAATCAGCATCGGCTGGGCTGGAGTCTGGCTCTGCTGGCGTTTGCCCAGCTCATCATTTCTCTGGATATCAACATCGTATTCGTTGCATTACCGGAAATCGGAAGCGGCCTCGGATTTTCTGAACAAACCCTGCAATGGGTCGTAAGTGCATATACGGTATTCTGCGGAGGCTTTCTGCTTTTTGGTGGCAGGGCAGCAGATCTGCTTGGCCAGCGCCGCATGTTTATCGGTGCACTCTGGCTTTATGCGATTTCATCTCTGGTCGGAGGCCTGGCATGGCGTCCGGAAGTCATTATCGCCGCACGGGCAGTGCAGGGGATCGGCGGAGCATTCCTCTTCCCGGCAACGCTTTCACTGATTAATCGTCTCTTCCGGGAAGGACCTGAACGAAACCGGGCTCTGGCTGCATGGGGCGGAGCAGGCGCCAGCGGACTGACCATCGGTTCCCTGGCCGGCGGATTTCTCACGAGTTACTTTGGCTGGTCTTCGGTGTTTTACGTCAATGTTCTGCTTGCAGGTATAGCTATTGTTGCAGCATTTCTGGTAATCCCTGCCGATCCGGCGCGTCATGAGAAACGCAGTTTTGACCTGCCGGGCGCGCTGACCGTGACTGCAGCTTCTACGCTGTTTGTTTTTGCTCTGGTACAGGGGCCCGAATACGGCTGGGACACCCCGCTTATCCGTAACTCGCTTATTCTGGCTGTCATCAGCCTGGTGCTGTTTGTGCTGATCGAGTCAAAAAGCAAAGACCCGCTGATGCCTATGCAGCTGTTCCGCAATAAAAATCTGGTCGCTGCCGTTTCAGTGACGTTTCTCTATATGGGAACGTTCGGCGCACTGCCTTATTTTGAGACCGTGCTTTTCCAGAACGTAATGCATTACAGCGCGCTCGAAACCGGCCTGGCTTTCATCGTTCCTTCTGTCTCCATTTTTATCGGTACTCAGGCCGGTGCCCGTCTGGCAAATGGCATGGGTACCCGCAATGCCCTGATTGCAGGCTGCGTTGTGGGTATTGCAGGCACGCTGTTGATGATGACCGGAGCAGATGTATCCGCAACCTATAAAGATATCCTGCCGGGGCTGATTGTCTCAGGTCTGGGACAGGGAATTGTCTGGACGGCAATGTGGATCGCAGCGGCAACAGGAGTTGCCCACAATGAGCAGGGTATTGCATCAGGCATGGCGTCCACAACGCTGAACGTGGGCAATGCTATTGGTCTGGCCGTGCTGATTGCCGTTTCCTCGGCGATGACCGCCACGGGCCCTGTTGCGGATAATACCGCAGCACTGGCTTCAGAAGCGTTTCACGCGTTCCTTTTTGCTTCCGCTGGTATGGCGATTGCCCTGTTAATTTCCTTCAGCCTGCCGGGCAAAAAGCGTCTCGTTGCTTCTGCGCAGGAAACCGTTTAAGGGATATGTCTCCGGCCGGAAACGGCCGGAATGGAGCATCTTGATGTCTGACCTGTTTGCTTTGCCTTACCCTGTTCTGCCACATGAACTGTCCCGTTACGCTTTCCTTTTTGATATCGACGGCACGCTTGCCGGGCTCAGGCCCACACCCGGTGAGGTTCAGATTAATGACACCGTAACCCGTTTCCTGACTTTTCTTTCACAACGCCGCATCCCCGTCGCCCTGATATCCGGACGCAGCATACTGGACATTGACACCCTGTTTTTATCACATGACGTTCCATGCGCAGGCGTCCACGGGGCCGAGATACGCTATGCAGACGGAAAATATGAGCGGCTTGCTATATGTGGCAGTGACGTTGCTCACGTCTGGGAGCGCCTCAAACTTGCCTGTATGCGTTATCCGGCCTTGCGCCTTGAAAATAAACTCATTTCATTTGCTATTCACTTCCGCGACGCGCCGGAGCTGGCAGCCGTCGCGATGTGGACAGCCGCCTCTCTGGCCGAGCTGTATCCGGACACCTTTGCAGTTCAGCACGGTAAATTTGTCTGCGAGCTCAGGCCCGTGAAAGCCAGTAAAGGGGCGGCCGTTGAAAAGATGATGATGTCACCGGCATTCTGCGGCAGAACGCCTGTCTATGT
>Ga0308162_1002251_pt1 | contig 12995 bp, 12 predicted proteins | sample PhySR2_FD_201370 | JGI IMG/M metagenome (GOLD analysis project Ga0308162, IMG submission 201370) | Phyllosphere microbial communities from UC Gill Tract Community Farm, Albany, California, United States - DLSLS.R2 | ecosystem: Host-associated > Plants > Phyllosphere > Unclassified | place: USA... | reverse complement strand
CAGGTTGCAGCGCGCGAATATCAGCAGGCCGTGCAGAAATCAGCCAGTGATGCATCCGGCGATAATCAGATGCTGCAGCAGCTGCGTCAGGACATTAAAGATAAAGGATGGCTGTATTTAGGAAACTACTATCACACGGTAGCGACTGCAAACACGGAAATGAAGGATGTTGCAGCACTCAAGCCAGCAGTAACAGGCATGAGCAATGACGGTGAATTAGGTTCTACTGATTATTACAAAGGGCTTTTCCAGGCCTATCATTCTCAGCTGAAAAACAGCACTTATACAGCCCCGCTAGGCACTGCCTCTGATGCACTTGCTCAGAATATTGACCAGAAAGGATTGCAGGCAGCGGCTAACAGCGGCGACAGCGATTCATTGCTCACAACCATCTTTAATTTCAACAAAACAGCATGGTTCGCGACGAATAACTACGGCACCGGTGACGGATACAGCGATGTGACTAACCCACTGCTGAAAATGAAGGCCGTCGGTGATTATACGATGGTTACTGCTGAAGTTGGTCTGGCATCATGGACAACTATAAACGTTGCTATGAGCGTGGCTGAAGGTAATAACGGGGCTGGCTGGGCGGCTAATGTCGCTAATTTCTTCACTGCCGGAAAAGACGCGGTTAAGGGCGTCCTTAAATCAATTTCACCTATCGTCTACTTAGTCCTACTATCCCTGTTTGGGATTGGATTAACCCTCTCTATCTGGCTGCCATTTGTGCCCTTTATTTATTGGTTCGTGGCAATGGCTGACTGGCTGGTTACGTTTATGACGGGTGTTGTGGCTGCAACGTTATGGGCAGCTACGCACATCAACGTCGGCCAGAGTAACGAAGAGAGAAGCACCTATGGCTATGTGTTTCTTATCGACGTAATGCTGCGTCCAATGCTTATGGTTATGGGCTTTATCTTTGCTTCCCTGGCAATTGTTGCGCTGGGAACGGCACTGAATATGGGCTTTGCTAAAGCTATGGAACAGGTGCAGGCTGACTCTGTGACAGGTCTGTTTTCTTCAATAGGTATACTGTTTGTTTACGCGCGACTGACTACCGGGATGGTGGCAAGGGTATTTGCACTTCCGGCGCGTATGCCGAACTATGTAATCAGCTGGATTGGTCAGAAGGTTAACGATTCAGTGCTGGGTGATATGCAGAATCATGTTCATGATCTCTTTGCAGCGTTTGGCCGTGGAGCAAAAGGCGGGACACCGGGAAGAGGCGGCGGCAGACAGCAGAACCCTGTGCCGGGTGTTGATAAATCCAAAGATGGCGTTTCAGGAGCGTAATCAATGAGTGAATTAGCGATGAACCTCACCAAGAATAAAGCGAAGCCGAAAAGTGTTGGCTATGCGATTAATCGCCTGGCTACCGCTGCGAGTATTATTTTCGCGGTAGTCATGTTTTTTGTCATCTGCAGTAATTTGGGGCGGCAATCTGCCGGCACAATCGGAGTTCTGTTGGTGATTGAAGCGGCTCTGATTCTTTACGTCCGAGCGCAGTTCCGCAGCTCAAAGCTGATTAAGCTGGTTGATTCGATGAAAGTGGACGGCTACTACATGCCGACTAAAGAAGATGAGCAGGTTGTTCGTGCTCACAAATGCTACTTCGGAATAGACTACAGCACCGGCATTATTGCTGTTGGCACGCTGTATGAAATCGGCGCGAATAAACAGGAGCGTCTCTATTTTGATACGGATATGGTTGAAAGTTTTGAGCGGTTCGGCAACCAGTTAGAGCTGAACTTGAGGAACAGGGCTATCCCTACGCTGAGGCTGAACGTTCTCGATGGCGATCGGGCTTACAGAGGTATAGAGATGGCCTGTAAGATGAGAGATACATACGGTGCGAACAGGGTGAACGGGATTTATGAAACCACTAAATCTCAGATGGTTGGCGCTGGATGGATGCTTGAACGAGATTACTGAGTATGTGAAAGAACAGTAATTTGAGTTAAGTAACTCGCGTAAAATAAAGAAAGTCCTAAAAAACCGCCGCTTTCAGGCGGTTTTTTTTGTATAGTTGAAGACTATTAAACAAAAGGTTAGGGCCGAAAATGACCGCTAACAGGAACACGTTAGAAGACGAACGTAAGCTAAACAGGGATAAGGCGCAAAGGCTGCGTCTGCAGCGAAAGGAGACGCACGCCGACATGCGGCTGTACCTGCTGAAAGGTACGAAAGAGCGTCTGAACGAGCTGGCGAAAAAGTCGAAACTGTCACAGACACAGGTTCTGGAAATCCTGATAAATAGTGCCTACGACAACAAGACGTTTGATCAAGAAGATTAGTTAAGGTAGTGTGTACCCGTTGATCGATGGAAAGCAGCATGATATGTTATGCGGCGTTTACACAATATTACGTTTGATTAACAGAATTAAGTGGGTGAGACGTTCCCGGAATAGCGTCTGAAGTGCTGGCGAAAGCCAGAAAGGCAAAACCCCCGAATCCTTCTTCAATCTTGGCGGAGAGAGCAGGAATTCAGGGGTTTCAGGTTGATGCGTCCTTTCGAGAAGGATTATAAGGCACATGCTTACATTTATGCAACCCTTGACCCCGCCAATAAGCGCCGGGTCAGGTGATTAAGAAAAACCCAACCTCAAAACCGCACTGGTCACAGCTCCCGCTTGAAGAGCAGATCGCCTTTCATGAAGCCCATTCGCTAAACGCTACAGATGCGTGTAAGCCACCTTTCAGCGTCCAGGACACTGACGGGACTCAGGAAATTATCATTTCACGCCGTAAGCGCGGCGAGCATTCCACGAAATGCCTGTGCCCGGAACCGGTCTGGTTCCGTCCTGAATCATTCGGAAAGCTGCCTGGTGAAATAGGTCATGCCTATAACCGTCTTGTTGTTACCGACCGTAAAAGCGGCCGGGCTGAGCTGCGCATACGCATGGCTAATCATCCGGTGTTCCGCCAGCTGCGCGAAGCCGCCGGCCGCAAGCGCGGTTTCTATGAGATCCGCCGCCGGCTGATCAATCATATTTTCCCGCTTCTGGTCAGCGGCACCGACATGGCCACCTGCCTCATTACCCTCAATATCTCGGAGCTGGCCAAACAGCTGAGTACGAAAGACGAAGACGGTAATATCACGGCGCGGGTGACTGAATACCGCGTCTGCCGGCTGATTAAAGAGCTGCTGAAGTTCGGCGTTCTGGAAGCGGTGGAAGATGGCGACGTGATCAAATGGGACTCTTTTAACCGCAAAAGATTTCCTACCCATGTAGCGATTTCAGACCTGGGCTGGAGAATGATCGGGATCAACCTTGATAAGCTGCGCCAGCAGCGTCAGGAGCGCCTCGATGCAGAGTATGAAGGTTTGGTTGCACCGGGTGAGCAAATCACCGTGCGCGCTGCGCGTAAGCGCTGGCTTGAGCAGATGCGTCATAATACGCTCATTTCCCGCCGCGAAGCTGCCGTTAAAAACAAGCTGAAGCGCAAGCTACGGCCACAGCCGTTTGATGAGCGTATGGCTGCGATCGCAGACCATCTGGCCCGCTCGATGCCGTACAGCGAGCGCTACAGTATGCCGCCGGAAGCGTTTGAAGCGCTGTGCTACAACCGCCTGCGCCAGCTCGATCTTGCGCTGCATCAGGAAAGCCATTCGCCGCCTCACTGACGAGCCCTTTCTGACAGTTCCTTTCCTGACCGCCGCCGGCGGTTTTTCTGCTGGCCGCTATCCTGAATAACGGCCGTCTGCCGGCATTAACGTTACCGATCACCGGTTTCCCCGCCCGTTTTACCGGCTTAAATCCCCCGTTTTGTGCCTGATGAACATGCCGGTTTTTGTTATACACATGAATTCGCAATCTTCAGCAGCAGTTAGTAGCAATCTATTCCTGCCTGAATGTGCAAAACATTCTTAAACCTAAGAATTTTTCTTTTTACTAACGTAAAAAAAAATACTTATTCAGCACCAAAAAACGGTGAATAACGGGGATAGCCTGGCCTCTCAGCGGCGCAAGCGCCACGACGGCCAGAGCAAGAGCTAAAAGACTGGGGTAGCTCCCGGCGATGCCGGGCAAAGCTGCCTGTAAACCTGTGCCCTCGTTGTGTTTCCCCGCCGCACCACGGTGCGACAGGAAAACCCATAGAGGATGTTGTAATTACTCTGCGCAGCTGCCTGCGGCAGTTCCAAATACTGTATCGGCTGGTAGTCCGTAAAATTTAACAGGGAAAGGAAGGGCTAAAAACCGGGAAGGGCGAAGCCACGGCCACACAGAGAAACGACAGGCGTAAAAAAGGGGCATTGCAGCCCCTTTAAGAGATCGGCCCGCAGCGTGGCGCTGAGAGCGTCTGGTGATGGTATCAAAGCGCCGGGAAAGGATCGTCCTGCAGCTGATAGAGCGGTGTATCGTCCGCACCTTCCAGCCACTCATCAAATATTTCGAACAAGCAGACAGACAGCTCTGCCGTGCTCATGCTGTTGACGCGGGTTTCATAAAAGCACTCGATGTTCTCAAGCAGCCCGTTTACCCGGCGATCGTAGCTGTTCAGGCTGACCGGCGGCAGGTTATACCAGATCTCATCATCATTCTGGTCTTCGTCCGTTTCATGAAGCTCCGGCCAGATTTCCTTGAGGTTGCTGACGTTTGGCGTCAGCACTTCCACAAAGCGGTTAATACGCATGTCCAGCGTGCTTGAGAGCTTGTCGCTGTCTTCGACGTAGAACGCCGAGGTGCGTACCAGCGCATCCTGAAAGGAAATAACGCCTTCACCCTCCTTCATGTTGCGCATTTCGCGGATGTCTACGCGGTCTTTTTCACGGATCTGATATTTGTCGTCGTCTTCATACGTCGTGCTGAGATCACCGGATTTCCGGTTGAGCGTGGAGAGTTCTGAGAAATAATCCTGACCGGCGGCCTTGCGCAGAATATCAAAGGTTTCCTCATCCTCGACGGACATAAAATATTTCGTCCGGGTGTTCGCGAGCAGTGATTTTTCCTGGCCTTTGGCATCGCGCGCCATGCCGTGCTTATCCTGTGACGACGCAACCCCCATGTAATAGAGGCCGCGCATCTGGGCAAACAGCGTGTCTATGCCGTCGGCAAAGTACTGGCCGATTTCATCGTAGTCCAGCATGTAGGGGAACTTTTGAGCGACGGCGTGGTTCTTCATGACGTCGTTCTGTGAGCCTTCCAGGTGATAGCCCAGGTCCATACTGATGCTCATACGCTGCATGGTGATGTAGAGCTTACCCAGCGTCGCCGCTTCCGCGCGCGACAGCTCCGTTGACGGAATGAGCACAATCAGAATGCGATCGTTGTGCAGCACGTCACGCATGATGATGTCGCCGCTGTCTTCCGGGAAAACGTGGCCGTAAGTTTCGTTAAACAGGGACAGCGTTTTGATGAACTGGCGGCTCAGGAAGCCATGCTGCTGATAGACCTGCGTATCCCACTGCTCCGGATGGGCGGCCAGATGAAACTGAAAGCCCGGCACGTTTGCCAGGTAGGTTTTCAGCGCTTCATAGCCTTCCTCATGCCAGTTGTTCGCCTTTGCCTCAAGATAAAGCGCGGCCATTTCCGGCAGCGGCAGGTATTTCTGAATGGCACGCTGTGACATCTGGATTTCGCCGCGCGCACGCTTGTAGCACAGGGCATTGATCAGCGCCGTCATCATGGCTTTTGCAGAGTCCTGCCACTGCGCGCCATCGCCGCCGACAGTTGGCAGCATGGATTCCATCAGCTGAATGATGAACGTCGGCGGGGCGACGGCGAACAGGTTGATGTTGTTAGATTGCGGCAGAACGCCTTCTGACGTGACTAACTGCTCAAAGCGGTCAATGCTGCCGGTCAGCAGGTTGATCACATAGAAATCTTCCTCGCGGCCAAAGCGCCGGCACAGTGACCAGTTGGCAAAGGCCAGCTTGTTATCAGCCTTACCGTCAGAAATGCTGTATCCGCGGTTCCAGCACAGGGCATTCACGATAAAGCCATAAAACGTATCTGTCTTACCGGCGCCCGTGGTACCAAACAGAGCCATATGACGCAGACAGTCCGAAAGCGTCAGCCAGACCTCACGGCCAAACAGCCGGCCGCGTTCATATCCCAGGTAAAAAATCCCCTTAGCCTTTGCCCTGACCATCTTGCGGCTGACGTGGCGGAAGAACAGCCAGCGCGATTCTTCGTTGGTTTCCCGCGTAAGCGATTCATCATACAGGTCACAGTCAATCGGCATCCGCAGCGGGGCACGGTATTTGCGATCGGTAAAACCAATCATCAGGCCGGGTACGACCAACATACTGACCGGCAGCGTTGCCGGCCAGATGTAACCTGCGCCCGCCATGCCGGCCATCGTCAGCATCAGCGTGGCCGGGTTAAGCAGCTTTTCGGAAAGCGAGGTGCGCACCTGCGCACGCCTCACCTTCGATCTGTCTACGGCTTCATTCTGCATACGGGCCTCCGTTACTTGCCGGCTTCAAACTGACCGAGAAGGGTATCATCGCTGACCACGCCCACCGGTATCTGCCGGCCATCGTCGGCAATGATGGTTGGTGTGCCGTAAAACTGGAACTTCATAAACGCCGTGTTATTGGCGTTAACCAGCATGGTGCCATCGGTTTTAGGCTCTTCCGTCGGGTTATCCAGTTTGGGATCGAGCGTGCTGAGTGGCATACGGATAGTTTCGGCCCATTTCGCCGTGCGTTTGTCTTTGGCCGTATCGAGCACCGGCGCTGCGCGAACCAGAGATTTCAAGTCGTCAAATACGCTGACAGGGAAAATCTCGACGTTGTACGTTTTGCTCAGCTGCTGCAGGCGGGGTTCAAAATCACGGCAGTGAGGACAGCGGGGATCGGAAAAGACATACAGCGTCTTCTTATGGCCTGACGACAGGCTGACGGTGAAATGACCGTTTTTGACTGCATCCTGCAGGGAGGCCAGATCGTTCGCGGCCAGCTGTTTCGGCCCCTGCATCTGACTGAGATACATGGATAGCGGATCGGCCGCCGGCTGCTGCGTGGCCGCACTGGCGTTACTGGCCTGCGGCGGCTGTAAAGCTGCCTGCGCCGGCTGCTGCATTACAGGCTGTGCGGCCAGCTGCGGCGCAGCGGCAAGGTTGGACAGCGCGCCGTTCAGCGATACCGTCAGAGCCAGTACCGACAGAACGCCGGCAGCGGGCCAGAACACCACGCGGGCAAACCGGCTGGCTGAGTCAAGCATACGGCGCCGGCGCAGCCTGGCCTGCAGAGTGTGCAGGGTTTTGACGGCTTCAAATTCGTTATCAAAGCCGGCAATGCGCACGGCCGGGCCGTGAGAGGTTGACCCTTCAAGCACATAACCCTGCTGGCCGGGTGCTGCATCCAGAACAGCCCGCAGGTTCAGATGAAAATCAGACAGGGGAAAAGCGTGCAGGGAGGTTTCAGAAATGTTTCCCTTACCGGCGATGTAGAGCGCCTTCTGATCGGTGCTGAATTTGAGTTTAGTCATATACATTCTCTCCGGGTTAAAGCTCTAAATGGTTTGGCGCGGCAGGCGGCGTTTCGTTGCCGGCCGGCTTGTTTGGCTGGGCGGTAAAGCCGAAGTCATAAGTCTGTTCAGGTGGCGTGTCCTCATCGTCACCGTCTGATTCCAGGGCGAACGGCGGGGCTTCTTCCGGGGCTTCCGCTTCAGCGATCGCCAGCTGGGGCTGTGGCCGCTTGACGTGCCCGAAACGGGCCAGCTCGCGCTCAAGACCCTGCACGGCAGAGCGGACAGTGGGGGTATACGCTTCCGCTTCTTCCGGGGGCCGGGTGCGGATATAGCTCTCGCAGAAACTCCAGGCGATCACGCCGGCGCCCTCGATGAAGAACTTCCCGCGCCCAACGCTTGAAAGCGCCATCCAGAGTGTGCGATCTACACCTTTCAGCCAGCGGAACTGCGCCGAAGGCAGGCGAATGTCATCATCAAAAAGGGCGTGCAGCAGGGTGCGGCTGCTGGCTCTTCCCCGGCAGAAATCCCGGAAAGCCTGACACTCTGACACGCGCTGCCAGTCCTGTTCGGCAAGGCTGTAGTCGGGAAAGCCGTCTTTAGTTTTCAGGCATGACAGGTTAAGGCGGTCAAGGAGGCTCTGGGCAGAAGGACGTTCCGACATAAAGCGCACGTAGACAAAGGCAGCGGCCAGCGCTTGTTCATGGGGCGCCAGCTGAACCTGCTGGCCTTCAGCGGGCAGATTCACCTGCGCCAGCAGCACTTTGTGGGCTGCTTTTTTACGCAGGCGTTTTTTCTCTGCGTCAATCAGGTTGTGCTGTTCGGCAAACTCTATCGGGGAACGGGCGCTTTTTGCCTCTTCCGGATCTTCATTCAGCAGCAGCTTGTCAAACTTGCCGAAGCGGGCGAGAACGTGGGCAATACCGGGCGAGTTCTTCACCATTACCCACGGAAGCGTTTCAACCGTCAGCCGGCGCGTCAGGCGATAAAAGGGGCTGCGCAGGATTATCCAGGTAAACAGACCGCACAGCAGCAGAAGCAGCGGCAGCAGAATAATGGCCGTCATGTTCAGCACGTCCACAAAGTCCGTGATCCCTACGCGGTCAGGGTGCATGGCGGCCTGATACAGCAGCGTTTTCGTGGCTTCGGTGTCACCGGGAAGAAGAGACGGGGGGATAATGTCGTAGAGGAAAAAAAGCAGCCGGCAGATGCCGTAGATAATCCACTCTTTAGATACTATCCAGAGCAGGGCCAGAATAAGCAGCACGCCGCCATAGAAATACAGGCCATCGTCACTGGATGTATGGTTGGGGTTGGGTCGGTTTGACATCAGAACCTCAGTGAATTCAGGTAAACACGCCCCTGATAGGCCAGGTTTAGCGCCGGGGTTTTAGAGTGATAACGGCCGATACCCTGCCAGAAATCGCCTTTTGCCTGAAGGATGTGATATTTGATGATGTAGGCACTGGCGTAGGCGGCCGTGCAGAAATCGTTGGTCAGCATGTCAGGTGTTATCCCGAAATCAGCGTTAAGCTGCTTTGCCCAGACCGTATTTATCTGAAAAGGCCCGTAATCAATGGTGCCGTTTTTATTTACCTTTTGCATTCCCAGCTTTCCGCCTTCCGTGATACGCAACGCCATAAATGCACGAAGCGGAATCTGATACCTTTCGGCAGCTTCAACCATGCAGGTTGGCACATCAATGGTAGGGGGTAAGTCAACCATTTCATTCTCCGATTTGTTTTCAGTTTGAGCGTAAAATATACCACCGTTTGATTTTTAAATGAATTCAGGGGTACAAAAAAACCCGCATTACGCGGGCTTTTCAGACGGATCGGGTAAGGGTTATTGTTCCTGCCAGTGTGGGCTTGATACACACTTATACGTTTTCCCTTTAACCTCCGTTGTTTCTCCTTCCCGATAACGTCGTGATGATGAATCAGGGCTGCTGCATTCAGTCTTATGGCTTTCCAGAGCCTTGATCACTTCCGGATCGGGGTGATTTATGTCAGCCGCAACTTTGTCAGGCACTTCACCAACGAGTTTTGCCAGCAGGGCATTGGTTTTATCGAGCTGAGAGGAAATGACCTGCAGGCGTGCATCAACGCTGGCATCCTGAACTGGCTGAGCTGCAAAAAGAGACGGACTTAAAATGGCAGCAGCCAGTAAGCTGCCGATAGCGAATACACGTTTCATTTCATACCTCATTAAAAATCAATTTGTGATGAGTTTCGGAAAGAGTTTCCTTACCCTGTGAGTTTTCATTAGTATCGCTTTGCAATCAAGCGCAAATAAATCTACAGGGAGATAAATCTGGTCATGGCCTCAAAATTTCGTCTCATTTTAAATACCGTGCTGCTTACAGCCGCCGGCATTTTTATATATCTGTTATGGATATATGCCCTTTCACGCGGTGGCGAGCTGGGCGGAACGCTTTACTTTGGCCTCTACTCGCAGTTTTTCCAGCACCTGACAGGACTCGTTACCCTGCTGATCCTCGCCATATTTTACTGCCGTTTTGTGAAGCCGCTGCCGGTTGGCAGATTTCAGGGGCGTCAGGCAGCATTGTTCGCGCTGGGTATGCTGGCTATCTATCTTTTCTGTTTTCTGATTGAGAAGGTGATGCACATCCCGAATGAACCCTGGGTAAAAATGATGCTGTCCCTGCCCGCGTTTCCCCTCAGTGTCTTTGTTTTTACGGTTGTCGTGCTGGCGCCGCTGTCAGAAGAAATCGTGTTCCGGGGAGTGCTGCTGAATATCTTTATCACCCGTAATCCCTGGACAGGATACGTGGGTGCCGTTCTGCTGGCCGCACTCTTCTCAATGATGCACGGCCAGTATAAGCACCTGATCACCTTTTTCGAGCTGTTTGGTGTGGCGCTGCTGCTGAGTCTGGCCCGCCTTCGCAGCGGTGGCCTGCTGCTGCCGGTACTGCTGCACGCTGAAGCCGGCGTGATTGCCCTGCTGCTTAACCTCTGATCTGCAGCTGCCGGCAGCGGTTTCCTGCCGGCGGCCAATTGTAAAGTTTGCTTCCGGCAGGTACTGATTTAACTGGTTAATATCACCCTGACCTGCTGTTACCCACCTTCTGCCGATCCGTTTGTATTGCCACTTTTTCACCCTGTGAAATATACTGGATAAAAAACCAGTAAACAGAGTGATGCAAAATGACACTCATACCCATTCTGCCGAGCACGTTAGCAGGCACACAGACAGCGATATTTTTCGCAGAAAACATCCCGGCTGGCTTTCCAAGTCCGGCCGCCGGCTATGAGGCCGACGACCTGAATCTTCACGATTACTGCGTCAGGCGGCCCAGCGCGACCTATTTTCTGCGCGTGTCCGGCGACTCGATGCGCGATGCCCGCATTCACGACGGTGACATTCTGGTTGTAGATCGGGCTGAAGAGGCCACGCACGGCAGCATCGTGATCGCCAGCGTCGATAATGAGTTTACCGTTAAGCAGCTCCGGCTGACCCCGCGGCCCCACCTTGCCCCCCTGAATCCTGCCTATCGCCCCATATACTTTGAAGCCGACAGCCTGCAGCTGTGGGGCGTGGTCACGTTTTCAGTGAGGAAACACGGCCATGTTTGCCCTTATTGACGTCAACGGCATGTACTGCGCGTGTGAGCAGGCATTCAGGCCCGATCTTGCGGGCCGGCCGGTTGTCGTCCTGAGCAACAACGACGGCGCGATTGTGGCCCGGAACCGGGAGGCAAAGGCGCTGGGCCTGAAGATGGCCGAGCCGTATTTCAAAGCGCGGCCGGTGCTTGAGCGCAACAACGTGGCGGTCTTTTCGTCGAACTACACGCTGTATGCCTCGATGTCTGCCCGGTTTGCATCCGTGGTTGAAGCACTGGCGCCCCGTACCGAAATTTACAGCATTGATGAGCTGTTCTGTGACGTCCGGGGGCTGCAGACGGCCATGACCTTTGATGCCTTCGGGCGGCAGCTGCGTGATGAAGTACAGCTGCAGACAACGCTGACGTGCGGCGTTGGCGTTGCGGCCACAAAAACCCTGGCTAAACTCTGCAATCATGCGGCGAAAACGTGGCCCGCGACCGGGGGCGTCGTGGCGCTGACCGAGCGGCACCGCCTGGAAAAACTCATGCACATCCTGCCCGTTGAAGAGGTCTGGGGCGTAGGGCGCCGCATAGGGAAATCCCTGAACGCTATGGGCGTCAGGACGGTGCTTGATCTGTGCCGCATGGATACCCGGCTTGCGCGGCGGCAGTTCAGCGTGGTGCTGGAGCGCACCATACGCGAGCTGCGGGGCGAAATCTGTTTCGGGCTGGAAGAAGACGCGGAGCCAAAACAGCAGCTGGTTGTCTCGCGCAGCTTTGGGGAGCGCGTCACGCAGCTGCAGGATATGCAGCAGGCTGTCACGGGCTATGCGGTGCGGGCGGCCGAAAAGCTGCGGCAGGAAAAGCGCTATGTGCGCGTGGTCAGTGTTTTCGTGCGTACCAGCCCGTATGCGACCGGGGATATTCAGTACGGCAATCAGGCCACTGAAACGCTCATTGTGCCGTCACAGGACACCAGGGATATTGTGGAGGCCGCTCAGCGCGCGCTCAGCAGGATTTGGCGGGATGGCATACGCTATGCCAAAGCCGGGGTAATGCTGTGCGATCTGCGCGACCGGCACGCCCAGCTCGATCTGTTCAGCGACAACGCGATGCGGTCAGGAAGTGACAGTCTGATGCAGACGATCGACAAAATTAACAGGGAAGGGAAAAGCCGGATATTTTACGCCGGTGAAGGCATTTCCCCGGATTTTGCCATGCGCAGGCGGCTTCTCAGTCCGTCATACATGACCAGCTGGAAGGATATACCCGTCGCTGTTGTCAGATAGCGTCCGGCCATGACCGTTAAAAAGCCGGCAGGGCTTAACATCGCCTGCCGGCAGCGGGTTCCCGTTACTTCTTCATTAAAACCGCAAGATCATTTTCGCCGTTCACCTTCCGGTAATGAGGGTATGCCGCCTCTTCTCCTTTCTTCGTCAGCGTGAAATACAGCTGCAGGCTCTGCAGGTCGCGATGCTTCTGCAGCAGGCCATGCTTCACAAGGGTATGGCACGACGTGCGAAAGTTGGTATCTGCTATCTGACGGTCACGGTGCGCGTTAATAATCTTCAGCAGCATCATTACGGGAACCGGCTCAGGCTTGCCACGTTTAAGCGCAATGCCGTAGAGCACAATCAGAATATCTTTCTGGACAGAGGAAAGGCGCATCAGTTTTTCCAGGTTACGCGATAAACGCCGTGTTCGTAGATAAACGGCGATTCACAGCGCACATACAGCCCGCTGGTTTTCTTCGAAACGTCCGGCTCCGGCGCCGGTTTACCGCAAAGATGTTCTGCCGTGGCGGCGTCCATCAGTACGCTGCCCCCTACGCTGGCCGGGCGCTCAAGCGTGACTCCACGGGCCAGCCAGGCGGGATAGAAAGGGGTTTTCCACAACACAGGCTCAGCCAGTGCGCCGGCAATCATCGTAAAAGCCATAATGGCGGCCGGAATCTGCAGGCTGTTATAAAACAGGGTAAACAGCTGCTGCCAGGTGCGGGGAAAATCAAACGG
>Ga0308162_1002250_pt1 | contig 13018 bp, 15 predicted proteins | sample PhySR2_FD_201370 | JGI IMG/M metagenome (GOLD analysis project Ga0308162, IMG submission 201370) | Phyllosphere microbial communities from UC Gill Tract Community Farm, Albany, California, United States - DLSLS.R2 | ecosystem: Host-associated > Plants > Phyllosphere > Unclassified | place: USA... | reverse complement strand
GGCGCGTTAAACCGTTAGTGAAACGGTCGATGGTCAGCGCCAGGGGTAGGGCGGCCATTCCGAAAACGACTGCCTTACTGATGCCGAAGTCTTCGGCAAAAATCGCCATCTGCGAGGTGACCATCAGCCCGGAGGTCGACATCATGGTCATCATCATGAACATCAGCCAGAACAGCGGCTGGCGCAGCATTTCCCTGGATTTAAACTGGCGCTGGCCCCGCACGGGCGACGATGTGTTGCTGACCGGCATCATCGCGCTGCTTTCAGGCAGCCTCAGGTTCTGGCTGGCGAGAAGACCTACGGCAGCGAAGATGAGGCCAAATGTCGTCATCGTCTGTTCCAGTCCGTAGCTATTCAGAGAAATGGAAATCGGGAAGGTGGTAAAAATTGCGCCCATGCCGTAGCCCGCCGCCACGGTTCCGGCGGCAAAACCGCGCTGCTGTGGAAACCACTTCATCACCAGTCCCACCACGCCGATATAAACAATACCCGTCCCCAGTCCGCCCAGGCAGCCATAGACCAGATACAGTGCAGTCAGGCTGTCGACCCGGGCCGCGATTACCCAGCTGAAGCCCGCCATCAGCGTACCGATGGAAATCAGCAGACGTGGACCAAAACGCTCAACCAGCCGACCCTGGAAGGGTGAAAAAAAGGTCTGCAGAATAATCAGCAGCGAGAAGGTGACCTGAAGTTCCGCCAGCCCAACGCCGAGTCTGGCAATCATCGGTTTGGTCAACAGCGTCCAGACGTACTGCGGGCTGGAAATAGCCGCCATGCAAATGAGTCCAAGCAGAAGCTGCACCCATTTGCTGTGTTTCGCTATTACTACCGGTTCGCTTATCGAGGTCATTATTATGTCTCAACATTACGCTCTGCTACACAGCTGAAATCAGTCTGCTCTGTTTACACACAGTTCTGGCATTGCACGATTCACATCAATATCTGCTGATGCCAAATCCCTGATGTACATAAAGCGACGAAGCAGGATGTGTGCCAGTTTAAAAAAAAATCATTAAATTCAATTAGTAATAGAATTACAGGCAGAATAAATTTGATGGAGTGCAAAAAATGAGTGCGCCGGGATGGTGCGTGGGAGACGGTTGATAGCGAATCAGAAAGGCCATCCGGTACATTCTGATATTCAATGTGATGCTCAGAAAGACGTTATCGGAAAAAGAGGACCAGATGTTTAAAATGTTCGAAGTGAGGACACAAAAAAGCCCGCAAGGTTTTCACCTTGCGGGCTCTCAGGACTTCGATGAGGGTTCTGGTAACCATCAACCAAGAATTTTGGTGGGCTGGCGGAATCTGAATGTACTTCACAATATCATGAAAAATTGAGTTTTTTTTCAATTCAACTTTGTTCTGTGTACCTAAACGTGTACCAATTATAGGATCTCATAGCCCAGAACGGCTTAGCTAGGATAACCAACGGCCAACCTAAAATCCAAAATAAAATGATTTTAGATAAAAGTGTTCACACTGTTCACTTCTGGATTTTATGTATTAGATTCATTGATTTAGGAAGTGAATGGTTTGAGGAAGGATGTACACTAGGGTGCACTAAATGTGATCACTTTGATTGAGACTATCATTATCAGTTAATCGTGTATTGTTTGTAGAGACTTAACTTGATGTAATCATTCAATTTACACTTGCTCAATATTGCTAAGATATACATGCTATTGTTGCATCGTTAATTGCTTCACGTAACTTATCCGAGAATGTCTGCATCAATGCTTATCTGAATTTACTGCCTTTTAATTACACTGTCTTGTAAGAATAAATAATGTAAAAAACATCTGCTTCTTATTAAAATAAGTATATTTTTTATTAAGTGAAATCACTAATATAGTTTACCAGATCATTTATCCCTCAATACCTTAGAAAGATACTCTTTTCCTCTTAAAGCTAAAGGGTTTTTGGGCTCGACTTGCAACCAAAAGTTTACTTTTCCTAATAAAGCTAATAAATAGTTTGGGTCTTTTATTTTTAAATTATTAATATGTGAAACATATCCGTAAGTTATTACGAAATGAATCTCGTTTTTTAACTTCCTTTTGTATTTTCGTGGCAATGCTATGTTTTCGCCTGAAACTGAAATGCCCGTGACTATTTTTTGGTTTGCATTTATAAGTAGGCGCGTTTTTTCTTTGTTAGGTGTAAGGCCATAGTTTTCAATTATCTCTTCGACGATTGAAGAAAAACGGTGGGGGATGTATTCACCTGAAAAAGTAAGATCATCAGCATAGCGAGAGTAAGTGACATTGTATTTAACACATAATGCCTCAATGCGGGCATCGAATTTCTTCAATAAAAGATTAGATAAATAAGGACTTGTTGCAGCCCCTTGAGCTAAATGACGATCGTAACAACAAATTGAAGCTAAGCTAAAGGACACATTATGAGCGTATCCAATTTTCATAAAGTAGTTAATAACCCAGCTTATTGGGATTGAAGGAAAAAAATTCTTAAGGTCCATTTTTAAAATGCATTTTTTATTAGTATGTAAATTGGCATTAGTAAATATCGACTTTGACGGCGTAAACCCATGGCAATTAGGATGTAAAGAATCTTTCAATAATATGTTTTTGTATATCCATCTTTGACACATCAATAATGATGGGTATGGGGATTTAATATCTCGCACTCCACCCTGCTTTTTTGGGATGCTAAACTCTCTATAAAATTTATTTGGGGATATTATTATTTTGTCTAAAACTCTCTCTTGAATTCCTATTAAATGAGAGAGATGCTGTTTCTCAAAGATAACAGGGATGTTGTTTTTTTGGATTTTTATGATGTAAGGAATATATTTGTTGATAAGGTCATGAGATAGACCTCTATCTTGAAAAAAAACTAGCCAGCTATGGATGTCATTTTTATTCATAATGGTTGTGACTTACAGAAGATACCTTCAATACTTTAGCCAGTGGATTTGGGCAGCAAAATTTTGCGAAAGCGCAAAAATTTGCTGACCTAATCCCGGAAATAAATTCGAATAGCGAATAACTTCGCTATGAGAATTTATTTTCAACCCCATGAGAATTACTGACTTCAGTAATTCTCATGGACTGGGTTAACCCCAGCCTTAACATGAGAGCGACTCCACTCTAACATACTAGCTTCTGTAAGCCACACTTTATTCTCTCATCAATATATCAAAAATGTCAATGTTGTTTTTTTCTTGAGGTTGTAGTTGAGGATCTAACAAACGAATGCTAGGCACATACTTATAGTCAACGTCTAGTTTATGTCCGAGCATACTCTGCGGTGTTTCACGCCAATTTTTTACACCAAGTGTCGAAGCGTTATTATCTTTTAAAATATGTTCTCTGCCAGCTATCGTTATAGTTAATAGAATGCCATCAAGAGTAATGTATCCATGTTTTTCGAGCGTATTAGTGCTCTTTATAAACTCAGGGAAAGATACTCTTATTTTTTTAAACACAGAGTAGCTATCTAATATTCCATTGCTGGAAGAAAATAACGAACGTAAAATTAAATTATTAATTTTTAATGAGTTTTTCATTCTTATGCATCTCCCATTGCTCTGATTAATAATGTTTTTCTTGTTTTTTTGTTCTTATACTCTGCCCACCAAAAGATAGGGAAAACACTGTTTGGTAAGTTTGTGTTAATTCTAAAATATAGGGACTCTGCCTTGCCAAATCCTAAACTTGGCATTTCTCGACCATTGAAATCAGTTGAAAGTATTCCTTCCATCTTCTCCATTAAAGCTAAGTTCTTTTCAACCAAATTTTCATTAAAATATTCACTTATCCCCTTGGCTAGAGTTATTTGTGAAGATATCTTAATCCCATGATCAATAACATTGTTTAGCCCTGTTTTAGTAGAGGCAAGAACTTTTACTCTTATCGAATAATCAGTTATGCCACTCTCCGAAAATTGTCTTTTAATCGTATCTACTCTTCCAATTACCGTTCTTCCAGAACCTACGAATTCATCAACTAGGATTATATCTTTTAACGGCGCATTAGATTTTATAGTTTTATAGGAGTGAAGAGCATCGTTTATTATTTTGTGTCTAGTCCATGAGTGCTCTTGTAACAAAGGTTTCAAAGAATATATTGTAGATTGGCCGCTATCAGCACCAGAGCCGACACTCATTGCGGCAATTAAAGTTGTTTGCTCATGAATTTCTGGCTCAGTAACTATCTCTAACGCAATTTGGCGCATTAAAAATTGGTATCTAGTATTATCTACAAATTCGAATCTATTTACTAAATCAATCAAAAGTTCTCGGGATTCTTCATCATTGCAATCCTCAAACAACAGATGATCGATTAAATCAGTCTTCTCTTGTAACCAAGGCTGATTTCTCATCAAGCTCATTACTACTCTAAATGCATCTCTTTTCATTATATATAAGGTTAATATTTTTAATGCATCATGGCGATTTAATTATCGTATACCATTGCTTTGACTGATTGTCAATCTTTATGGTGATGCTTAACTTTATGGTTTGTCTCAAAAACTTTACTTTCTCTTGAGAGGTGACTGTAAGGTTTTATATTAAAATTACTTGTGATGCCTTAAGACAGTTATGTCTAATTTTTTTCATTACTTTATATATAGTTATCTGAATAATATATTGATCATTTTTATCACCTTCAAGGTTAAAAAACGTCATATTAAACCGGCCACGGCCGGTTTAATTTATACACCACACGCTGGCAACCAATCTACCTCGCTGTCTTCATGCAGCGTAAGATTGGTCTGTATGCCATTGTTCGTACGGCGCTTGAGCAACACGCGCTCATACTCTTTTAGCGTCTGAGGCACTGCCTGGCCGAAAGCCGTCAGGCTGAGCGGATGCTGATGGCCGCGCGATTCCATGAAGGACAGATACGCATGGTAGAGATAGCGCTTCGGGTTTATAGGGCGAATATTTGCGTTCCCGATAAACAACCCATTTGGCGTGCTCAATGGCATCAGGTAGCCACAGAAATCGACCAGCGGATCAGCCTGGCGTTTAACTTCCAGCGCTTCGCCGGATGACTGCTGTGCCTGCAACAGCTCGCGCGCTTCATCGGGTGACGTGAATCGCTGCATCAGATGACGGACAATCACGGCCAGCTCGGTACTGATTTTGTCCAGTAGCTGCGGATCGCGCTCTTTTGCCGGTATCACTTCGGGGAACGTCAGGATAACCCGGCGGCGTGACACGCCGCCGCTGCGGTCGCTGAAGCGCATCGGATTGTTGTTCACCGCCAGAATCACCGCCGGGATGTGTGTGGAGTAGGCGTCACGATATTTCGGGTCGATAGCCACCGCATCGCCGCCGGTAATGGCCTTGATGCCTGCGCCGTCGCCGCTCCATTTTTCCTGATCGGGCAGGATAATCAGTGAAAATCCCACCACGCTGGCGCGCTCGCGTGAGGATTCCAGCGTGTCGATAGTGGCGGACGTGGTGTTGTCTTTTCCGGCCAGCAAAGTAGCAATCGAGGCCATGACGCTTTTACCGCTGCCGCCGGGGCCGGTCACCTCAAGAAACATCTGCCAGTCATAGCGGTTTGCCAGTACCATAAATAACGCTGCGAGAATGCGCTCCTGCTTGTCTCGATTATGCCCGGCGGCCCGCGTTAACCAGCGCCAGAAAGTCGGGGCGTGGTCTGCGAGATTTTCACCAGGACGCGGTGCGGTGTAGTCCACACTGTTGACGGTGCGCAGCCAGTGCTCGCGGCGGTGCGGGCTGAAGGTGCCTGTTGTGGTGTCATACACGCCGTTACGGAAACCAATCAGGCGACGGGACGGTTCACCCATCTGCGGCACCATGAGCTTGAGCGTGTCCAGCACGCTGCCGATACCGGCGGCCGAGAACGGTGCGCGCACTTTCTGAAACAGCGCGGCGATTTCCCGGCGCAGTGTCTTCGCCTCCATCACCTGCCATGCGCCGTTCTCATAGCGGCAGATTTCCTCCCCGACCGGCGGCACGGCCAGCGCCTCTCCGTAATGGGCGACCAGCAGCTCGGCTTTCTGGCTGGCGCTCATCGCTTTCAGGTCAGCCTCGCTGACGGATTCAAATGGGCTGAGGGGCTGCGGCTGCGTAAAGGCGATGAGCTGCGCCTGCGTGGCGATATCACCCTTCATCTGCCACACGTCGTGCCAGTCACCCTTAACCGGCGGAAGGGCGGCTTTACCGCCACAGGCTTTCGCCGCTTCCTCTGCCTTTAACTGGCCGGTGCCGTTGTCATCATGGTCGGCGGCAATTATCATCAGCGCGCCGGGGTATGACTCACGCAGCCGCTTTGCCAACGCAGGGAGGTTGTTGGCACTCAGTGCCACGTATACCGCCTGCCCGGTCAGCCGGTGCACGGTCAGGCCGGTTGCGTACCCTTCGGTGAGCCACAGCGTTTTGCCATCCGGCTCGCCTGTCAGCCAGTACGTGCCTTTCACCTGCCCACCGGGCAGGGTACGCTTGTCGCCTGTGGCGCTGATGAGCTGAACATTAACGGCCGTACCTTCTTGACCGGCAAGCGGAATGAGCACATCCCCGGCGGCAAAGCTGACGCCGCCACAGTGCAGCGCATCAGCAAGTGTGAGCGCCTGCGTACCGTGCAGCCCTTTCGCTGAAAGGTAGGCGTTGTCCGTGCGACTGACGGCGGCGGCGATAAGTGTCTGTGCCCGTGCGGCGGCGTCTGCCTGCGCAAGGCTTTTGTCTGCGGCTTCATCATGCATAACCGGGGCTGACTCCGGCAGCGTGCCGAGCATTCCGGCCACCTTCATGGCGGCCTCTTTAGCGCTGATACTGAGCGCCTTTTCCACCAGGTTAAGGCCGTCACCGGCCCCGCACTGGTTACAGAGCCATGTTCCGCGCCCGTCCTGATTGTCGAAGCGGAAGCGGTCTTTGCCGCCGCACGCCGGGCAGGCACCGTGTCGCCCCCCGGCGTGCACGCTGATTCCGAGCGCGGGCAGCAGTTGCGGCCAGAATCCGGTGGCCGCTTTTACCGTGTCAGAGACAATGTGTTTCATCTGCAACTCTCCCTCAGTGCAGCGTGATGCTGCTTGCGGCCGCAAGCTGGCTGCGGAAAAGTTCATCCATCATGGTGACGCCGAGCTGCGTCAGGCGCGGCGGCGCGGTCAGCAGATCCGGCTCAACCATATCGCCCAGCATGGTGCAGGCCATCTCCATGCCCGCATCCGGGCCGTGACGGCGCACATAGAAGCCTTCCAGCTCAAGGGCGATAGTCATCTGAAGCTCATCGAGCGTGGCTGACACGGTAATGCCGAAGCTTTTGCAGGCATTCAGATAGCCCTGAGCCAGCGCGCGGCGGAAAACGGCGGTGCGTACCTCAACGGGCAGGCAGGAGTGATTAACGGTCATCATGGCGGGCCTCCGTGGCTAACATGCGGGATTCACAGGTTTCAACAACTTTACCGAGCTGGTCGGTGAGCAGGGCGATGACCGAGGCAAGCGCCGCGCCGTCCGGGACGCAGCCGCGCGCGTTCAGGCAGTTCACCGAGTCGAACATATCGAGCACGGTCACGCCGACTGTGTGCGCGTGCAGCAGACGCAGATAGTCAGCGTGGGGGATGGGGTAGGTGTCATGATTATTAAAGTGTTGAGAAAGGGTGTTCATGCCGCCACCGCCTTAACCGGCAGACGACCGGCAAAGGACAGGACGTAATCGCGGGCGAGGCTGGCGCGGGCGCTGCGCTCATCGCCTGCCACGGTGCGCAGCATACAGGGACGTGCGGTCGCATCGGTGCGGCGTACTGCGGCAAAAATAAAGGTGAATTCGGGGTGAGCGGCAGTAAGGGCCGTTGTCATGAGGACAATCTCCATTGAGTAGCGGTTAACGCCACCACCGGAGCTGCAAATCTCATGGGTGGTGGCCCGAACGGGGTTTGCAGTACCGGCCTCAATGGATACCGGCCAGCCCGAAGGCTGCCCCGCCCGGGCCACCATTATTTGACAGCGACTGCGGTCTAAGAACCACAGCCTGAAAAATGGGTAAGCCAGAGCAATGACACAAAAAAACACGCTTGGCGCGTGTTGTGTCGCCATTGAGTTACACGGGCTGCAAATCCCGGCTGCCGATTTTGCGGCAGCAAAAAAACTGTATAACGGCCGCTCGCCAGAGAAAAGCCTTTTTTTAAACATAGGGGCGATTTCCTCAGCAACCGGTCAGGACGTGATCGGATTGCGGCGGATTTGATCGGAATTCCCCGCTCTCTTCCTTCGTCCGATGTCTGACAGGCTTCGCTTTTTTACTCATAACGGAGATGTAACCGTGTATTCCTCTGGTAAAGGGCAGTGCGGTTGCTGGTTTGCCGCTAACGGCTGCCGTCAGGCTTTCTGCAATAAAGGCGGCTTCTTCGCGGGTTAGCGGACAGGTTTTCGTGCCAAACTTCGGCGAAATCACGATGCACCTCCAGCACGCTGTGCGATACGAGCCTGCATCCAGCCGTCAATCTCTGACGCCAGCCAGGCGACGTTTTTACCGCCGAGGGAAATCTGTGAGGGGAACTGCTCCCGGCTGATTAAATCGTAAATGGTCGAGCGTGACAGGCCGCAGGTGCTGATGACTTCCGGCAGGCGCATAAAGCGGTCGCGTGGGTAAACGGCATCACGGATTACGGGAATGGCAGGAGCTGGTACGGATGAAGCTGCGTGCATGGTGTTACCTCATTATGAGTCCGGCCGGTGCTGTCCGGTTCCGGTAGTGCCTTCAGGTAACCCCCTATTCTGGTTATATTTCTGGTGAAGTAAACAACCCCCTGATTGCTGAAAAATGAGCAAAAAGCACTTCTCTTACCTCCTGTTTGCCTTTGTTTGCCAACGTTTGCCAGTGTTTGCCTTTTAAGAGCTTTCAGCGATTAAAAAGCTTTTATTAATAGAATTAAAATCTGAAAAAGGCTCGCCAGAAAAAAGCTGTTTTCTGAGACTGTGTGAACACAGGTGAATACTCAGTGAAGACTTAATTTTAAAGTGTTCACTGCCTTAATGACTGTATTTATTATCTTTTTTATCTCAGTGAATACCAGTGAACAGTTATATAAGAAATATTATCAGTTAAGTGCCACCTCCTACCGGTTATGCCCTTGTTTGTTCATCGACAGGCGGAAAGCAATGAAATGCGCTGTCCTGTGGTACACGACAGAATGGCCTCATCCTTTACAGACGATGAGAGACAACCATGACTACCCCGGAACAAAAACCTGCATCACTGGAACGCTTCGAGAAAGCCCGCGCTGAACATACCGAAAGAATGAAAGCCTATAACGGCATCTGCGCCGATATTGCCCGCTGTGAAAAAGAACAGCAGGCAGCCATCGAGGCAGGGAAAGAAGCCGAGAGCAGCTGGCGCACGAGCTTTCGCAACCTGCGAGGCAATCTCACCGACGAGCTGCGCGCCCAACATTCTCAGCGCATCGCCAGCCGTGAACTGGCCGATGAGTTCGGCGGACTGCTAAAAGAGCTGGCGCTGGATAAGCAGGAGGCGATGCTGAAATGCTGCGGCAGTGGTAAAGAGTATGTTGAATCGCACCGGGAGGCTTTTACCGGGTTTGCGGATGTGCAATGGCAGTCAGCCCTGCGTAACGTAAGTCCGTCGCTGCTGTGGGCCATTAAGCTGCGTCTCCGTCGTGAAGAGCTTTCCCCAACGTTTGCCGGAGACGACCGGGATAGTATTAAGGACGTGGCATATCTGGTCGGTGAAGCGCTGACGCGGGCTGCTGCTCTGCCAGACAGCATACTAAATGAGGCTCCGCTGCTGGAGAATATTGGTCTGTATCGCCCGCCGCTTACGGGTATTGATATGGAGCTTTACCGCCATCCTATGCGCCGCCAGAAGCTGGCTGAATCAATCCGGGCGCAGCGTGCAAAACTTCAGGAGGGCAGCCAGAAATGATGCACTGTCCCTACTGCAAAAGTGCGGCGCACACCAAATCGAGCCGCTATATGTCCGAAGAGGTGAAAGAGCGTTATCACCAGTGCACTAACCTGGACTGCTCTTGTACTTTCAAGACGAATGAGAGCATCACAAAGGTGATCACCGCACCGCCACAGCCGGAAAAAATACCGGTACCATCACCGGAACCAGCAAGAGAACGCCAGACGCTGGGCCGTTATGGTTCTGCATTCCGCCAGATTCATTAATCCCTCACACTGCCGCTGCATAACCAGCGGCTTTTTTATTCCTGTCTTTGTCTTACTGAAGCCTTTTTTCTGGCGAGCCGCTTTGTAAAGAGCCGTGCATGCATAGCGTGCATGGATCTGCATGCAAAATCATGTACCGCTTTTTCCCATTCAGGCCATACAGAGCGCGGCCCGGCCCATAGCATGCACCTGCATGAAAAGCGATGCATAAAGCGGGCAGGCGTGGCGGGGATAGCATTGCGCGCGGCTTCTTTATGCAACTCCTGGGCGCAATCAGCTTCCTTTCATGTGTATTAGCTCAAACATGAGCTGACAGTTTTCACTGGCAGCAAACAATCAAATCTGACAGTCTGCTTAGAGCGGAATCGGACGATGCAAGAAAATACAAAAAATAAATCCTTTAAAAAAGTAGCATTACTTACCAGCCCAAACAATGTAAATTTTATTAAATGGTTTAATATCCTTATCTTAACCTTGAAAGGAACTGACAATGCTAGAAATAAATAGAAATGAGTGGATGGTAAATGCTCACGAAGCAATTGTTAAAGAGTTATCAGATAGCTTTCAAAATCAGCAGCAAGACTCATGGAGTGAAAACTATATAACAACTAGGATGTTGATAGCACTTCTAAATTTTGGTCAAGATATTAAATGGACTTCCATGTCTCAAAGAATAAAATGGGATTCATTTAAATTAAAAGGTGCTAAAGAAACTGCACTTGGTGACATCGCTTTTTTTATAAAAATAATGCTAACATCTGAATTGTATTTAGAGGGGGTTGTCTTTTATGAGGCTAAAAGGCAATACTACAATGAAAAACATGATCCTCTAGGGTTCAATTCAATAAAACTAGATCAGTTAGTTAGGATTCAAGAGTTTACAAGTGCAAGTAATATTCTGTTATACGATGTGGATATTAAAAGAGGGAGTGCTGGAGCTTTTTCCTTGCCTACACTTTTCGTTGAGAAGTTAATAAGTGAAGCACCATTAGCTGTACCGGGTCGTATATTGACCCATTTTGGCAATCCTTGGGTGAAATCATTGTCTGAAAATCTTTCTGGATTTGGCCTCGATTACTCACCAGATGCGGTTAATAAGATGAAGGAAGTTATAAAATCCTCAGAACAACCATTACATGTTATTAATGCTAGCACGAGTATGTTAGGTATAATCGAGCCTGAATTGGACAGCAGCTTTATTCCAATGGATAGCTATGAAAATTTGATGCCTCCTCCATCGCCAGATGCAACTATCTCACGTTCCAAGAAAAATAGGATGGATTAAATATTGAATGTTTTCCTCTTTAAAAAACATTAACTGAGGGGGGGGGGCGATCGATGTCCCCTTCTGGCACAAAGCTGCCTGTCAGATTAGGTTTGCCTCTGTGCCATAGCTGTGTCACGTCAAATCGAAGCTAATAAATTTCATATTAGGCTAACTTTTATAGGTGAATGTGCCCCACCAACTCATCATGTCTTTACGTTGTTCGAGGTAAGTTGAACGGTTGTAGGCTCTCCTCACTTCGTTTTTATCGCTATGTGCAAGAGCTGACTCAATGACATCAGGGTTAAAGCTGGCTTCATTTAGCGCTGTACTAGCTATGGAACGTAGACCATGAGCAACCAACTTACCGCCATAACCCATGCGCTTTAACGCGGCATTCGCAGTCTGGCTATTCATTGGTTGTTTGGGATCGTTACGGCTTGGAAAAACATGTTGCCGGCTACCGCTTAGAGGCCTCATAACCTCGAGTATTTCCAACGCTTGTTTTGATAAAGGAACGACATGTTCGCGCTTAGCCTTCATTCGTTCTGCTGGAATAACCCAAAGTTTCATATCGAAGTCGATTTCTGCCCACTCTGTTCCTGAGGCTTCTGAAGGTCTTACAAGGGTGAGTAGTTGCCATTCTATTAAACATCGGGTGGCGATTGAAAGATTGGACATCACTAATGAACGCATTAGCTTTGGCAGTTCTTCCGGGCGTAACGTAGGCATATTTTGCTTTTTAGGTTTCTCAAAAGCCATCCCAACGCCCGAAGCAGGATTCGCATCAATCAACCCTGTGTTGACTGCAAAAATCATAATCTCGTTAATGCGCTGCACTAACCGGCGAACAGTCTCAAGTGCGCCGCGAGCTTTGATTGGCTCTAGGGCTTCAACAATCGTCCTGGCTTTGAGCGCCTGAACAGGAATCTCACCGATAGTAGGGAAGATGTCTTTCTCCAGCGATTGCCAGATATCTTTCGCATAATCTTCGGTAACGCTTTTGCTCTTAAGCTGGAACCACCTTCCGGCAACAACTGAAAAAATGCTATCCAGCTCCATTTGCTGTTGCTCTGATACTTCCTCTTGCTGTTTTTGCGGGTCGATCCCTTGCGCAAGTAGTGACAAATATTGGTCACGCATCTGGCGTGCGGCAGCGAGCGTCAGGGCAGGATAAGAGCCAAGGCTGAGATTTGTACGACTGCTGCTATTCGGCCGCTGGTAGCGAAAACGCCATAGCTTCTTACCAGACGTTTTGATGAGCAGGAAAAGTCCGTCGCCATCGTGCAACGTGAAGTCTTTTTCTTGAGGCTTAGCTTTGAGGATTTCGTTGTTGGTGAGGGGGCGTGTCATCCGCGCCATGACTGGTTTCCGTCCATAATTGGTACACGTTTTTGGCCCACATTATAGCGTGTACCTAAACGTGTACCAATTATCTCTGGATTCAGGCGGATCGTCTCGGAAGGTTATAGACACAAAAAAGCCCGCAGGGCTTGTGCCTTGCGGGCTTTCAGGACTTCTGCGGATGGCACTGGAACCATCTTTGAAGAATTTTGGTGGAGCTGGCGGGAGTTGAACCCGCGTCCGAAATTACTACACCGTCGGCACTACATGCTTAGTCAGTTTTT
>Ga0308162_1002230_pt1 | contig 13110 bp, 18 predicted proteins | sample PhySR2_FD_201370 | JGI IMG/M metagenome (GOLD analysis project Ga0308162, IMG submission 201370) | Phyllosphere microbial communities from UC Gill Tract Community Farm, Albany, California, United States - DLSLS.R2 | ecosystem: Host-associated > Plants > Phyllosphere > Unclassified | place: USA... | reverse complement strand
TCTTACCAGTCATTACGTTTGCGTTTGCGTTTAACTGACATTCAGAAAACGCATAGATCACATAGAAAACGACCACATCCCCAGTGTTTAACACATAATATTGTGAGGAATCAGCGTCCGCCCTTGGTACAAAGCAGCCTGTCTGCCAACTGAAGTTGGTTAAATCTTGCCTGTTGCATGTCTGTCAGATTTTCTCGATTACTGATTAACAGCAGCCTTCACTTCTACACGAGAGCTAAAAGCTGTTCCCGATTTAAGTACTCCGAAAATTATATGGATAAGTTTGCGCATGACTGCCCCCACGACAAGCATTTTTGGCTTACCGGCAGTCAGAAGGCGCTGTCCAAATATACGGATGTCCGGGTTGTGTTTTAGCGCAACCAGAGCGGGCATATAAAGTGCGCACCGGAGTCTGGCATCTCCCATTTTCGACATGCGTGTTTTGCCCCGGACTGATGATCCGGACTGGTGATGGCGGGGATTAAGTCCCAGAAAAGCGGTCACTTCCCTGGCTTTTCTGAACTCTTTGCTGGCCATGAAGGACAGCACCAGACTGCTCGAAATGGACCCGATGCCTGGAATTGACTGCAGCAAATCATCCTGTCTTTTCAGCTCAGGATCATTACTGATGTGGTCTTTAATTTGCCGCCTTACCGCTTCAAGTTCCATCTTAAGATGGTTGATCATGCGTTCCACTGAATCCTGAGTGTCAATATCTGCATTTTCGCGACGATTGCATTCCATTCTCAGCATACCGTTAAGTGCATCGATACGCCGTACAAGAGCCTTCAACTTTCTGACGGGCGCAGCTACGGGTTTCCATTGGTCTGGCTGCATGGCTTTACAAAAGCGTGCAATCAACCGGGAGTCTGCTTTATCAGTTTTAGTTCTGGTAAGTTCAGAAGCAGCAAATCCCTTAATTCTTGCGGGGTTAACGATGCTGACTTTCAGATTCTTTTTGTACAGAAAAGTAGCGAGGGCAGTACCATAGTTGCCAGTTGCTTCAAGACACACATGAATGTCCGGAATATTGCCTGCCTGCAGCCACTTACTGAGTGCTGTAAAGCCGGCGGGGGTGTTTTCAAATGCTTTACACCGATAAACCCCATCACAGAGTTCAGCTGCATCAAACTTCTTACTGGCAATATCAATTCCAAGATACACAGTCATAGCTTTTCCTCGTTGAGTTCAGCTGACCTACCTTGCAAATTCAGGCTCACCGGTATGCGGGGCCACAGATACCCTTCGGTCATACGCTGAAAAGAGAGGCAAAGCGGCAGTTATCTTATTCGCTGGCTCACTGGCCAAAGGATGTCGCCGGCCTGCTTTGCCCCGGTTCTAACACACAGAACCTGTCTGTTCTGTGTGGCTGATTATACAAGGATGTCGTTCAGGTCGAGACGGCGCTCGATGTAGTCCGTTGCCGGTGATGGAAATCCCATATCTACCTCACGTATCCCATGTTGCGGAGAGCCCACGTCTTGTTTTCACTCTCTTCCGTGACAAGTTCGAAAAAGAAGTTCTGATAGCGCCGTATCCACTGGTTGCACTCTGCCAGCGTCCATACGTGATTCAGGTCATCGAGTCTCTTCTGAAATGCCGCAGTGGTGAGCGTCTGCCTGCCACGGCCATCCAGCGCTAATGAGCCCATGAAGGCTGCCTGTATGTCACTCTCTCTTGTCGTGATAAATCCTCCTCTGATAAACACTGTATGGATAAACAGCAATATCGATCGGTAGGATTGATCAAGGCGAAGCGAGTCACAGATTTGTAAAGGCGCTGAGGCGAAAGGGATTTTAATCAGGCGAGTATAGGGAAGAGTGACTAATCTAAAATCAGATCCGCAGCCTGCTGAGATGGGCGCGGCTGAGTCATTGCCCGGTCGCCGGCTTTTTTCATTGTAAATACATGAATTTTCGTTCACAGATGTTAATATGCGGATTACCATTTAGGACCGTGTTAAATCGTCCATATATTGTCTTTACAGGAATGTACTCTCATGACGGACAGGAATAATAAAATATTATTAGCTCTTAACTTAATGGCTGGTTTAATTCTGGCATGCTTTTTTGTTCACCTCCATTATCAGCCTGACAGTGATATAGCAAACTCTGCGGTAACATGGCATGAAGTTAGCAGGAAGGGTCTTAGTTCATTGAATGATTGGCGACCGACTCCTGACAATTGGTACTTTTCGGTATACCCGGTTAATTATTTAGTATTTTACATTTTCGGTAGTTCGCCTTTTGTTATGGAATTAATCGAGGTTTTTCAGCTATTTTTACTAGCACTTTTTAGTTCCATGATTTGCTACCAATTAACGAAAAACTCTAAGTCATTTCTTCTTATTCCTCTACTTTGCAGCCTGTCAAGTTTCTCATTTACAGTTGGGTATATATCACACCCTGCGTCGCATAATTTGACCAACCTGTATGGCTTGGTTAGCATATACATTTTTATTGGTAAGAGACGGGATTGTTTGACGTGGAGAGATTTTGCAATTTTACTGATAAGCATAGCGGCTTCAGTTTCAGATCCGTGGTTTTTGCCAGCATTTTATTTACCAATGTTTATATCTTCAATTTATTGGTCTATTTCAAATAAAAAATTAAACATCACTAGCCACTGCTTGTGGCTAGCTGTAGCTGCATTAATCTTTAGTCACGCTATCGAAAGATATTTTTACCTTCCTGTGGCTTCATTTTCACTCGGCCCTATAAGTCAGTGGCTTAACAATTTTTACTGGCTTATGTTTGGTGTGGGAGGGATATCTAATATTTTTCTTATCAATTCAAAGTTTACATACATTTCATCAAGCGCAATTTTTTTATTTTTCATATCATATGCACTCTATGCCTCCTCCATAAGAAAAGACATTAAAGTTTTTATAGCAATGTCAATATTAGGAATATCTTCATCATTTATAATCGGGAGTAACGTTGGCGCTGAAAAACATGCACGGTTCTTTGTTAACATTACTTATATTGGGTTAATAATCTGTTTTTCTGCGCTGATCATGAGTAGAGTCAGAATGTTTTATATATTCTTTTTGTTACTTATTGTTTCTCAACTATATTCACACACTCAGCCTGAAAGAAGGTTATTACCTTGGTCTTCTGTAAAAGTCCTTAACACATTAAAGAAACATAATTTGGACTACGGTTTTGGCCCATACTGGGGAGCACAGGCTCTAGCTGTAACATGGATATCTGATTTTAATGTTGCATTAAGGCCGGTCACATTTGAAAAGGATACTGGACATATGATTTTAGGGGGCAGGCCGCAAACTTTCGATCATTGGTACAGCGCACCTTTAAACAGAAAAACATTTATCATTATTATGACTGATGTAGAAGAATGTCACGAATTGCAGACGTGCCTAAACGGCGTAAAAGAGCAATACGGAAATCCTGATGAAATAATTAATGATAGTAATGTGAATATTTATGTATACGATAACGGCCTAAAACCAAAATAATGAGTGAAATGATTATCGCTCGCATGATTTCATGGGTCAGTTTAAGATTTTTTTAAGCGTGGCAATAAAAAATATTTTATTGCATGCCCCCATGGACTGTTACGCCAGCAGCGGCACATGAAATACAAGCCATGTTGTCATTAAGGGAAATAGCATCTTGATAGATGCTATTTTTAAATTTAGCATAAAATTAAATTAGTTGCAGATAACTTTATCCTATTGAGGAACTCCATTAATCACATCAAAACTCGCATCGTCATAAAATAGACCGTCATCTTTATTATAAAACATACCGGACTGACAAAAAACTCCACTTTCAATTTTAATGAAGTAATAACCATCCATAATGAACGAATCATCAGCCACTATGGTGTTAAATACCTCAGTGTCGTTGTTTAATATCATTGCGTAATTTGACATTGTTTACCACTCCAAAATTAGAAGTCCGGGCGCTCCTGCTCCGCCACTTTTTCCAGTCCCGACCTGACCAATTGTAATGAAAGCGCCTCCACCCCCACCAGATGCTCCATAGCCAAAGGCATCTCCACCTGAAGTTGCAGATGCCCCGCCAGCAATCCCTGCAGCTCCGCCGCCGCCAAATGCAGTCGGTGCACCAGCGCCTCCTGAAGCATAAATCACAAAGGTTCCACCTGTTGGAACGGCAGACATACCGTTTCCGCCAGTAGGGTAGCCAGTTCCGCCTGCACCGCCAGCAATAGTTGATGTCCCATATGCCCCAGCACCACCGGCACCGCCTCCGCTGAGAGTTAATAGTGATCCGAATATAGTGCTGCCGCCTGATGAGCCAACTCCGCCATTTGAGCCGGTAGCGCCACCACTTCCGCCTGCACCGCCGCTACCAATGGTGAAAGAGATAACTTGTCCGGGCGTTACATTGATAGGTGTTTTTATAACTGCCTGAGCAGCTCCGCCCGATCCGCCAGATGTAGATGTTGAGCTGTTAGTGCTTGAACTTGCGCCGCCGCCACCTCCGCCACCTCCGCCACAGCCAGTAACGTAAAGCGTTGTTACGCCTGCAGGTACGGTGAAGCTGCCTGATGCTGTGAGCTTTCGTGATCGCGCTGAAGAATTAGCATTGGCAATAAGCCCAGCTTTCAAGTTGGTAAGAATTGTTGCTGGAGTGCCGTTGTCCAGAACGTCAGTGACAGCGCTGTCAGAAATAAATTGCGCCAGTACGTATGCCATAACCGACGACTGCCTTAACGCTTTGTTGATCTGCGCCGAGCTGGCCTTTCCTGCCTGAAAACCCGTGAGCAATGCTGCAAGAGCCTCATAATCAGCCTGCGTCGTCACGTTTGCACTATTCGCATTGGCGAAAGGTTTAAAGTTATTTGTAGCCATTAAAGAGTCACTCCCCATGCGCCATCATCGAATCCGGCAATAAATTCATTATCCATGTCGAACCCGAAAAATTTCGTTCCGACAGATGGTGTTAATATTGAAGGTGTCTGAATATCTCCAGCCCAAACCCCCGCAGCCTTTACAGTCAAATAGCCCTGTTTAATTGCAGCAATGAGCTCACGCGAAACCAGAGAGATATCGCTATCAGGGAACACCCATACCGCTATCGTCATGTCCTGGTTATCTACGATTTGCATTGTCAGTCCTGAACCTGCCAGCGCTGTTTCAAGAATCGAAGGCAGGCTATCGTTAGAACCATCCCAGTTGTTAATTGCTATTTTGGCTTTCAGGATAATTCGGTAGGTCTCATCACTGAGGCTGGTATATCCGGAGTCAGGATCATATGGCCCCTGCCACACCCCCTGATCCCATCCAAGTCCATCGGTATCAAACGAGAAATAAACACCTGATATGGGCTGGCTGACTATGCGGCTTCTTCCAATCCACTCCCCCAGCGCATCCAACTGAACGCCAATCGCCTCATCGATATCAAAAGCTGACACAAGCCTCTCAATGGCGACTGATGTGTCTGTAAGTGGTCGTGTTGAGAGGTCGACGTGATCAACGAACAGGGGCTTACCCCTGTGATAATTCGTTATCCGGTCGGTGTATTTACTCATGGTGACACCGTGATAGAGATATTCGCTGTGCTGCAGGTGGCTGATTCGTTGTAGGCGATGACGATATTTGAGGCTGATACGGCACCGGCTGACTTGCCTATCTGCAGGCTGTTGATGTCGTAATAACGCGCATTGCCGCCACTGACTACGCCGATGTTTGCGGGTGAATACAGACGGCTGAGTAACACATCATCCCCGATTGTCAGCGAGTTGATGTAATCAGCTATCGCCTGCTTAATCTGCTCACCAATTTGCGTGGTGTAGCCGGTGAAAACCTTAAGCACAATGGCCGCATAAATCGGAACATTTGTTGGCCGAGAAAAACTGATGACGTGTGGGTTTCCGTATTTGTCAGGCACCTGTGTAGTCGTAGTGCCGAATGTTCCGACGCCCTGTGCTTGCAGCGCTCATGGATAATGATTTCCTCAAACCCTTTCAGGTAAGTGACACCATCCTCAACGCTGCCCTTCCATTTAGCGGCCGCATCAATCGAGAAGCCCTGACGCGCCAGATAGCTGATCGTTTCCGGTCGGGAGTTATCGCCCTTGACCGGCCACTTAAGCACTTCAGGGATTGAGTCGTAGAACTGCGGCATCTCATCCAGCTCCACGCCGACGCCATATGCCTCGTATTCGATATAGAGCCGGGTGTCGATCATGAACATGCGGATAAGCGTGCTTGGGTCATTTGCGAAACCGAAGTCCGCGCCGAAGAACAGGCGGTCAGCCTGCTGCCACAGGTCATCGGGGAACGCTTCAACCCGGTAGCGGTTTCGGAAGATTACGGAGTCGCTAATCGACTTCGGCTTGCCCAGCCAGATATGCTCATACGCCTCGTAATCGACGCGCTTGCAGTACTCCATCTCTTTGCGGAGCGTGTCCGGCAGATAGGGGTTGTCGTAGTAATTCACCTCGACGGTAATGCTGTCGTCCGGTGGGGTAACGATGAAGCGCTGATAGGTCGGGTCTGACTCTTCGCCTGGGTTAAACGTCACCCAAATCTCTGACCTTTCCTTTCGGATGGTGGGTATCAGAATCGCCCATGAGTCAGAGGACACAGACTGCGCCTCTTCCACCCAGCAGATATCCACGCCTTCCGTTGATTTGATGCCGAGCGGGTCGAAGCGCAAGCCCTTGAACAGGAATTCGCTACCGGATGCGCTGGTGATGCTCTCATTGGTGATGCGAAACCATGGGTTAAGTCCCAGCATCTCAATCTGGTCTTTCAGCAGCTTGTGTACTGAATCCTTAATCGAGTTCTGAATTTCGCGGGTACAGAGTATGCGGAGCTTCTTACTGGCGGCCATGATGACCAATGCGCGTGCAGCAGCCCATGACTTTGCACCGCCGCGCCCGCCGTGGAACGTCTTATATCGTTTGGGCTGGAAGAGTGGCTTGAACTTAGGCGCAAAGCTAAGTCTCGTCTCCGCTGCTGTCATCTTCCGCTCCGAAGCTGATCACGAATGATGGCGTGGCAAGATGAAGGCCATTAGCGCCAACCAGTTCGTTTTTAACGTTGTCTTTAAATGCTTGGACGGTGACATACTTACCAAGCAATTCGAGGTTCTTGACCTTATCAGGCCATTTAATCTTCTTGAGGATGTTCTCTATTGTGGTTTCATCAAAGTTTGTGACGCTGGTATTGATATCGAATCCGCTTAGCGTGGTCCGCCATACCTTCGGCCATTCACTAATAGACTTAATGCCACCGTCATCATTGAGAATGTCGAGCACATCCATCTGGTCAATTTCGATAAGACGCTTCAGCACATAAGCAGCATCAATATTAACTTGCTCATTGCGATCGGCTTTAAGTTCGGCGATCCTGTTTTGGATGTCAGGTTTCGTTAGGTTCTCGCAACCTGATGCGCGGGCGGTCTTTTCGCTATACCCCGCCCGAATGGCCGCTTGCGTGGCGTTCAAATCGATGAGGTACTCGCGGCAGAACATTTCTTGCTTGTCGGTGAGTGCCATATGTAAGCCTATAGGTTATTTTTATGAATTTTGACATTCTAATGGAAGTTTCTGGTTTAACTTTTGATGCATCAACACTCATGAAAGTGGCTGGCGAAAGCAATGATTTAGCAAGTTGCCTTACTGCTCATTTAGCTATTTAACGCTTTTTGGAGGCCTGGATATGTGCTCATACTGGTATTGAGGACTTATTCCAAAAAAATAGTAATGATAAAACTAAAGTTCACTTCGGCATGAACTTCATGAATAAAGCTAAGCTGGCGCAGAGAATGGGGTTACCTAAGTTAGCTTATGACGCGATTGATCAGCTTAATCTGATTCGAAATAATTTTGCGCATCGACATAATTATCAAGGTGCAACAAATGATGAGATGAAGCGCATCATAGCAATTGTCGATAAAATGAATCAGTATGGATTCACTAAGCTCGGTGACCCTCAATATAAATTGATGTTAAATTTTGAGGGACGGGAGGTTACATATCACCTCAACTCGCCAGATTGCCCACATCGCGTTAGATACATGGCAATCACTTATGGCATCCTAATTCGCTGCCTACAGTTTGCTATCAATGAAATAAAGCTTTATTTCAATTACAAAAGAGATTATCGACAGGATGAAATCCTTGTCATTAATGGAGGTTATAATTACTCCTACAACCTTAATTGAGATAGAGACTATTGGATTGCTCTATACCATGCCTGCCAACGATAAGTATTCAGGCGTAGTGTTCTCACGCACTCGGCGTTTTCCACATCAGACTGCAGGTCTTCATCGCTGTTACTTCCGGCCGGACTTAGCAGGCATGGCGGGCTCATCAAATCCTGAGATATTGTTGGCAGCGTCGATTGCTTGTTGCCGCAACCTGACAGCATCATCATCAAAATCACAGCGAGTGCGGCTCGGTTCTTGAACATACTTCACCACGTTACGGGTAATGGTTTGGTAGATGACTTTTCCATCTGCGCTGGCGGCTGACGCTTTCTGCTCAATGGGAACCAGCTTGGCTTCGGCCTTCTGCTTTTTCAGCGCATAGTCGGCGTTCACCTTGGCGCTATGCGCATACCAGCCATTCATGTAGCGGATTTCTCCGTACCCGATGACAATAGCTATCATCACAGCGCTGGTGATCAGGTTGATACGCAGGCTAAATGTCATTAGGACCACCCGCTAAGCACATTGAGCGCTCCATATCGCGACGGTTCATCAACCCGCGCCATTTCTGGCCGCCTGCATAGATCCATCGACGCAGCTCTTCACATGCGCCATCCACATCGCCAGAGTTGAGCTTCTTCAGCAGTGAAGATTTGGAGAACGCACCAGAGCCAACGTTGTAGGTGAAGCTGTAGAGCGCAGCGCGCTGATATTCTCCCAGCGGCACTTTGACCAGGCCATCTACCGACTTCTTAACCGGCTGCAGGTCATTCCAAAGCAGGCGATCGCATTCGCGGTCGGTATACTTCTTGCCCTTGATGATGTCGGTGCCGGTATGACCGTCGCAGACAGTCCACACGCCAGCCACATCTTTGTAAGGCTCGTACACCCTGCCCTCTACTCCATCCTTTCCGCCGAGGAATATCGTAGCGATAGCCATAGCTCCGCCACCCGCGACAGCAATAAGCTTATTGCGCAGGCTGTTTGACATAGCCATGGGTTAATCCTCGTTGATGTCTGGTGCAGTGGGCCAGCGCTGAAGGGCTTTAATCTGCGCTATTGTGGTCTTGCGCTTGTAATACCAGTTGATGCCGAGCGTGAACAGCGCGACCAGAATACCGGCTAGCACGCCTACAGCGCTCCATTCATCAGGACTCAGCCGGGTCAGCAGACCATTAGCGATTGTCCCGGCAGATGCGCCGTAAGCTGCGCCTGATGCCAGTTTGCTCATATCGATACTCATATCACCTCCGTGATTACGGGCGGTGCTGTAGGTAGTCAGAAGAAAAGATCGCCCGTTGCCACACAGGAAAAGGTGAGAGTCGAGGTTGATTGGCAGGGGCGAAAAACGAAAAAGGCACCGCAGAAGCAGTGCCTGTATGAAATTTTGATTAAACCGTTTGTGCCATCTGCCGATAATCCTGCTAACTAGACCCAGCGGGGATTAAATGTGGCAACTAAAAATGAAGGCATTTGCGGTCATTGCCGTAAAACCGTTTCGCCGATAGTGATCGAAGAAAACACTCTTCGTCGTGATAAATGCCAGTGCCCTGAATGTAAGCAGGATTTGTATGCTTGCCGTTCGCCAGGCTGTGATGATTATGCTAAGGGGAGCAAAGGCTATGATGAGGAGCTTTGCCCGGAATGCACGAAATCAATGGCAGAAGGCGCACGCGAATTAATGCGCCCGGCAGCGGCTGCTTTGATTATGGCCGGCACTGCTTATGCAATCGACAAATTGAACGAGAAAGAATAATCCTGTACTTCCCACAACGAAAAGCCCCTGTTTCACAACACGCGTTCATTGCAAAGCAATTTCACGTCAGGAGGCTTTTCTGTTGTGCAGACATGCAAAAAGCCCTCGCAGATGGTGAGTCCGGAGGGCGCTTTGACTATCACAAGTCAATGGAACTGACTGAATTAATTTATCGCGTTAAACAACAGCGCGCAACTTCAACTGTTGAGAATCATATCCCCAGCTTCCTGAAAAGTAAATAGCTCACGATAAAATAACGGGCGATTTTATGCCTGCACTTCCACTTACGCCCTGAAGGAAAACTAAATCATAAGAACTGATCATATATCAGTATTAATTTATAGGAATGTTCTGATAGATTGTTGTGACCGTAGCTACACCAACCTCACATTCAGGATGCCGTAAATTTATGAAAAAGATTGCAGCTCTTTTAATGCTCACCGCAGTATTTGCTTTCTCAAGCTCAGCTATGGCATGCCCTAAAGGCACGCATCCACACGGCGGAACCGGTTCTCACCATGCTGGCGGTACATGTTACTAATCCAGTAATTTAATAAAGTGCAAAGGTGCATGCTTTGAAAAAAACATTAGCAGTACTCTTCCTTGCTTTATCTCTGGGCTCAATTACACAAGCTTTTGCTGGCAACTGCCAACATGCAAACGATACTGCAGCAGATGGCTCTCGTTGTGGCGGACGTTCATCAGATTCACGTCCCGGCGGGAATTGATTAGAAATAACCCACCTCACGGTGGGTTATTTTCAGCCTGTAACGTTATTCAGTGAGGAGTTAGCCCATGATTCCTCAACTTCCAGCTTGCCGATAAGTTGGTCAAAGAATGGCTTTCCACTCCTATCCCACGTTGCGAGGCTGATGGCATCAGTAATTGCATTGATACTGCGAAACGCTTCTACAGCGGGAATCCGCTCATACCCACGCCCACAGCAACGCTTACAGTCGCCCATTACAGGTACGCCCTGCTCTTCAGTCAGCTTACGGTCTAACGCTCGTCCTCGACCGCTACAGTCACGGCATGACGACGACACTACGCCCTTTCCGCCGCACTGCTTACACAGTACCCGTATCGTGTCTTTTACGTTTCTGGCGTAGCCCCCTGATAGCGGCGACTTCATGGAGAACACGTCAGCATCAATGAACCCTTTCGCCTGGCAGCATTCGCAGGGTTTGATGCTGGCAGCGCTGCGGCAATAATCCATGTACGCATAAGTTGCGAGAGTTTGCATCACGGCTGCTTTAACATCAGGGTCTAGCTTGCGTAAGGCGGCAACCTTATCGCAGGTACTCAAGGCATATTCAGTTAATAACGATACGGCGCGTCGGGCGTCGTTATCGCTCACTCCAACTTTACCCATGAATGCAGCATAACCAAGCGGCGCTCGGCTCTGAGTCATTCCCATGGCAGCCATGTAGTCAGTGCCTGTTAGTGCATCTGAAGCCGTTGCAGGCGGCAGACCAGCAAAGCTCGCTGTTTTTGGGAAATGATATTTTACTGTTGCTTCAAGACTCATGGTGTTTAACTCCTCTGCTTGATTAGCTCTCTGGTTTTCTGCCGATAGCGTGCAGCCAGCTCCTGCAGCTCTTCCCGCGTCCACCTCGTCTGCTCAGGCGGACCCATAAGGCGATCGAAAGCAGCCTGCCCGATTTTCTTAATCAGGTTTGGCGTGTAGTTTTCGATGTTGCCGGAAAGGTGCTGATTGCAGGGTACGCATTGCTTATGGCAGTTGGTTTCTTCGTAGCGTGTAGCCGGTGAAGCGCCGCGAGTTCGATAGTGCCCGGCGTCATATTTTCCTTCGTGGAATCGTCCGCAGCTGATGCAAGGATCGGCGGCATCGCGAGTGCGGATATATTCGTTGAAGGCTGACTGAGCTTGCTTATGGAAGTGACTGAGGGGTTTTACTACTAACTTGCGGATTTTGGTGTGGCGCTTTTCCTGCTGAGCTTCATCTTTTCGCCGTCGTTCTGCTTCCTGTATCGCCTTATGCCGGTCCTTCTCTCTCTTTGCCAGTGCTATTACGGTTCCGCATTCTGGTGAGCACCACGTTTGATTTGAGAAACCCGGGTGAAACCATTCGCGACAATCCACGTTCTTACATCTTCGCCTGACTTTTCTCATCGTCCACTCCCATCAGTCCGTTCGGATCGTTTTCTACCCATGACTCTACGCAGGCAGCACAGCAATAAACTTCCTCGGTGGTAAGCCATGCTGGACAGCCAGCGCACCTGATAGCGGAGGTATCGCCAGGCGCAACGGATTGGGTAGTAGTCGAAGTACTCTGCATACTGATAGTCCTCGTTGCACGTTTCGCAATTAGCCCCGTAGTGATACTTGTCTTCTGAGGTGAGGATGGTGTGGCAGCGGCAGCAGCGTTCTATCGTTGTCATCTTCAGCTCCACATTGGGTTTCGATACTGCTTTGATGGCTTTGGCTCTTCCCGGAACTCTGGCAGCAGTGCGCTCACCAGCCACAGGCGTGGGTCTGCTGAGAGTGTCTTCTGAGTTTTGATATTGCGGGAGGCATAGCGGGAAAGGAGTTCAGCGGCGGTTTCGGTGTCTACAGGGTCATGAGTGAACCACGTTTTCATGGCGCCCCCTTACTGTTGAGAGCAGGCTATCCAGCATCGCCATGTTGCAGCTCCGGCCAAAGCCAACGCTCAACGTTCCCATGCAGTACTGGTAGTCGTGGTCAGTGCTGCCGAACTGCTGACGCTTAATCTTGTTGCTTTCGGTCATTTCGTGCAGAGCGACGGCAACATTATTGCGCTTAGCTGAGGCTATTGCGCAGGCGCGGTCAGTGATTTCTTTTGAGGTGTGCCATTCGCCATCAGAAAGCACGTCCAGAATTGCAGTGGTTAATTTACTCATCTTGTTTGTCCTTCAGTTTCTGGTACTCGGAGTCAGCGGGGATGGTCAACACCAGTCCGAACTGCTCACACCACCCCTCAACCTGATTCAGGAAGAAATGCATATCTCCTGTATCAAGACTGGAAGTGTGCCGGGGTTCCCATGTGCTGACCTTCTCGCCGGTTACAAAGTCGGTGTATTCGACCTGCTCACTGCCCAGATAGGTTTTCTTGAGATTCCGCTTTACCCATTCTGCCGTGGCGTCAGTGCGCCCGGACTTAATCAGGTATTCGCTGATTTCGCCGTACCACATATGGGAGAGGGAGTTCTGATTGAGGCTTCGCTTT
>Ga0308162_1002221_pt1 | contig 13170 bp, 15 predicted proteins | sample PhySR2_FD_201370 | JGI IMG/M metagenome (GOLD analysis project Ga0308162, IMG submission 201370) | Phyllosphere microbial communities from UC Gill Tract Community Farm, Albany, California, United States - DLSLS.R2 | ecosystem: Host-associated > Plants > Phyllosphere > Unclassified | place: USA... | reverse complement strand
ATGAAAAATATAACCTATGTCATGTTGGCTGGTTTAATGGCTTTTTGCGTAAACCTTTATGTCGTTAATAATGGGGGCGCTATGCTAACCCTGCCGATAAACGCGGTGGTCTGGATAGTGATTTCTCTGGTGGTTTTATTTTCAGCCTTTTTCCGGAGAGGCCGTAAACACGTATTTACGACGAAGGTGTTTCTGCTCCAGGGAGTTGGGCTTGCGGTATTGGCTATTCCTTTATTCTATACCTCTGCTGTTAATTTCTCTCAGGCAGGTTGGCGAATTGCGGGCTTGATTTTTGGTGGAGTATTTTACTTCGCTTGGTTGCAATTGCGGTTCTCCCGCATGCAGCAGCATGGGGTGTTCTGCGTCCTGCTGCTGGTCGTGACTATGCAGGCGGTATTGGCTCTGTTGCAACTGTTTGCGCCCACCTGGGCATGGGTTCCTTTACGTGGCAGTCGGGTTTATGGCGTCTTTCAACAACCCAATGTGTTGGCGAGCTTTCTTGCCACCGGCCTGGCGCTGGCGCTGATGCTGTTTCTGTTGCCGGGTTTTGCCCTGGCGCGGGCGCGGTATGAGCACTGTCGCCAGATATTTTTGAGTGTATTGCTGTTGGTGCTGCCGGCGTTGCTGGTATGGGTTAATTCCCGCGTCGGCTGGTTGGGCGGGGTGCTGGTTGCCTTGTTGTTTCTCTGGCGCTTTGGCTTGGCGTACCCCGCTCGCTGCAAAACGGCTGCCGGTCTGCTAATTGTGGGAGTAGCGGTAGGGCTGGCTGGCTTTATGTTGAACGGTGAAGAGGGGGGAGTGCGCTACCTCAGCCACGACGGTTCTAATCAGGCACGGCTCAGCATGCTGCGTGACACCCTGGGCATGATTGCGGCTAAACCGCTACTGGGGTGGGGGTATGGCGGCTTTGAGTACAGCTTTATGCACTTTCGCATCATGCAGTCACCCCCAACCATTGTGACCGAAATCGCTAACCATCCCCACAACGAGATACTGCTGTGGTGGGTGGAAGGCGGCATCGTGGCGTTGCTGGGGATGGGGCTGATTATCGCCGGTATTATTCGTCTGGTGATACGTGCCTGGCTCTGGGATCGGCAGGCATTGGCTGAAGGCCGCCGCCGAGCCGGCGAACCGACAGCGTTGTGCTTTGTGTTGCTGCCCATCACCCTGCACACCCAGTTGGAGTACCCGTTTTACCTGTCGGTACTGCACTTTATGGTGTTCTTATTACTGCTGGCGATGCTGGACCGGCAGGTCAGCGGTGTGATGGGACGCAAGGCGCTTCCCTCCCCGATCGGGTGGGCATTGCGGGGTGTCCTGCCAGTGATGTCTGTCGGCGTGATGGTGGTGATGGTCTTTGCTTTGCAGGGCGGGCTAACGCTCACCCGGGCAGAGCGTGCTGGATTGGTGGATGTGCGAGAGGTGAAAGCTATGCCGGCATTGGCGGCATGGGTACACCGGGAACGCAAAATCTTCGACGAACAGGTGAATGTGCTGCTGCGCTACAACGCCACGCGGGATGAGGCGCTGCTGGAGAGCTATGCACAGTGGGCGCAAGCTTATCTGAGCCGCAAGATAGACGCCAACGTCTACGCCAGTCTGATCGCTATTTTGCGTCACCAGTCCCAGGACGTTGTGGCTGAACAGTACTTATGGGAGGCGGGGTTGCTGTTTCCGACAGATGCCCGTTTTCGGCACACACTACATATTTCAGTCGGGGCGGAGTGAGCAGTGATAACGAGCATGACTGTGGCCATTCTTGACCCCAATCGGTTTCTGGCGCAAGGCATCAAGCAACTCTTATTGGCGTACTTGCACGGCCGGGGCATTACGGTGCGTTTTGTCGGTAAGCATGACGTGGGGCGGGCCGATTTGGTGTTTCTGCCCGTGAGTAAAAGCCAACCGGCATTGTTATGCCTACAGTCGTCCGAGCCCTCGCCCCCGGCACCGATGTACATCGCGCTACAGTCGGTTCCACAGGTCGAGGCATTCTCGCCCGGGGGCACCTGCGTGCGGGTGCTGGGTTGTCTGGGTAGCCGTGCCCAGTCAACGGCACTGCTGGGACTGGTTGCCCAGGGGTTGCAGCACTTGGAGGATAGGGAGGCGGCATTACCGCAGTACTGTCCGCAATGTGTGAATACGACCCTGACAGAACGGGAAATGGAAGTGATGTGCTGCATGGCGAGGGGAATTGCCCAGAAGCAACTCACGCAACGCTTGCATATCAGCCACAAAACCGTTAGCTCGCACAAGCGGGCGGTGATGCGAAAACTGGGGTTCCGACGTAATGTCGAATTATACCACTGGCTGCGGCTGGGTGGATTGGAGCAGATAAAGAGACCTTAACCGTGACAAAAACACACATCGTATTTCGCCGTTCCGTATTGCTGTGCCTGCTGGGCAGTAGCCTCTTGCTGAGTGGCTGTCAGGCCACCAAAGGCACGGCCGTGGCCGTTAAGCCGGCGCCTGAACCGACGCCGGAGCAATCGCTCGCCGCGCGCGAGGCCGAGGCGCTTGCGCTGTGCCAAAAAGAGCTGGAGGCACTCAAACCGGTGGATGCCAGGCAATACCAAATATATCAGCAGGAATTCAGTCGCCTGATGAGCGGCGCCGCGCAGTATGCCAATGTGCGCACCCAGGCCAACAGCGGTACGCAGGAGACCGTGGATGCGCTGTACCGTTACAGGGTCAAGCGCCTATGCGCGAACATCGGTCAGGCGTTGCTCACCGGCTTGGCCGACATGGGGGAACGGGTTAAATGATGTTGTCGAGGATGAACGCCCGGCTGCAGCAACTGGCCGTATTGCTGCCGTTGCTGTGGGGGGCCGAGCGTGCACGGGCGGATGAGGGCGTTCCGGCCCTGCTGCAGTTTGCCGAGCAGTATCGTGCCCCGCAGGTGCCTGATGCGCCGGCAAAAGCACCGGGTGTCACCGCGCAGCCGAATACCGCTTGGCCGACGACGCCTGTCACCCTCTCGGACAGCCTGGCCCTGCGCCGGACCCTGAAGGCGAGAGAGACGCAGCTAGCTAAACAACAGGCGTTGCTGCAGCGTCAGGAAAACGAACTGGCCACGCTGCGTCAGTCGCTGGCGACAGAAACCGCCCGTCATCAACAGACGTTAAAGGTGGTGCAAGCGCAGGTGACATCACCGCGCAAGGAAGTTGACTGGGCGCCGCTGCAAAAGCTGGTTAGCGGACTGCGCCAGGCGGCATCCGGTCTGCCGGATGAACAGCGGGCTACTGCGTTGATTACTGAGGCGCGCGCTGCCGCCGAGCGCGAGCGGCTCGCCGTGCAGCAAGCTCAGGACCAGGTAAAAGCCCTGAAAACGCAGCTCAAGGCGTTGCGGGCAGAGCGGAAAAACAAACGCACGGCGCTTACGGCCAGTCAGGAAAAAGAAAAAACAGCCTTGACCGCACAGTTGGCCGCCAGTGAGACGCAACTGACGGCGCTGAAGACAAAGACGCAGGATATGCAGGTGGTGAGCGAGCAGAAAGAAGCCACGTTATCGGCGCTCCGTCAGGAGAACGCCAGGTTGCAACAGCAGCAAATGGCTCTGACCGAACAGGCTGGCAAGGCTGAAACCGATTTAGCCAAACAGACGCAAGCGCTGCATCAGTTGCAAACCGATGTGGATATCTTGCGAACCCGGGCGAAGTGGCTGGTTAAACCGGAGACTTTGAGTAAGCCTGCAGGGCAGCAAGCCTATGCTGCAGGCGTGTCACTGGGCCGGGACGTCTTGTCGATGCTTCACGAACGCAAGGGTTGGGGGGTCAATACCGACCAGCAAACGCTGCTGGCGGGCATTGTTGACACGTTCGCCGGGCAATACCAGCTCACCACCGACGTGCTGGCCCGGGCGCTGGAGGATTCGGAAGCGGCAGTCAATACCGCCCGCAGCAAAACGGCCGCTGCCCAGCATAAAAAGGGGGAAGCCTTTGTTGCAGACTTCAAAAAGCAAAAAGGAGTGAAACAGTCTCCCGCCGGGTTCTGGTACCGGGTGGATTATGCCGGCGACGGGCCGCTGCGAGACACCGACATCGTGGATGTAGTGGTCAAGGAGACCCTGACGGATGGGACCGTCATTCAGGACATGGCGCTCAGTGGCAACGTGCTGTCACAGCCGCTTAAGGCCTACCCGCCACTGTTCCGTGAAGCCATCGGCTACCTGAAAAACCACGGTTCGCTGACCTTGGTGGTGCCACCGGAGCTGGCCTACGGCGAGGAGGGTTATCCGCCGAAGGTGCCACCGAACGCCACCATGGTGTATGAGCTCAGGATAGACAACAGCAAAGGGGCACCGGAGATTTAAGGTGTTTACCGCTATGTCGGAACAGGGTGGAGGGCGTATGAGTGTGGTCGTAAGTAACGTGACATTGCCGTTTTTGAACGATGTGCTGGCGCTGCGAGTGTATATCTGCGCGGAGGAAGAGGTATACCGTTGGCCGGCACCGGTGATTGTCTTGTGCCACGGCTTTGCCGGAGTTCAGGAAATGCTGCTGCCAGCGGTGGCGCGCGCCCTTGCCCTGGAAGGGTTTGTGGTGGTGACGTTTGATTACCGGGGATTTGGGGACAGCGGTGGCGAACCGGGGCGGCAAACCGAAAATAGCGGGAGAAATGAAGACAATGACGATGATAACAACAGGCTGGTCGATGGCCTGGATACTGGGCGGAGCTTTGCTGGTCGTGGGGCTTGCACAGCCAGCGCAGGCATCATTCCAGTTGGAAAGCATGGGAGTGGTGTTAGAGGAAAGCGCCGGGCGGGTGAACTTCAGCATCAAGAACACCTCTAGCGAACCGATTTTACTGGCTACCAAAGTGGTAGATCTGGACGGAAAAAACTTCAGTAAATCGATACTGGTTTCACCGCTGATTTCGTGGATTGGGGCTGGGCAAAGCCAGCAGGTGAACTTTGTGCTCAAGTAAGGCACGGTGCTGTCGCATGAGGTGATGCTGAAAGCATCCTTTGAGGGGATCGGCCAGGTGATCGACAACAGCACACGCATGCCTATCCGCCAGAGTATTGGCATGATTGTCCAGCCCAAGTCAGTGGCGGTGAGTAAGACCCCGTGGGATGACATGCAAGTGACGTACGAGGGCGACATACCTGTGGGAAAAACATCGGGTTGCACGTGATACGCCTGGCGCCGCAACTGGTGTTGCTGCCTGCGCGGAAAAGCGTACCGCTGGATAACTATTACCTGATGTCCGGTGAAGAGAAGAAGGTGAAGGTCGAAGGCAAACCCACGGCAGTAGAAATCATGCCGCTTAGCCGTTATGGATTTAAGCAAGATAACGTGACGCTGCCGGTCAAATAAGGCTGAAAGCAACAAGGCAAGGAGTGAAAAAATGTTAAGACAGCAAATGTTGACTCAGCAAGCGCATGAACTGGTGCTGCATTACCTTGTGGCTCACGGGGAGTCAGGCACGCCTGACGCGTTTTTGGTGAAGGTCTAGCAGATGGAAGTAGTATTCTTAAAAGTGTTAAACAAGGAGCATAAAAGCCCGATGCCTCCTGACGCTACGGACAAGTTATAACGCAGACATAAAGGGGAATGGCATTAGACGGTTGACGACCATTTTTGTAGTAAAAAGGCCCATCATTAGTGACTTTAATCTAATAAAAAACCGTCAACCGATTATAGGTTGACGGTTTTTATTGGTTGGGAGCAGACTTATTGGAGCATTTGCTTATCGAGGTTCTTTAACGTTAATAAAGAAGGTCATTTTACTCACTGACGCTGTCCGCCCCCTCTTTAGGGACAAAATACCAGTGCATCATAACCTCACCCATCCCAATAACTTCTTGCGGCGGGCTAATCATGACTCTTTTTTGGTCATCGCTTAAACTGTCTATGGGGAGATGCGATAAATACTTATCCAGATATTTTAAGTTATTTATTACATAATGCCCATTAGGGTGATTAATGATACGCCACAACTGTCTTCTCTCTCCGTCAAGACGAGGCTCTAATACAACAGGTTGCCAGTGTGAATGGCTTTCATATGCGGTAAGGCAATACTCGGCGTCAATATCACCTTCGGCAAGAAGGTAATAGGTGCACGTATTTCTATACTCTTCAAGGTGCCAATAGTCGATATCTTGGCCGTTTTCTAAAACTAATGTATTCCCATTGATGTTGTCCATTCGATACGACAGTGACATTAGGTCATTCACATCGGCAGTATTAAGTAATCTAATTTCAATAGGGTTATCAATGAATGATGTCATCATAAATACCTCTAAAAAATTGTGCTGAGACTTTTAAAACGAAATGAGTTTTCCTGGTACGATGGCACTACCCATCTCCAACATAGTTTTTGCCATGGGTATCACCATCGGCGATAACTGACGCCCAAGGAGGATCCCAGCATGTTCAATAGCCATTAACATCTCAAAGTCTTTATTGCTCCCTGTAATGTCATCGCTAATCGCTTTCCCAATCCTCACTGTTTGAGCTACGCCATGACCACTCCACCCGTGCACCAGATAATGTGAATTTTTATTCCCAAACTTACGGCAATCCGTAGCGCCATTCAGTGTGAAATCGGTACTGCCGCTCCATACACTTTCAAATTCCAGCCCCTTACATTGAGGAAACACATTATGTAAGCGCTTGCCAAGATAGTTAATGGCCTCTTCTGGCTGCCAGCGATGCCCTGTTCCCTGACCGCCAAAAAGCACTCTGTTTTTTCTTACCGCACGATAATAATCAATTTGCAGTTGGGTATCATATACTGCGCATCCGCCCGGCAATATTGTGGCAATATCACTGCTTAATGGCTTAGTTACGCCAATATAAGAATAGAAGGGGATGGTGGTTTTTCCTGCTTCCGGAAATAAACGGAAGGTGTGATTATGCACTGCAATGACAACGGCCTTTCTTGCCAAAACATTGCCTTTTTTTGTCTCTACCAGTGTGCCTTTTGATGTCTCTGTTAAGCCTATAACCTCACTGTTTTCATACACTCTCCCTCCTTGAGTATAAATTCCAAAACACATCCCCCGATTTAAGGCCAGAGGATGTATTTGCCCACCTAACGTATCTAGTACACCACCATGATAAAGCGGACTGTTGACTAAAGAACGGATCATATGTCGACCAAGAATGTTGGCACTTCGGTCACCCAGATAGTGACGAGCATCAACGCTTTCAGTCAAAGAGGAAAGGTGGCCTTGATGGATCGCTGCCGTTAAATGTCCTGAGGAATACTCAGTATCAAATTCATATCTGGCGCTAATCTCTTTAATAAGATCTATCGCTTCACAGGAAGTGAAGTTCCATAATCGTTTGGCTTCCTCATAGACCAGATTGTCAATCATGGTTTCCGCCTCCCAGCGCGCTAAACCTGGTGTCAATTGGCCACCATTTCGCCCTGAGGCGGATGAACCTATACTGCTCTTTTCGAGTAATACCGTTTCTAATCCCGCTTCAGAAAGATGCAATGCACTGGACGTACCCAATAATCCGCCGCCGACCACAACAACGTCACAAACATCGTCATTTTCCAGCGAACCCAGTTTTTCCCACGGGGATAGTGATGCTTCATAATAGTTGGCTGGTTCGTTAGCGGTATCACTATTACCAGATAACCAACTCCAATCATGAGTCCTGTAGAGATTTGAACTCCCGAAACGTGCATCCTGCAATAATTGTGGTTTCTTCATAGATATCTCTAAATTAACAGGTGAGTGTGAATTTTTATATAACGTTAAATACAGCGAAGACCGGACGGGAAATACTTTAATTTATCTTCCTGTAGTATAACCACTCGCATGTCAATAACAGTCAATAGGGGTAACGATAATTATAGATTTCGTTATTATTTGAGTGATTACAAAAAACTTGCCTTTCACATGATTACGCCATTAAAAAATTCTGACGTACTTCATGTGATTACATCATAGATATTCATAAAGCCGCACAGATAAAGGGGCAAGTGCTGAGCTTGACTTCCCGTTCCGGATTTATTTCACTTTTAATATTGGCCAGTATTTTTAAAAACTGTGGTTATGCTGTTGATAAAACAATAACCGCCACCGTTATCGCGGCAATACCAAACCAGCCAATTGGGCGTAGTCGATGACCAAACAAAATGCGACCAAATGCGGCAGTACCGGTGACGCCAATCGCCCCCCACATGGCGTAAGCCACTGCCAGATCCATGGTTTTCACCGCTTGTCCCAGCAAGGCGAAAGCAATCCAGACCAAAATAATAGCGCCGATGCCCCATCCAATCTTGCGGAAACCCTGAGATTTGGCAATCATCATATTGGCAATAATGTCAATGAACGCGGAAGTCGTTACGAAAAAAATAGCCAGAGTCGTCATGATTAATGTTCCTCACCCAAAGCAACGCAGACAATGCCTACGACAGCAATGCCAAGACCAATGAGTTCTCTCATGGACAGGTTATCCTTGAAAACAAAAACGCCGACCAGGGTTAATAACGCCAAACCCAGGCCTTCCCATATCGCGTAGGCCACGCCGACACCAATTTTTCGGATGGACAGCGCGAGAAAATAATAAGAAAAAGCTAAGGCGGCAGCCATGATGATATAACCAACATACCCGCCATCACGGGCTGCCGATGCCATAAATGAGGTTCCTATCACTTCAAAAAATATCGCGGCCATTAAACAAAGCCATGCCAGCACTCGCGTATTAGAACCAGCTATTAAATTACTCATTATTAACCTCTCCTAAATCAAACTTCTATTTTTCTTGATCATTATCAAGGCGTAACACATACTGTGCAAGATACTTACCATCAGGGAAATTGATACCTCTATGCGATATTCTCATGAAGCACTCCTGGCATTTGTCGAAGCCGTAACTCAGGGGTCTTTTTCATCCGCTGCACGAAAGTTACGAAAATCACAGTCTGCTATTAGTATGGCGATTGCTAATCTTGAAGAAGATTTTGATGTAATTTTATTCGACCGTACATCACGTTATCCGGTATTGACGCCTGCCGGACATAAAGTTCTAGGACAGGTAAAAGAGGTGCTGGCCGCAGCAGGTCGGCTTGAAGAATTAACGCTGCGGCTTGCGGCGGAAAAAGTCATTGAAGATAAGCTGACTATCGTTATTTCTGATGTTTATCAGCTCAACCCAAATCATAAGCTGATGCATAGGTTTGAGAAGTGCTATCCGCTTATTGAACTTGAATGTCTGGATGCTGAAGGTGACGATGTGTTGAGTCTGTTGCAAAGTGGGCGGGCTCATCTTGGATTATTGACGACACAGATGAATTATCCGCAAGATATTATTGTGGAACGTTTGCCTGTGCGCGTTGAAATGGCTTTGTATGTCGGTCGAAAACATCCGTTAACTCTGCTGGAAAACGTTGAAGAGGCCCATCTGCTACGCTACCGCAATCTGTATCTGAATACGCATGTGGGAGCTGAAAACAAACCGCATGGCAATGTATGGTCTGCGTCAGATTATTTTATGCTCCTCGAAATGGCTGAAGAAGGATTTGGATGGGCCGAGTTACCGCGCAGCCTGGTGAAGCAATATGGCAGGGGGAGACTGGTCGAATTGAAAGTGAAACCTTGGCCAAGGTATATCTATTCGGATGCTGTCTGGTCAAAACGCCATCCACCTGGACCTGCTGGATTCTGGTTGCTGGATGAGCTGTTAAAAACAGGTTCTTTATAGTGATGTTGAGAGGGTTTAAGGCTATAGAAAATTTTTTTAGGTTAATTTTCAATAAGATATTTTAAATCAAGATGGGGCTGGCTATCACACCTTTTACAGTTGGCCCTACCCCAAAATCCTGCTCCATTCAGAAACAGAATTCCGGCATGATACACTCTCCCCTGAACGGAGGTGGTGCCGATGAAAAAGTCACGATTCACCGAAGAGCAGGCTATTAATTCTTTGCCTGATTACGCAATTCAGCCACGATGAGAGCTCTTGTATTATGCGGCACTGTGATGTTGGAGATGGGCTGGTTGTCATCAGCATCACATCAATAGTACCGCCGGTTGATTTCGCGGTGCTGATGAAAGCCTTCCTATGAGAGCGGAAATCGAGGCCCGCGTGAAGGCCTTCCGCCGGGCGCTGGAGCTCGCCGCCAGTGAGTCTGTGCCTTCCCTCTGGCGTGACGATTTGAAGGCATTTCCGATCGGCTGCTGTGAGCTGGCCAGTCAGACGCTGGCACAGTACCTGCGAGATCACGACAAAAAACTGTTCCCTTATGTCATCGCTATGCAGTGGAATGACGGTCCTGATATCCACGGCCACATTATTATCGCCCTCGACGGGGACTACACCGACCTGACGCTCGATCAGTTTCCTCAGTATGACAATTACATCGTGGCTGAGTCGATAGAGTCCGGCGGGCAGCCTGCTTGCTGCGACAGGGCAGGGCTCAGGGCAGCGTGCCTCTGCTAGTGTCCATGGAGATCATTCCCGAGTACCGGGACAGAGCGATTACCAGTCCGTCAGATAAGGCCGATCATGTCCCTGAAAAGAAAAACCAGAAGGTGATGACTCACGAAGGGATAGTTTCGGAACACTACCGCCCCCGTAAGGTTCGGCTACGCTAGACCAGTACGATGTGGATCAGTGAAAGTGACTGGCGGTTCAGGAAGTCCACAGGCGAAGTGACGAATCGCAGACAAGCAGATCCCGGTTACTTTGAAGTTACCTGAATAGGAGTGAGTAATGACGGTAAGGCTTTATTACAATGCTGTCGATTCACGCGCCGGAGCAAGTGCTGAATGGCGCGATAAATGGATCAGCAAAAGTGGTCTGAAAGTGCGGTTCTGGACTGATAAAGCAATATCTCAGTTCCTCGGAAAGCCTCAAAGAGCTGGTCTTATAATGGCGTGGACGTAGAAGGAAGTGCAGCGAGTCGAGAATATTCATGAGTTTCAAAAGTGGCTGGCAAAACACCGCGATTGGCTTATAGCGCATGGAAAATTACCTGCTGACGAATAAATATATCATGACTGTCACGAATGAACTGGCTGGGGCAAGAAGCCACTACCATTACGACAAAAATTCAGCCGGCTGAAGATGCATTAAGGAATGTCAAAGATGAGCGACCAGGTGCCATCGCTGTCGATGAGAATGGGGTCATTTTCATTGCTGAAGGGGGTGATGACGACATCCGCCTCGCGCCGGCAGCGAACAATTGATGAAAGCCATCGACGGCATAAATCACTCTGGGTTGGACAATGTCTGGTTTGCTGGCCAAGGGATAAATAAACCCTGGGCAACGCGTCGCGAACTACTTTCCCCGTCTTACACGACACGACTGAGAGATATCCCGAACGCCAGATTTATATAACCTCAGACTGCCAGATATTAAGTCCACCAAACTTAAAATGGCATAAACGGCTACGAGTAGCAGAACCAGGATCTCCATTAATATCCATTTCATGGGGTGTCGTTGCAAGCATTACCTTCTTAAATTCTACACTCACACCAGGTTGCTGAGCTGATAATTAATGGGGAAGCGTATGTTTTACTCTAGGGGGTATACGAATATATTGCTTGTAAGATATGTTAGGTTTGGTGGCAGATGACCTTAACAGAGGGTATTATGTTTAGAGGAATAATTCAGAGGTTTGGTAAGGGTGTGAATTATGAGACGGAGTTCATCTCTGCTGTAAAACGCTCCAGGAAATGGAATCTTGAAGTGCCTGGGATCAAGCTGAGTAAAACACCATTTCTGACTGGAGAAAAAAGTGAAACTGGGCTAAAAGTAATTCGGCAAATTGCTTCAAAGCATACTCCAGAGGAAGTTTCACAGCAGTGCTTTGGATATATGTATTTCGTTCAGGATGCTTTAGATGATGCTTTGCAAACTGCGCTTTATTATACTTTAGGTTATGTTGACTATGAATAACGGCCAGTTTTTTATACGAGTGAAGAGAAGTCAAAAAGTAACCTGGGCAATCCGATGTCAGGTGTTGGAGCGATAAATTTACATGCTTGGTTGACGACGCCAAATATGGAAATAATCGACCTTACATTTGCCACCACATATGGTATTGTGAATAATGTTCCATCCGTAATCGGTCGCTGTTCATTTCAACACTACTCTGCATTTAATGAAAATATGGTCTATCATCCTCAGTTGGTCGGTGAGGATTATTTGAAACAGATTGGTGCATTAGTTGTTTTTAGGTCGTTAAATGTATTTGTAATATAGAATTGGTGGTTTTTTATGTGTTTTTTCTATAGCGAGGCTAATTCCTCGATTTTTATTGTTCTTGTCGGGTGTATTGAAAAAACAATCAACGTAAAATATGAGGGAGTTTTTGATAATTAACTTGTTACGATTGACGACGCTCGGTCAAATCATTTAACCTGTCCGTGTTGTACTGTCGTCTGCGGACGACCACCAATGCTCAGTGGGTCTGTGATGAGCGCCTTCGGGTGACCCTGCTGTCGATAGACAGCCACCAATGATCTGGCCATCTGCGAGGATCGCCTTCGGGTGATGGCAAAAGAAAGCTTCCGTAGCCTGAGAGGGAGCACGCCAGGTATGGTGTGGTACATCTGCCCGCCTTTGGGAGCAGATATCGCTTATCCAACGTAGTATTCGGAGCGGTTAAGGCTGCTGAAAAGTCATCTCAATGCCTTGGTGCTAACTCGCCAGGCACACATCTACATTGGGCAGTCCTTGCCTGGATAAATCAGTAACAACTGATTGATATCGCTTACTTCTTTAAAGCTGTTAAAGGCTTTAATGACGTGTTGCCGACGATGCAACCTTTGAACGAACGTATAAAGCCAATGGGTACATTTGGCTGCTTACGTGAGCCTCATTGGGAGCAGAGGAGCGCGCGTCACTTGTGAAGTGGCGAAGACACTACCAAGTGACGCGCGTAGCGCATAACGTCTCAACCCACGCACGACGTGGCTTTCAACGTTTTACTACCCTCTGACCAACATGTAGTCCGTGTCAGTACGGTTTTAAACACTCATTCACTTCAACGTAATGACGACGGGAAACCCGTTTTGAACGTTTCACTATCTAAAAGGAGGAAATCGACTCGGTATCGATGGCGACACTACGATCAGTAGTGTTGGAGGTAGCTTGACGAAAGTCAGCTCTGCATAAGCAGCAAACAGATCAGAGATCTGGGGTGCCTCGCAAGAACTCAACATTTCGCCGCCCCGATGCACAGATACCAGTCGAGACGCAGGA
>Ga0308162_1002205_pt1 | contig 13250 bp, 19 predicted proteins | sample PhySR2_FD_201370 | JGI IMG/M metagenome (GOLD analysis project Ga0308162, IMG submission 201370) | Phyllosphere microbial communities from UC Gill Tract Community Farm, Albany, California, United States - DLSLS.R2 | ecosystem: Host-associated > Plants > Phyllosphere > Unclassified | place: USA... | reverse complement strand
GGAATAGAGAGCGTTTCAGGAGATCGACATTGAAGCCGTTGTATGACGATTTGTGGATCTCAACCCCGGAATTCCCGGTGGAAGATGCCGTTAATGACCTGATGATGCATGGCTTTATGCTGCGTCACCCGCGCGGCAATCTGCTGATTGGCCGCGTAGAAAATCTGCTCGATCATGAAGTGATTGCCGATACCGGCGGCGTGATCCGTCACTATCTGACCCACTGGCACGAATCCGCGCCCGGTGCGGCAGTGATCCAGCAGCGGTTTAGCAGCGCGCTTTACTGCCACAGCCGCTCATTAGGCCCTATCAGTCGTTTTGCGGAGCCGGATGACACCTTTTCGCAGCCGGAGACACATTTCGGCGATTTCCATCTGCTGCCAACGCCCGGACACACGCCGGGTAGTTGCAGCTTTCTCTATACCTCGCCGCTGGGGCTAACCTATCTGTTTGTCGGCGATACCGTGACCCGCTCTCATGACAACTGGATCACGGTGCTGGTGCCGGACAGTAATCCGGCTGAGCTGAGTCAGACGCTGGAATTTTACCGCTCGCTACGTCCCGACGTGGTACTGATGAGTACCACGCGCGGCCATCTTTCCTGGAAAAAAGTGACGCTGCAAAGCTGGCTGGCTGCCATTGATGAAGCTGAACAGCATCCCCTGGATCTGCGGGAAAATCCGCTGTTCTGATTACAGTTCTTTGGTCAGATAGTGCCGCTGATGATGATCCATGTAGTTCGCCAGTGTAAGCCGCAGGGTATAGCCGAGTTTTTCGTAAAACGGCCGCGCCTGAAAACTGGCGGTATCTACCTGTGCATAGCGGCAGCCGCGATCCCGCGCCTCCTGCTCGGCAGCCTGAATCAGCCTGCTGCCTGCCCCCTGCCCGCGTAGCGCCTCACTCACCCAGAGCATATCAATCCGCAGCCAGTTACCGGTCGTTGAGCCGGTCAGTCCGGCCAGCTTTTTACCCTGCTCATCACGGATAAACACGCCAATTGACCTGATCGTATTCACATCAATAAATTTGCTGTTGAAGGCATTGAGAGCCAGCCTGACCTCATCCAGATCCTGCGCAGTAACGTTGTCGGTAATCTCAGGTTGCATAGTGGCTCCAGGGGGTTAACTGTCGGAACGCTGACGATCGTCATAACGCTCCAGGGTCAGCGCATCCACATCGCGTTTTTCGCTGCGGCTGCAGGGCAGCAGTTTATCGCTGTCGCGGTAAACAAAGAAGGTTGCCTGGCTGCGCTGGTTCACAATCAGCTGATCGCCATTGCGAAAGCGGGTAATCGCCACCTGATCGCCCGCTTCTAAGCGGGTTCGCTGCTGACCGGCGGCAATCTGGAAATGATTTTCCGGCCACATAAGGGTGGTTAAACCATATTCGGCACGTGAAACTGTCATGGTCGGCCGACCGGGACAGTTAAGCTGAAATTCGGTTTCACTCCAGGCGGGTGCGATATGACAGGCCAGCAGGCCCAGGGCAATTAACGCTGCCTTCATGCTGTGTCTCCACTGATTTCATTGAGAATTTTCTTAGCTTAACATAGAAAAACCAGAGGAGAGGCGTGAGGGGAGCGTGACTAAGACCATTAAAAGGTGGAATCGGTGTGCGAAAAAACCTGAAAGTTGAGAAAAGATAAAGTAATCCGGCCAGCCTGACAGCGTACCCGCCTGGCCGGATTGTGACTATTCGGCAGCGACCTCGGCGGCCACTAACATCAGCGCCAGCCCGGCATTTTCGCTATCATAAGCCTGCATGGCTGCACGAATATTCGCTGAGCAGGCGAGCACCTGTTGCTTCTTATCGGCTTCCAGCTCGTCAATCGCGTGGCGAATAATCATTAGACTTGCTTCTTCTTCTTTCATCATTTATCCCTGGATTTGCCTAAGTGGTGCGCAAAGGAGCCAAGAATACCGTTTATTGATAAGCAAAGTCACCCCTTTACATTCCTGTTGCTTAACGATTAAACAAATCACAAACAGGAAGCGTAGCGGAAACTGCTATAATTACGTGATTGGTGGTGCAACAGGATAGACTCTGCGCCACGACACTCCCAGGGATTGAAGCAGGTAGAAAATCATGATGCGACTCAGCATTTTTATCCTCATCGCGTTGGTGACTGGATGTTCATCTGGCCCGAAAGGGGTGGAATGTCCGGGTGAGGTCTCGACAATTTATGGTCAGTCGATGGGACAGACACAGGGCGTGATTTTTGACCTGGTTAACAGCTTTACCGTGACACGAGACAATGTCAGCGTTAACAGTGGCCCGCTGCAGTCGCTGGATCGGTTTAAATATGTCCCCTCCGCCGTGACGCGTGAAGGTTACTTTGCGCAGCGCCTGTCAGATAAGCAGTTCCGCCTGATTAATCCTTATCAGGACACCCAAATCACCTGGACCTGTCCATAAGGGATGAATCCTGCTGCCAGATGGTTTATTGTCAGGAAACGTCAAGCAGCAGGGTTCCCCGATGGAAAAGCGTCTGGATAACAACGGTTATATCGACTTCCCCTTCCCCGCTACGCGCAATGCGGATGGCTCGGTTAATCCCTGTGGCTTTGATCTGACGCTGGAAACCGGTCGCCTTGAAGAGATCGTCGTACTGAATCGCTCAGCGAATCTGCGGCGACTGGTCGAGGAGGTTAATCTGCAGGAGGGGCTGTTTATGACCCTGGCCTGTGACTGGCAGCAGCAGGAAGATGCGGTCTGTGGTTTTATCGATGTGGCTTTTCGTCCCGACCTGCCGCAGCACGGTCACCAGGAAGCCCTGCAGCTGGAGGCGAGCTTTCACCATTACCTGACCGGACAGGAGCAGCAACATCAACTGCCCGCCGGGACACTGGTCAACTATGCCCGTTCGGTACTCGACTGGAGCTGGTCGCCGCTGCATCAGCGTCAGCGCGATTACGAAAAAATTACCATCCAGTTCTATTGTCCGCAGGCCGATGACGCCGAATGGTGTTTTGACCATCTGCGTCATTTCCTGGTGAGCGTCTATCCGACCTGCATCGCCGGCCGTTCGCTCTGATCCCCACTTCTCCCGGAGTCGCTATGCGTTCTGCTGCGCTGTCTGTTTTTACGCTGTTCTGCTCGCTGTTTTTTGCCGCGTCGGCCCAGGCCGATCGCTGCCAGCAAATCCGCGCCGGTCTGGATATCGGTTCCGGTACCACCAAAATTGCGGTGGCGCGCGTCAATGTCTGCCAGCAGCGTATCGAAAAAGTGCTGTATCAGGATCAGCGCGCCGTGGCCTGGAACGACGCATTAGCCCATTCAGCGGATAACCAGCTGAGTCCGGCAGTCACCCACGAAGGTGCCGCCGCACTGCAGCAGCTGGTCGCGCACGCACAGCGCTTTCATCCACAGCGAATCAGCGGCGTGGCGACGGCAGTGTTTCGCAATGCCAGCAACGGTCAGGCCGTAATTGAACAGTTGCAGCGCCAGAGTGGTGCGCAAATCAGCATTATTTCGCAGCAGCAGGAAGCGATGCTTGGCTTTCTCTCTGCCAAAGCCGCGCTTAACGATCCGGCAGTACGGGATGAGCAGTTGCTGGTCTGGGATATTGGCGGTGGGTCAATGCAGATGACGGCATGGCGACAGCAGGCGGGCAAGCCGGTAGCGGATATTTACCAGGGCAGACTGGCCTCAGTGACGCTGAAAAACTTTATCCTGACGGTGCTGAAGAACAGCCCGGAGGCTAAATCGCCCAACCCGATTGGTTCCTGGCGGCAGTCGGTGCTGCGCTTTGTGCAGTTTTACGCGACTAACGAAGTCAGCCCCCAGATCAAACAGGATGTGGCCGGTCGTCGGGTGATTGGGATCGGAGGCGTACACGGTTTTTCGATTCGCAATCAGTTACCGGGTAAACCCAACCACTATATGCTGGCGACCCTGAGCCAGCTCTCGCAGCAGCAGGTCTGGAAAGGCGACAGCGAATTGCAGGGTGACTACCGCGCCACTGACGTGAGTAACCTATTACTGGTGGAAGGGTATATGCAGGCGCTGAAAATGGATGAGGTGGAGATTGTTGAGGCCAGCCTGATTCAGGGCGTGCTGCTGCAATAGCGCAACGCTTCCACACTTCGCTACACGTCAGATTTAACCAGCCGGATAGCGTGATCCAGCATCCGCTGCTCATCCCGTTCACTGTGGGCGCGCTGCTGGCGGATACGCTTAAGCAGGTCGTAGATTTCGCCACGCCGGGTGTCATGACCGCGCTCCATCAGCACAATGACTGCATCGCCAATAACGCGGCAGACTTCATCATAGTCATCATCATTCAGTGCATCACGTTTCATCGTTTCTCCTCCGGCTGTGAGTTTCTTCTCAAAAGGCTAGACAGGAAATGGCGGGCCCGCAAATGCAGCGCCATTAACAGCCGGAAATGATTTTTTAGGCCCTTATCGGGCGCTGGCGGAGCAGAACTCACTATCTTTGCTACGCTTTGAGAGTCTTACTCAAAACCAAGGAGCATTTAAATGTCAGGAAAAATCGAAGATAAAGTAAAAGAAGCGGCTGGCGCAGTTCAGGAACAATGGGGTGCAGCAACCGGTTCATCTGAGCATCAGGCTAAAGGCGCAGCGCGTCGTTACACCAATCAGGCAAGCTATGCTGCACGTGATGCTGCTGAGACCATTCGCGATCAGGTTCAGTCCAATCCTGCTGCCGGTCTGGCCATTGCTGCAGGCGTTGGCGTATTTATCGGCTTCCTGCTGGGTCGCAAGTAATACCGCCACACGTCCACAGAACGGGAGCCACTGGCTTCCGTTTTTTTTGGCTTTAGCTGACCGCATGCTGAAAAAGATCTGAAGGGTAAGCCTTCACAGGCCAGCGCACGGTGAGACTTTAGTCTTAATTACGTTCTCTTTCTGACAACATCAAGGTGACCTTATGAAAACGATACCTGCTTTGCTGCTGGTGGCAGCGACCTTAACCTCTCTGGCGGGCTGCTCACATAAAAGCGACGCGATTAAAGAAGATGGCCGTCCCCATGCGCCAAGTGGCCAGTCATCACCGGGCGGCACCCTGGGTTCAGGCCCGGTGGGTCAGCCTCAGTCGTAATACCCTGCCCCGGCACGCGTGCCGGGGTTTGTTTCTCTTTTTTTATATTGAATAGCACCCGTAAAATAAATCCTCTGATAGTTAACCTGCTAGTAATTAAGTGCGGGATTAAAAATATGGAATATCATTATTATAAGAATTGTCCCAATTCTTTTCGCTAATTTCCTACCTCTTTTACACAATTTTGTATATATACCCTGAATAAACAACACTAAAAATGTGGAAACAGTTTAAACAAATATTCTACGGAGAATAAAAAATATTTCTCCCTACTGAACTTTAGACGTAAGAATATTCTCTAATAATGCACAACACCTTTTGTTTAATATTATTGATGCATTAAAGAGAATTCAGCCGTGAAGAAAAGAAAGATTTATCTGATAGACCGACTTTTAACGCTTTATTCTCGATTTTCAGGCAGAACAAAACTGCAGGCCCTGCAGGCCCTGACACCCGGCACAGTCGTGATTTACTCCACCACGGCACTGGGCGATTTTCTGATGAATACGCCGGCTATCTGGAGCCTGAAAAATCGCTTTCCCACCAGCAAATTTATTCTGGTTTCCAGCAAGAAAAATAAGGATCTGGTCAGTCGTTATAACTGGTTCGATAAGATCTATATCTGGGATAACAAAGTGGCGAATTTCCTGCCGCTATTTTTCAAACTGCGTCGCCAGAAACCTGATCTGTCAGTGATATTACACGCCCATTTCCCTTACGATATTATGAGTTCGGTGCTGACCGGCAGTAAAGCAATTGTGCGCGATCATTACGGCAGCGAATCCCCTGTACTGAATAAATATCTTGATCACTATTCAGGTTATTTCGACGACCACACCATTAAGCGTAAGCTGAAACTGATTGAAGCGCTGGGTGCAGAGACAGAGCAGACCCGGATGCATCTTCCCGAGGTAACGAGCAGCTCGGCTGCAACGGCCAGCCATCGCCGTATCGGTTTTCAGTTAGGCGCATCAAAAGATATTCGCCGCTGGCCGCTGGCTTCATTCAGCCAGCTGGCGACCGCGTTGCTCGAACGCTGGCCTGACGCTGAAATCATTGTCACCGGTACGGCTGCTGAGCAGCCTCTTGAGAAACAATTTATCGAAAGCCTGCCGCTGCACTGCCGTAAGCGTGTGACGCCAATGGCGGGCAAAACGAATCTCAGCGGCCTGATTACGCTGATCCGCACGCTGAACGTGCTGGTCACCGGCGATACCGGCCCACTGCACATCGCCGTGGCGGCACAGACGCCAACGGTCAGCCTGTTCTCTACCGCCAATCCACGCTATACCGGCCCCTGCCAGGACAGCGATCGCCATATTGTTATTCATCGCCCGGATAAAACGGCGACACAGCATCCGATGGCGTCGATCAAGGCTGAAGAAGTCGAGCAGGCCGTGGCGAAACTGGTGGGATAATGAACGAGCTTTCTCACGCCATTATGGCGCTGATTGAATACCACAATCAGCCAACCGCCCTGGGCGGGTTCCGGAAAGTGGATCGGGCGGGTTTTCATCTGCAGCAGCTGCCACTGAATGAAGTGGAGTTTGCGATTCTGATGAATGATTTTTTTGCCACGTTCAACGTCTGCTCTGAGCATTATGATGATGCCCGCTATTTTCCGGCGGCGCACCTGCGGCGAATGACACCAATGAAGTGGTTTAAATCTGGCGGATATTGTCCCGTAACGGTCGCGATGTTATGTGAAGCGGCCAGCCGTGGACGCTGGCCTGAAGCAGATTACTGAATAATCATATGGACGAAGGCATCATAGACCTCGCGGCTGCTCAACGCGTTGACCTCACGTGACGCCGGTTGCAGCACCTGATAGTTGACCTTCCACGGATGCCAGCACGCCGGATCGCTGTCACCAAACAGCGCCACCACCGGCAGGCCCAGTGCGGCACCGATGTGCATTGCTCCGCCATCACTGCTCACCAGCCCCTGACATAACGACATAGCCGCAATCAGCTGTGGCAGGCTGGTAGTTGCTACCGCCTTTATCGGCAGGTGCGGACAGAGCGCCATGATTTCACGCGCTTTTTCATCATCCCCCGGATGACGCGGATTATCGCGGCTGCCAGGTGACCAGAGCAGCATGATCTGGCAGGGATGATGCGCCGCGATCTTCTCCGCCAGCCCGGCAAACCGCGTGGCTTCCCACTGCTGACTTGGCTTACGGGCGCTGATCTGGAGTGCATAGATCGGAAGAGCAGAATCAATCGCACAGGTGTCTCGCAGGCTGGCCGCAATAGCCGCATCCGGCCGCAGGGTCAGTTTACCTGGCGCAGTGGCGCTGAGACGCAAATCCCTCCCCAGGCTAAACAGGGTTTCGCTGATATGACAGGGTGACTGGCTGGGCGGCGGCAGTAAATCGCTGATCAGCGGATGCGGCTGCTTCCCCAGCGCGATCACTCTGGCGGGACGTACGATTTTAACCCACTTCAGGCCATGCTGATCCCAGCGGCTTTTGGCCAGAATCACTATGTCGTAACGTTGCTTTTTCAGATTCAGCATCAGCTTCAGTCGCTGTAACACACAGGCCAGTCGTCCCTGCCCTGCCTCACGGTGATGCAACTTGGTGTAATAGAAGAGCTGCCGGATATAGGGGTTATGCTGTAACACGGGCGCAGCGTAGTTGTTAGTCAGTACATCGACCTCATACTGGCCCGACTGCGCCAGCGCACTGATGAGCGGCGTGGTCAGCAAGGTATCGCCAATATTATCCCGACAAATAATTAAAACCCGCATGTCTGACATCCTCTGCGCACAGGCTACGCCGTTCTGGCTGAATAAAAGTGAGACTCGCACAATTAACGTCTCTGAAGCGCTAACGTAACGGCATAAGTCAGCAAATTAGTCAGCGCAGATTGAGGTTGGTTCCATGGTCGCCGTATTGTGGAAAGCCGATGGGTGCTTTTCAGGCAAGTGAAATGCCTCACGCATCCGCCGGATGATTGATTTAACAACACCCATGCTAAGGCGTCAGCGTAAAGAAGGAGGAAAGGCCGCGAATGGCGGCCTGACGTGGTGGTTACATTACCGTTATATTAGCTGGCGCTATTTTTCAGCAGGCTGATGGCCAGCCTCATAACGGGTTCAGATTCAATGCCGGTGAACATGCGGTGAATTTTTTCAGTAATGGCCTCGCGGGTTACCGGCTTATCTTCAGCCACAATTTCCATCACAGCCTGACCAAACAGCAGTCGACATGCCGCAATGGCATCACTTACAGCCTCATCATCCATAATATTCTCCCTGTGTATCGGCAGAAGAGTACACTCCTGCGGCAGCGGGATCATGCTGAACTGTTTATTTTGCGGCACAGATTACAAAAATGAATCCTGTGAAACGCGCGGAGAGCCTGGCGCGTAACCGTTAATGCCGGGCACTGACCTGAAGCAGGGGTTATTAACAAAGAGTGTCGTTCAACAGATCAAGAGCAACATTATAAATCATTGCAGGCTGCGCATCAGGTAACATTACCTTTATCTTTGCTTCCAGTGCGCGGTTAGTTACTGGCTGATTATCTGCTAATAATTCCAGCACAGCCTGCCCAAACATCAGGCGACAGATATAAATCGCGTCTTTTGTATAATTAGCGTCCATAAATCCTCCTTATGAGTGAGCTATTACAGTAACGATATTCAGTCACAAACAGATGCCAGTTTTGCGTTCACGGTTTCTTTTGTAGTGGCATCAGATAATGCATTTTGCAGAAATATTAAAATATTCAGTCGCAGGTAAGAATTTTTCAGGATGTTGATAATGAAAAGTAATTCAGTCATACGTTGAAGGGGACGCTAATCGCCCCTTATTTACTGAGTCAGCAGAGCATCAATGCTGACCACGTCATGGCTGAAGAGGCGAAGAAGGAGAGAATGGAAAAGTGTGAAAAGCGGATACAAAAAAAAGCCCACATCGTGTTTAACGCGATGTGGGCTTAAGCAGACGTTACATATTTTCGATGATCGCGTCACCAAACTCGGAACATTTCAGCAGTTTATCGCCATCCATCAGGCGTCCGAAATCGTAAGTCACGGTCTTGTTAGCGATAGCGTCTTCAACACCTTTAACAATCAGGTCAGCCGCTTTGAACCACTCCAGGTGACGCAGCATTACCCTAATATCAGGAGGTTAATCTATTGATTTAGTGCGATAAAAAACTTAACTGGGGTAGTTCAAACTGTTTTTTATGTGAGGGATTAAGCTATATAGATTTTTGAATTTATTAGGGTTTTGCAGAAAAATCCACTGATAATCTAGCCCGCCACTGAGCGGGTTATTTGTGGTCAGCCCGGCAGTTGACGCTGCCGGGATTTTTAACCAGCCTCACATTTTAGTGAATGTTATGCTTGAGCAACATAATAGCCACATCGTAAACCAGTTCGGGCTTGCAGTCGGGAAGCATTTTCTTCACTTTATCTTCCAGGGCAACCTTGGTTAACAGCTGATCATCGCTGAGCAATTCCAGCACCGCTTGACCAAATATCAACCGACAGATGTGGATTGCATCTTTTGTATATTTATCTTCCATAACACCTCCTCCCGTAAGCGATGCCACAATACGAAGAAGCAGATTCGACCTCATCTGACAGTGCGTTTTTTAAGCAAAGAAGCCACAAAGCAATAAAGTTGAATAACAATTAAAGTTATTGAATTTACAGGCCGGTGGATGAGTTTTCCATTCTTGCTGCAGGACTGACAGTGCAATACTGGCAGCCAGATTATCGCGCCGCTCTGATAGCGCCACAACCACGCTGGCGATTGTCTCCAGCGTCACCGTTTCATCTCTGGCCACCAGCTGCCAGACAGCCTCGCCTATAGTCATGTCAGGCTATGCTGCCTTATAAATAGCTTCTTCAAATCCATTTTTCATATTCCGACTCCTGTTCAAAGAAAACCATTTAAACGTTGTGTTAAACTTATCACAAAATTGTAGCATCTCTTCCAAATTATATTGATCAAACGCACCACTGAAACGATTAACGTATTTACATATAAATATTTTTTTAATAATTTGGAAACACTAATCATGGATTGATCATAGGAAATGGCTAATGCAATACAGCAACCAGGTAATAGGATTTTTACAAGGAAATGACATTTTAGCTAAAAATCTCGACAACGCTCTTTTAGGCGTCAAAGAAGCAGTCTCAAACCAGATTGATACTATAGGTGCAGGTGCCAGACGCGCGCTCTATTACACTTCCTGCTTTACCGATGCCTATAACGATGTTTGCCAGCAACAAAAGACTGAGGATACTCGATTCGTAAAAGGTATTTACCATATTTTGCGACATGAAGACATTGTTTATGAAATGCTCACAATCTACTTTAATGAGGTATTTCGCCATAAAACATCTGAACAGTTAGAATACATCAAACGTTTGTTGATGGGGGTGAATATTCATATCGCCGCTAGCTCCCTGACTAATCACGGATTTGTGTTGGCGACGGCAGCCGCCGTTTCTCTCGGATTGCATTTTAATCTAGACATGGCCGCACTTACAGGGCGATTTACAGGTGGTATTATATTGCTATCAGGTCCTTACGGCGTCGTACAAAACGCTGCTGACAGTGCTCATCGATTAAGTATTCAGTCCCCTACTTATCACAATGCTCTTTATACACAAGAACTTGAAATGATGTATTTCTTAATAGAGCCATTATTTAAACGCGCTGGTGCTTTCCAGCAACCCCTATCGGATAAAAATATAGCAAACATTATCACCAGGATGATAGGATAATGCTTTTGAATATTATTAAACGATTACTGAGGCGAGTTTTCACATCTCTAGTAGGGTTATACGCTCCACAGGCATTAATAATAACCTATGCAATGATTCAGATAAATTATTTTCCTGCCGCCCCGCTTTGGCTTGTGCCGGTTTTCGCCATAGCAGTTATATATATATTTAGTCGACATGTGAAATGGTAATTATAATTAAAATTTTTTTAAGCCGAATTTCCAGATCTTTAATCTCGGATTACGGACCGACAGCATTAACCATATTGTTCGCTCTGATTCAGGGTATGTTTTTCCCGGATAGTCCTATATAGCTAATCCCTCTATTCTTTGTATTTTTGATGGTTAGTTTATCAATATATGAAGTCTTAAAGCTCAAACGAAAGCAATAACATAAGATTTTATAAGGAAATAACATGTCTACACCAGCTCATTTATGGCTTGAAGATGAAAACGGATCACCAATTGTTGGTAGTTGCCAGATGCCATTAAGGTTAGGCTCAATTGAATTAAAATCATTCTCACACGGCGTAACTATCCCTGTAGATCCCAGCTGGGGAAAATTAACAGGTACGCGTGTACACAGCCCCATTACAATAGTTAAAGAGTTTGATCAAACAACGCCACTCCTATACCGCGCTGTCTGCGAAGGCCGGACCATGAAGAAAGCGATAATCCGAATGTATCGTATTCTGGAATCTGGCATCGAAGCAGAATATTTCAATATCATTCTGGAAAACGTAAAATTTACAACGGTTGCGCCGTATCTGGCCCCTAACGGTATGAGTAGTACTCATCTCGAAACGCTCGAATTACGTTATGAGGCGATTACATGGAAGTATACGGAGGGTAATGTAATTTACCGCGACACATGGAATCAACGAGCCACATATTGAACAAAAAAAACCCGGCAATAGCCGGGCTGGTGTTGGCAGATAAAATCAAGAAAACTCTATAAAATCTCATTATTAAAAATATTATTATCCACCCTATCACACACCCAAATAATATTAACTTCACGTTGTTTTCCTATTCATATATCAGGCTCTCTCTAACCATGTTCAAAATATACTCATCTTTAATTTGGCTCCGACTTGTTTAACCGATCAATTCTCCAGAATTGATCGGTTAAACAAGTCGACTGACATAAGGCCCTGTAAAAAAGGTTTATTAGCTAATTCATAGCAACTATTTTTTTGGTTAACCCTCAACCTCAGTATCAGAGCTTTCGTACTTGTGATTCACCATCATCACACAACATCACAGGCAGAACGTGGCGAAGCGCTAACTATCAGCTCCATCACTACCGGCTTAATCAAAGCACGTAAAATGACAAGCCTGACAGAGAATGACACCCCACCAACATTCTACGAGCAGCGCTCACTGGCTGAGCGGTTATATCGTGAACAGGGCATGGACACACAGCGACTACCAGGTTCTAAAAAACCAGACGCAGACCGATAAATACAACGATGACAGGGGCAAAGATTGACTGGTGGTGGCGGTATAAAACAGTACGATTTAGGTTCAGTTTAGCAGAAGGGTTTTGCTGGCGTTTTGCAGGAAAAAGTCAAAAAAAAGCCAACACGATTTTTACATTCGTGTTGGCTGTATGTTAAGTAATGCGGATTACATATTTTCGATGATCGCGTCACCAAACTCTGAACATTTCAGCAGCTTAGCGCCATCCATCAGGCGTTCGAAATCGTAAGTCACAGTCTTGTTAGCGATAGCACCTTCAACACCTTTAACAATCAGGTCAGCCGCTTCGAACCACTCCAGATGACGCAGCATCATTTCTGCAGACAGGATCACTGAACCTGGGTTCACTTTATCCTGACCGGCATACTTAGGTGCTGTACCGTGGGTTGCTTCAAACAGCGCGCACTCGTCACCGATGTTAGCGCCTGGTGCGATACCGATACCGCCAACCTGCGCCGCCAGGGCGTCAGAGATGTAATCACCGTTCAGGTTCATACAGGCGATAACGTCATATTCTGCCGGACGCAGCAGGATTTGTTGCAGGAACGCATCAGCAATCACATCTTTCACGATGATCTCTTTGCCGGTGTTCGGGTTTTTGAACTTCATCCACGGGCCGCCGTCGATCAGTTCGCCGCCGAACTCGTCTTTCACTAACTGGTATCCCCAGTCTTTGAAAGAGCCTTCGGTGAACTTCATGATGTTGCCTTTGTGAACCAGGGTCAGTGAATCACGATCGTTGGTGATGGTGTATTCCACTGCCGCGCGGACCAGACGTTTGGTACCCGCTTCGGAACACGGCTTAACGCCGATACCGCACTGCTCAGGGAAGCGAATTTTCTTCACGCCCATCTCTTCGCGCAGGAACTTGATCACTTTGTCCGCTTCGGCAGAGCCCGCTTTCCACTCAATACCCGCATAGATATCTTCGGAGTTTTCACGGAAGATCACCATG
>Ga0308162_1002198_pt1 | contig 13265 bp, 10 predicted proteins | sample PhySR2_FD_201370 | JGI IMG/M metagenome (GOLD analysis project Ga0308162, IMG submission 201370) | Phyllosphere microbial communities from UC Gill Tract Community Farm, Albany, California, United States - DLSLS.R2 | ecosystem: Host-associated > Plants > Phyllosphere > Unclassified | place: USA... | reverse complement strand
TATACCGTTGCCATCGCCCTGATGGTGGCGTTGTTCTTCTACAAAATGCCGGTCGATCGCGCGCTGGCCTCCGTCGTCTATGGCTTCTTCTACGGACTGTGGCCGATTGCGTGGATCATCATCGCCGCCGTCTTTGTCTACAAAATCTCGGTAAAAACCGGGCAGTTCGACATCATTCGCTCGTCGATTCTCTCCATCACGCCGGACCAGCGTTTGCAGATGCTGATCGTCGGCTTCTCCTTCGGAGCATTTCTGGAAGGGGCGGCAGGATTTGGCGCACCGGTGGCGATCACCGCGGCGCTGCTGGTGGGTCTGGGCTTTAACCCGCTGTATGCCGCGGGCCTGTGCCTGATTGTGAACACCGCGCCGGTAGCCTTCGGCGCGATGGGGATCCCGATTCTGGTGGCGGGACAGGTGACCGGGCTGGACAGCTTTGAGATCGGCCAGATGGTGGGCCGCCAGCTGCCATTCCTGACCATCATCGTGCTGTTCTGGATCATGGCGATTATGGACGGCTGGCGCGGCGTGAAAGAGACCTGGCCCGCGGTGATGGTGGCGGGCGGTTCGTTCGCGATTGCCCAGTATCTCAGCTCCAACTTCCTCGGCCCTGAACTGCCGGACATTATCTCTTCCCTGGTGTCGCTGGTCTGTCTGACGCTGTTCCTGAAACGCTGGCAGCCGGTGCGCATCTTCCGCTTTGCCGATATGGGTGCCTCACATGTGGATCAGACTCTGGCCCGCACGGGCTATACGGCCGGGCAGATCGTCCGCGCCTGGTCACCGTTCCTGTTCCTGACCGCCACCGTGACGCTGTGGAGCGTTCCACCGTTTAAAGCGCTGTTCGCGCCTGGCGGCGCGCTGTACGACATGGTGATTAACATCTCCGTGCCGTTCCTCGACAAGATGGTTGCGCGTATGCCGCCGGTGGTGCACGACGCCACGCCGTATGCGGCGGTGTTCAAATTTGACTGGTTCTCCGCTACCGGCACGGCCATTCTGTTTGCCGCTATCCTTTCCGTGGTGTGGCTGCGCATGAAGCCTGCCGCCGCAGTGCAGACCTTTGCAGCAACGATTAAAGAGCTGATGCTGCCGATCTACTCCATCGGCATGGTGCTGGCGTTCGCGTTTATCTCGAACTACTCCGGCCTGTCTTCGACGCTGGCGTTAGCCCTGGCGCATACCGGCCACGCGTTTACCTTCTTCTCGCCGTTCCTCGGCTGGCTGGGCGTGTTCCTGACCGGTTCCGATACCTCATCAAACGCCCTGTTTGCCGCCCTGCAGGCGACGGCAGCGCAGCAGATTGGCGTGTCGGACGTGCTGCTGGTCGCCGCTAACACCACCGGCGGCGTGACCGGGAAGATGATTTCCCCGCAGTCCATCGCCATTGCCTGTGCTGCGGTGGGACTGGTGGGTAAAGAGTCGGATCTGTTCCGCTTTACCGTTAAACACAGCCTGATATTTACCTGCATGGTGGGCGTTATTACCACGCTGCAGGCCTATGTCTTAACCTGGATGATTCCATGATAGTGATGCCCAGACGCCTCTCCGACGAGATTGCCACTCGCGTGCGGGCGCTGATTGAAGAACAACATCTGGAAGCGGGCATGAAATTGCCCGCCGAACGCCAGCTTGCCGCCCAGCTTGGTGTGTCGCGCAATTCACTGCGCGAGGCGCTGGCGACGCTGGTTAACGAAGGGGTGCTGCTGAGCCGTCGCGGCGGCGGGACTTTCGTGCGCTGGCAGCATGATGACTGGTCCGAGCAAAATATCGTCCAGCCGCTGAAAACGCTGATGGAAAACGACCCGGACTACAGCTTTGACATCCTTGAAGCGCGTCACGCCATCGAAACCAGCACCGCGTGGCACGCGGCAATGCGGGCAACCGAGGCCGACAAAGAGAAGCTCAAAGCCTGTTTCGAAGCCACGCAAAGCAGCGATCCGGATATCGCCTCCCAGGCAGACGTGCGGTTTCATCTGGCGATTGCCGAGGCGTCGCACAACGTGGTTCTGCTGCAGACCATGCGCGGGTTCTTCGACCTGCTGCAGTCCTCCGTAAAGCAGAGCCGCCAGCGTATGTATCTGGTCCCGCCGGTTTTTGCTCAGCTAACCGAACAGCACGAGGCGGTGCTCAACGCCATTCTGGCGGGCGATGCCGAGGCCGCGCGCAAGGCGATGATGGCGCATCTCGGCTTCGTGCACACCACCATTAAACGATTCGATGAAGATCAGGCCCGACAGGCGCGTATTACCCGTCTGCCTGGCGAGAGTGATATTTCCAGGGAGAACAAAGCATGATTATTTCAGCAGCCAGTGATTATCGCGCCGCGGCGCAGCGCATTTTGCCCCCGTTCCTGTTCCACTACATTGACGGCGGGGCGTATGCCGAATACACCCTGCGCCGCAACGTGGAGGATCTGTCTGAGGTGGCCCTGCGCCAGCGCGTGCTGAAGAATATGTCTGACCTGAGCCTTGAGACGAAGCTGTTTAACGAAACGCTTTCCATGCCGGTGGCGCTCGCGCCCGTAGGCCTGTGCGGTATGTACGCCCGACGTGGCGAAGTGCAGGCCGCCGCGGCGGCGGATGCTAAAGGCATTCCGTTTACGCTTTCCACCGTGTCCGTCTGCCCGATTGAAGAGGTCGCCCCGACCATCAAGCGCCCGATGTGGTTCCAGCTGTACGTCCTGCGCGATCGGGGCTTTATGCGTAACGCGCTGGAGCGCGCGAAAGCGGCGGGTTGCTCCACGCTGGTCTTTACCGTCGACATGCCGACGCCCGGCGCGCGCTACCGTGATGCGCACTCCGGCATGAGCGGCCCAAACGCCGCGCTACGCCGCTACTGGCAGGCCGTCATCCACCCGCAGTGGGCGTGGGATGTGGGTCTGAACGGACGTCCACACGATCTGGGAAATATTTCGACCTATCTCGGCAAACCAACCGGACTGGAAGATTACATTGGCTGGCTGGCAAATAACTTCGATCCGTCCATCTCGTGGAAAGACCTGGAGTGGATCCGCGAATTCTGGGACGGCCCGATGGTGATCAAAGGGATCCTCGACCCGGAAGATGCCCGCGACGCGGTGCGCTTCGGCGCGGACGGGATCGTGGTCTCTAACCACGGCGGACGCCAGCTCGACGGCGTGCTCTCTTCTGCCCGCGCGCTGCCCGCCATCGCCGATGCGGTGAAAGGGGACATCGCGATTCTGGCCGACAGCGGCATTCGTAACGGGCTGGACGTGGTGCGCATGATTGCCCTGGGGGCAGACAGCGTGCTGCTGGGTCGTGCGTACCTGTACGCGCTGGCCACCAGCGGTCAGGCGGGCGTGGCGAACCTGCTGAACCTGATTGAGAAAGAGATGAAGGTGGCGATGACGCTGACCGGTGCGAAGACGATTAGCGAAATTAGCAAGGATTCGCTAGTGCAGGAGTTGAGTAAACTGCCTGCGGCGCTGGCCCCTCTGTCGCATGGCGACGCTGCTTAAGGTCTGATCCCCTCACCCTGGCCCTCTCCCCAAAGGGGAGAGGGGATGCTATTCTGCCCCCGCAATTAAGGGGGCAGCATGCTTAACATCGTTTTATTCGAACCAGAAATACCACCCAATACCGGCAACATCATCCGACTGTGCGCCAACACCGGTTTTCGCCTGCATATCATTGAGCCGATGGGCTTCACGTGGGACGACAAACGCCTGCGTCGCGCGGGGCTGGATTACCATGAATTTACTGCCGTGGTTCGCCATCACGATTACGCCACGTTTCTGGAAGCCGAAAAACCGCAGCGCATGTTCGCCCTGACCACCAAAGGTACCCCAGCGCACAGCGCGGTGAGCTATCAGGACGGGGATTATCTGATGTTTGGCCCGGAAACGCGTGGCCTGCCGGCCACCATTCTTGATGCCTTGCCAGCCGAGCAAAAAATTCGTATTCCGATGATGCCGGACAGCCGCAGCATGAATCTGTCGAATGCGGTGTCGGTAGTGGTGTATGAGGCGTGGCGCCAGTTGGGATATCCCGGCGCAGTACTGCGTAGCTGAAACATGTCGGGTGGCTTTCGCCACCCGATTGATTACGCTTAACCTGCTACCGCGATACGTTTCATATCGGTCATGTAGCCGCGCAGTTTCTGGCCCACTTTCTCGATTTCGTGGCTGCGGATCGCGTCGTTTACGTCACGCAGCTGCGCGTTGTCAACCGCACCTTCTGCAATCGCTTTGCCCAGATCGCCTGCCTGCAGAGTGGTCATAAACTCTTTCAGCAGCGGTACGCAGGCGTAAGAGAACAGGTAGTTACCGTATTCTGCGGTATCAGAGATAACCACGTTCATTTCATACAGGCGCTTACGGGCGATGGTGTTCGCGATCAGCGGCAGCTCGTGCAGTGATTCATAGTACGCAGACTCTTCGATGATGCCGGAGTCCACCATGGTTTCGAACGCCAGCTCAACGCCTGCTTTCACCATCGCGATCATCAGTACGCCTTTATCGAAGTACTCCTGCTCGCTGATTTTGCCGTCGAACTGAGCAGCGTTTTCAAACGCGGTTTTACCGGTCTCTTCGCGCCAGGTCAGCAAGTTTTTATCGTCGTTCGCCCAGTCCGCCATCATGCCGGAAGAGAATTCGCCGGAGATGATGTCATCCATGTGTTTCTGGAACAGCGGTGCCATGATGGTTTTCAGCTGTTCAGACAGCGCGTAAGCACGCAGTTTTGCCGGGTTGGACAGACGGTCCATCATCAGCGTAATGCCGCCCTGCTTCAGCGCTTCGGTGATGGTTTCCCAGCCGAACTGAATCAGTTTTTCCGCGTAGGACGGGTCGGTGCCTTCTTCCACCAGCTTGTCGAAGCACAGCAGAGAACCGGCCTGCAGCATGCCGCACAGAATGGTCTGCTCGCCCATCAGGTCAGATTTCACTTCAGCAACGAAGGACGATTCCAGAACGCCCGCACGGTGGCCGCCAGTCGCCGCTGCCCATGCCTTGGCAATCGCCATGCCTTCGCCTTTCGGATCGTTTTCCGGGTGAACCGCGATCAGGGTCGGCACGCCGAAACCACGTTTGTACTCTTCACGGACTTCGGTACCCGGGCACTTCGGTGCCACCATCACTACGGTGATGTCTTTACGGATCTGCTCGCCCACTTCAACGATGTTGAAGCCGTGGGAGTAACCCAGCGCCGCGCCGTCTTTCATCAGCGGCTGTACGGAACGCACAACGTCTGAGTGCTGCTTGTCTGGCGTCAGGTTAACCACCAGATCCGCCTGCGGGATCAGCTCTTCGTAGGTACCCACTTTGAAGCCGTTTTCGGTCGCTTTACGCCAGGAAGCACGCTTTTCGGCAATCGCTTCTTTACGCAGGGCGTAAGAGATATCCAGCCCGGAGTCACGCATGTTCAGGCCCTGGTTCAGACCCTGCGCGCCACAGCCGACGATGACCACTTTTTTACCCTGAAGGTAGCTCGCGCCATCGGCAAATTCATCGCGCGCCATGAAGCGGCATTTGCCCAGCTGCGCCAGCTGCTGGCGCAAGTTCAGTGTATTAAAGTAGTTAGCCATGGGTGATACCTCGTGATGTTGTGTGTCTTATTGTTCGGTTCGCGTTTCAGCGAGAATGTACCCACATTACAACAGGAAATTTATTGCGGAAATTGATATATTCACAACGTCATGTTGCAGTTTTTGCAATGTAAAAAGAGGGAGTGGAATCGGTGGATTTACGCGATCTGAAAATGTTCCTGCACCTGGCGGAAAGCCGTCACTTTGGCCGCAGCGCCCGGGCGATGCACGTCAGCCCCTCCACGCTTTCGCGCCAGATCCAGCGCCTTGAGGAAGACCTCGGCCAGCCGCTGTTCGTGCGCGATAACCGCACCGTCACGCTGACGGAGGCCGGTGAAGAACTGCGCGTCTTTGCCCAGCAGACCTTGTTGCAGTACCAGCAGCTGCGACACACCATCGACCAGCAAGGGCCGTCGCTTTCCGGCGAGCTGCATATTTTCTGCTCCGTGACCGCCGCCTATAGCCATCTGCCGCCCATTCTCGACCGCTTCCGCGCGGCGCATCCGTCGGTCGAAATTAAGCTCACCACCGGCGATGCCGCCGACGCAATGGAAAAAGTGGTGACGGGCGAAGCGGATCTCGCCATTGCCGGGAAACCCGAAACCCTGCCGGGCGCGGTGGCGTTCTCCATGCTGGAAAATCTGGCGGTGGTGTTGATTGCCCCGGCGCTGCCCTGCCCGGTGCGTAATCAGGTGTCGGTGGAAAAACCGGACTGGTCCACGGTGCCGTTTATCATGGCCGATCAGGGGCCGGTGCGCCGCCGCATTGAGCTGTGGTTCCGCCGCCAGAAGATCAGCAACCCGTCGATTTACGCCACGGTCGGCGGCCATGAGGCGATGGTGTCGATGGTGGCGCTCGGCTGCGGCGTGGCGCTGCTACCGGAAGTGGTGCTGGACAACAGCCCGGAGCCGGTGCGCAATCGCGTGATGATTTTAGAGCGCAGCGACGAGAAGACGCCGTTTGAGCTTGGCGTGTGCGCACAAAAAAAGCGGCTGCATGAGCCGCTTATTGATGCATTCTGGAAGATATTGCCGAACCACTAAAGCCGGGTGGCGCTGCGCTTACCCGGCCTACACGCAGCTCAGCCCTTAGCCCGCGAGGAAGAAACGGAAGGCCGGGTTATGGGTTTCGTCGTGACACTCATAGCCTAGCTCGTTCAGCCGCGTTTCGAAATCCGGCTCGTGTTCGCCCAGTTCGAACGCCGCCAGCACGCGGCCGTAGTCGGTGCCGTGGCTGCGGTAGTGGAACAAAGAGATGTTCCAGTGTGTTCCAAGAGTATGCAGGAACTTGAGCAGCGCGCCCGGCGATTCCGGGAACTCAAAGCTGAACAGGCGTTCCCTGAGCGGCTTCGATGGACGCCCGCCGACCATGTAGCGCACGTGCAGCTTTGCCATCTCGTCGTCAGAGAGATCGACCACGCTATAGCCTCCCTCATGCAGCAGGTTGAGGATCTCTTTGCGCTCCTCTACGCCGCGGCTCAGACGCACGCCGACAAAAATGCAGGCGTCTTTGGCATCGGCAAAACGGTAGTTAAACTCCGTCACCGAACGGCCGCCCAGCAGCTGGCAGAACTTCAGGAAGCTGCCCTTCTCTTCCGGAATGGTCACCGCCAGCAGCGCTTCACGCTGTTCGCCCAGCTCGCAGCGCTCGGAAACGTAGCGCAGGCCGTGGAAGTTCACGTTTGCACCAGACAGCACGTGCGCCAGACGCTCGCCGCGAATGTTGTGCTGCGCGATGTATTTTTTCATGCCCGCCAGCGCCAGCGCGCCGGAAGGTTCCGCCACCGCACGCACATCCTCGAACAGATCTTTCATCGCCGCGCAGATGGCGTCGCTATCGACGGTGATGATGTCGTCGAGATATTCCTGGCACAGGCGGAAGGTTTCATCCCCAATGCGCTTCACCGCCACGCCCTCGGCAAACAGCCCGACGCGCGGCAGGTCTACCGGATGACCCGCATCCAGCGCCGCCTTAAGGCAGGCAGAGTCTTCCGCTTCAACGGCGATGACTTTGATCTGCGGCATCAGCTGTTTGATCAGCACCGCGACGCCCGCAGCCAGGCCACCGCCGCCGACCGGCACAAACACGCGGTCGAGATGGGCATCCTGCTGCAGCAGCTCAAGCGCCAGCGTGCCCTGCCCGGCAATCACCATCGGGTGGTCGAACGGCGGCACCCAGGTGAAACCCTGCTGCTGCGCCAGCTCAATCGCTTTGGCTTTTGCTTCGTCGAAGTTAGCCCCGTGGAGCAGCACTTCACCGCCGAAACCGCGGACCGCATCGACTTTGATGTCTGCGGTAGCGACCGGCATCACGATCAGCGCTTTCAGCCCCAGACGGGCAGACGAGAACGCAACGCCCTGGGCGTGGTTTCCCGCCGAGGCGGTAATCACACCGCGCGCTTTCTGCTCGTCGGTCAGCCCGGCCATCATCGCGTAGGCGCCGCGCAGCTTGAAGCTGTGCACCGGCTGACGGTCTTCGCGCTTCACCAGAATGACGTTGTCGAGGCGCGAAGAGAGTTTTTCCATTTTCTGCAGGGGCGTGACCTGCACGGCTTCATAGACCGGCGCGCGTAGCACCGCTCTCAGATATTCCGCCCCCTCGGGGGCGGCGGATAAGGGTTGTGACTCGGCCATCATTAGCCCCCAAGTTTAGATTTATCGCGCACCGCGCCTTTATCTGCACTGGTGGCAAGGCTCGCGTAGGCGCGCAGGGCGAAGGAGACTTGGCGCTGACGGTCTTTCGGGGTCCAGGCTTTATCGCCGCGGGCTTCCTGCGCTTCACGACGGGCCGCAATTTCCTGGTCACTCAGCTTGAGCTGAATGCCGCGATTCGGAATGTCGATTTCGATAAGATCGCCGTCTTCGATGATCGCAATGTTGCCGCCGCTTGCCGCTTCCGGCGAAACGTGGCCGATGGAGAGGCCGGAGGTGCCGCCGGAGAAACGCCCGTCGGTGATCAGCGCACACGCCTTACCGAGTCCCATGGATTTCAGGAAGGTGGTTGGGTAGAGCATCTCCTGCATGCCGGGACCGCCTTTCGGCCCTTCGTAGCGAATGACAACCACGTCGCCTTCCACCACTTTGCCGCCGAGAATTGCCTCTACCGCTTCATCCTGGCTTTCGTACACTTTCGCCGGACCGGTGAATTTCAGGATGCTGTCGTCCACGCCTGCGGTTTTCACGATGCAGCCGTTTTCCGCAAAGTTACCGTACAGCACGGCCAGACCGCCATCTTTGCTGTAGGCGTGCTCCAGCGAGCGGATACAGCCTTCGGCGCGGTCATCGTCCAGGGTATCCCAGCGGCAATCCTGTGAGAACGCCTGGGTAGTGCGAATACCGGCAGGACCCGCGCGGAACATTTTTTTCACCGCATCGTCTTTGGTCAGCATCACGTCGTACTGGTCCAGCGACTCCGGCAGCGTCAGGCCGAGCACGTTTTTCACTTCACGGTTCATCAGGCCCGCACGATCCAGCTCGCCCAGAATGCCCAGCACGCCGCCCGCGCGGTGTACGTCTTCCATATGATATTTCTGGGTACTCGGCGCGACTTTACACAGCTGCGGCACTTTACGGGACAGCTTGTCGATGTCGCTCATGGTGAAGTCAATTTCGGCTTCCTGCGCGGCGGCCAGCAGATGCAGAACGGTGTTGGTGGAACCGCCCATGGCGATATCCAGCGTCATGGCGTTCTCAAACGCGGCTTTGCTGGCGATGTTGCGCGGCAGCGCGCTGGCATCGTCCTGCTCGTAGTAGCGTTTAGTCAATTCAACGATGCGCTTACCGGCGTTAAGGAACAGCTGTTTGCGGTCGGCGTGGGTCGCCAGCAGCGAGCCGTTACCCGGCTGAGAAAGACCCAGCGCTTCGGTCAGGCAGTTCATGGAGTTGGCGGTAAACATACCGGAACAGGAGCCGCAGGTCGGACACGCGGAGCGCTCAACCTGGTCGCTCTGCTCGTCAGAGACTTTCGGGTCCGCGCCCTGGATCATCGCATCGACCAGGTCGAGCTTGATGATTTTGTCGGAGAGCTTAGTTTTCCCCGCTTCCATTGGACCGCCGGAGACGAAGATCACCGGAATATTCAGGCGCAGGGAGGCCATCAGCATCCCCGGGGTGATTTTGTCGCAGTTGGAGATGCAGACCATCGCATCGGCGCAGTGGGCGTTAACCATGTACTCAACCGAGTCGGCGATCAGCTCGCGCGACGGCAGTGAATAGAGCATGCCCCCGTGCCCCATCGCGATACCGTCATCCACCGCAATGGTGTTGAACTCTTTCGCCACGCCGCCGGAGGCTTCGATTTGCTCGGCAACCAGCTTGCCGAGATCGCGCAGGTGCACGTGGCCCGGTACGAACTGGGTGAAGGAGTTCACCACGGCGATAATCGGCTTGCCGAAATCGGCGTCGGTCATTCCGGTGGCGCGCCACAGTGCGCGGGCACCCGCCATATTACGGCCGTGGGTGGTGGTGGCTGAACGATACTTAGGCATGCTTTATTTACTCCCGTCTGACTATTTAATGGGACGGTGCGTGCCGTCCCAAATTTATACTTAGTGATTAACCTGATCCAACCAGCCGTATTTATCTTCTGTTTCGCCGGTGAAGAGGCCAAAGAACGCTTGCTGAATACGTTTGGTGACCGGGCCACAGCGGCCTTCGCCCACCTGAATACCGTCTACGCTGCGCACCGGCGTGATTTCAGCCGCGGTACCGGACATGAACACTTCATCGGCCAGATACAGGGATTCGCGGGACAGCACCTGCTCGCGCACTTCGATACCCAGATCTTTCGCCAGCTTGATGATGGCGTCACGGGTGATGCCCGGCAGCGCGGACGAGGTGAACGGCGGCGTGAACAGGATACCGTCTTTCACTTCAAACAGGTTTTCGCCCGCACCTTCAGAGATGTAGCCATTCACGTCCAGGGCGATACCTTCCTGATAGCCGTGGCGGCGCGCTTCGCTACCGACCAGCAGGGAAGAAAGGTAATTACCGCCTGCTTTCGCGGCGGTCGGGATGGTGTTTGGCGCCACGCGGTTCCAGGAAGAGACCATTGCGTCGATCCCCTGCTCCAGGGCTTCAGCACCCAGGTAGGCGCCCCATGGGAACGCGGCAATGATCACATCGGTGTTGTAACCGGCTGGCGGGTTCACGCCCATGCCGACGTCGCCCACGAAGACCAGAGGACGAATATAGGCGCTGGTCAGGTTGTTTTTACGGATCACTTCGCGACAGGCTTCCATCAGCTCATCAACGCTTTGAGAAACCGGGAAACGATAAATTTTGGCTGAGTCATGCAGACGCTGCATGTGTTCGCGATGGCGGAACACCACTGGTCCTTTGTGAGAGTCGTAGCAACGGATGCCTTCAAACACGGAGGTACCGTAGTGCAGCGCGTGGGACATCACGTGGACCTTCGCGTCCTCCCAGCGAACCATCTCACCGTTGAACCAAATGTAATCAGCTTTTTTTGTCGTCATTTTTTCGTCCTGTCACGCTTAAGCGCGGATTTGTTGTGATGTGGTTGTGCTCTGGCAGATGGCAACATGGGCAACGTCTACCAGTTTTGATAATTGGCTAAACAGTAAGTCGACCGACCGCGGGCTGGCAACGGTTAATTCGATACTGATGTTCTGGGCGTCTGTGGCCGTTTCCATATTCATAGAGCAAATCTGAAAACCACGATGACGCACCACGCGCAAAACGCGCTCTAAGGTTTCCGGGTTGAAGCGAGCCTGTACGGCGACCTGATGCTGCATCATGATAATTTCTCCATCATTTGTGAGTTACTGGCACCAGGCGGTACCAACGGCCAGACGTTCTCGAGTTCGTCGATTGAGACATGAAGCAGGTAAGGCCCATCGCTGTTCAGCATGGTGTCGAGCGCCGCTTCAACCTGATCTTTACGGGTGATGTGCTGGCCAGGGATGCCAAAGGCGCTGGCCAGGGTGAGGAAATCGGGGTTATCGGTGAGCGTCGTTTCGCTGTAACGCTCCTGGAAGAACAGCTGCTGCCACTGGCGAACCATCCCTAAACGCTGGTTGTCGAGCAAGACGATTTTCAGCGGCAACTGCTTACGCTTAACGGTGCCGAGCTCCTGAACGTTCATCATGAAGGAGCCGTCACCGGAGATACAGATAACGGTATCGTTCGGGCGGGCAACCTGCGCGCCAACGGCTGCTGGCAGACCGAAGCCCATCGTCCCTAACCCGCTGGAGGTGATGAAGTTTTCCGGGCGGGTGTAGGTCATGTGCTGCGCGGACCACATCTGGTGCTGGCCTACGTCGGTTGTGACGACGCTGTCAGCCGGTTTACGGTCGGACAGCTGCTTCAACAGCAGCGGTGCGTAGATGGCCTCGCCGGGATGGTCGTAACGCCAGGCGTGCTCGGCGCGCATGTCTGCGGTGTGCTGACGCCACGCGTTGATATCCAGCGGCTGCTGCAGTGCCGGTAACAGCGCGTTGAGATCGCCCTGCAGCGCGACGTGCGCCTGGCGCAGCTTGTTCATCTCCGCCGGGTCGATATCCATATGGATGACTTTGGCGTTCGGCGCAAAAGTATTCAGCTTGCCGGTGACGCGGTCGTCAAAACGGGCCCCTACGGCGATGAGCAGATCGCACGCCTGCACCGCCAGGTTTGCCGCTTTAGTGCCGTGCATCCCCAGCATGCCCAGATAGTATGGGTAATCCGCGTCGACAGCGCCCAGACCTTTCAGGGTGCAGGTCGCTGGCATCTGCGTTGTTGCGATAAATTCGCGCAGGGCTGGAACGGCCTGCGCCATGCCGACGCCACCACCGACGTACAGCATCGGCTGATTCGCCTGCGCCAGCATCAGACGGGCCACTTCAACTTCCGCATCCGGAAACGCATTGTCGCTTTCAACGGTAGAGAAGTGGGGTTCCAGATCGCCAGGTGCCACCTGGATATCTTTCGGGATATCGACCAGAACCGGACCAGGACGACCGGAGCTTGCCACTTCGAACGCTTCTGCCATTACGCGCGGCAGCTCTTCCAGAGACTGGACGAGGAAGCTGTGTTTGGTGCAGGCCAGCGATAAACCAAGGACGTCGACTTCCTGGAAAGCATCGGTACCGATGAACGGAGACGCCACCTGGCCGGTGATGGCGACAACGGGAACGGAATCCAGCAGGGCATCCGCCAGACCGGTGATTAAGTTAGTTGCGCCTGGGCCTGAAGTGGCCATGCAGACACCAGTTTTGCCCGTGGCACGAGCGTAACCAATGGCCGCCATCGCTGCACCCTGCTCGTGTCGGCACAACAGGTGTTCCACGCCGCCGTCATACAGTGCATCGTAAATCGGCATAATTGCGCCACCCGGATAACCGAATACGGTTTCCACTCCCTGCGCGCGCAACGCATGTACAACCCATTGTGCCCCATTCATAGTTAGTTCCCCGTCATAAAACTGGAGAAACAGAATTTTGTGCTAGTCGTCATGCTCTGCTCCTCGTTTACGTTTTTTAGTCATAAAAAAACCCCCGGACCTTTCGGTGCGGGGGTCTTAGTTCGTTAAGGCTTGATTTCTAAGCCTTTCCTCGTCCAAGTGCAGCCCCGCACGGTGGGATAATAATCACCACCACGCTAATCACGACCAGGCTAATCACTCGTAGAAGGGCTGTCATTTTCAGTTCTTTCTGCATCTTGTTCGAAGGAATACCTAAAGAGTTATCACAGAATTCAAAACAAACACAAGATTTATTTATG
>Ga0308162_1002197_pt1 | contig 13268 bp, 14 predicted proteins | sample PhySR2_FD_201370 | JGI IMG/M metagenome (GOLD analysis project Ga0308162, IMG submission 201370) | Phyllosphere microbial communities from UC Gill Tract Community Farm, Albany, California, United States - DLSLS.R2 | ecosystem: Host-associated > Plants > Phyllosphere > Unclassified | place: USA... | reverse complement strand
CCACCATGCCGCACAAAGTGAACCCGATTGACTTCGAAAACTCCGAAGGCAACCTGGGCCTGGCGAACGCCATGCTGCAGCATATGGCGAGCAAACTGCCGGTTTCCCGCTGGCAGCGTGACCTGACCGACTCCACCGTACTGCGTAACCTCGGCGTAGGCATTGGCTACGCGCTGATCGCCTATCAGTCCACCCTGAAAGGCGTGAGCAAACTGGAAGTGAACCGCGATCGTCTGCTGGACGAACTGGATCACAACTGGGAAGTGCTGGCGGAGCCAATCCAGACCGTGATGCGCCGTTACGGCATTGAAAAACCTTACGAGAAGTTGAAAGAGTTGACCCGTGGCAAACGCGTGGACGCTGAAGGCATGAAGCAGTTTATCGACGGTCTGGAACTGCCGGAGGACGAGAAAACGCGTCTCAAGGCGATGACCCCGGCGAACTATATTGGTCGCGCCGTCACTATGGTTGACGAGCTGAAGTAACCCCTTCTCCCCCTTTTCGCCCGAAAAGGGGGATGCTTTTCCCCGGTTTAGTCAATGTTTATCACCACAACAACATAATCAGCGTTAGACTGCATAGCAAAAAACACAACCATCCCTAAAACAATTACTTAGTTAACAATCAGCAACTTACATCAGTCACTTTGCGGACATTATTGGACAATAATGGTCATTTTATCGCCCCAAATCATGCCCCCGGTACGATATTGCCTCCAAATTTGCCCCCAAACTCACGCTTTGAGTAGCTCCTTCCAGTTTCAAAACGTAACGCTTTACGCGTCTCTTCTGATCACCATAATCATCACGAATCCGTGTATAAGACTTAACCTACGCGCTACCTTTTCTCCCTGCCCTATACTTTCAGTCTGACTGACTGGAGGTTTCTATGTGTGGACGTTTTGCACAAGCCCAAACCCGTGAAGAATATCTGGCTTACCTGGCCGATGAAGTTGATCGCGACATCGCATACGACCCTGAGCCTAATGGACGATACAACGTGACGCCCGGTACCAAAGTTCTATTGCTGATCGAACGTGATGAGAAACTGCACCTTGATCCTGTTTTCTGGGGTTAAGCACCCGGGTGGTGGGATAAGCCACCACTGATTAACGCACGCGTTGAAACTGCAGCAACAAGCAGAATGTTCAAACCGCTATGGCAGCATGGTCGGGCAATCTGCTTTGCGGATGGCTGGTTCGAATGGAAGAAGGAAGGTGACAAAAAGCAGCCCTACTTCATTTACCGTGCCGACGGGCAGCCGATATTCATGGCGGCGATCGGCAGCAGGCCATTCGAGCGCGGCGATGAAGCTGAAGGTTTTATTATTGTGACATCTGCAGCTGATAAAGGTCTGGTCGATACTCACGACCGCCGACCACTGGCTCTGTCGCCGGAAGTTGCAAGCGAATGGTGCGTCAGGATGTAGGAGGGAAAGAAGCGGAAGAGATAGCTGTCCACGGAGCAGTGCCAGCAGACAAATTTATCTGGCACGCTGTAACGCGTGCGGTGGGGAATGTTAGGAATCATGGACCGAACTTGATCGAAAAGTTCGGGTGAAATAAAAATTCATTTCGTAGGCCAGCCAGAAACGCAATCAATGTGATAACAACCTCTACGTTATGGTTTTAATTTGTGCAATTATTTTATATAATGTACGTTCGGTCACCTGTTAACCTTGAGGTGACTAGAGCTAAGGACTCTAATGTGAGACCATCTAATCTATCTTATCACTGACGAAATTTTATATGTAGCCAGTATATGTTCAAAATTATCTTTTAGCCTTACTCAGTTCCCCCTCATTAAGTCCAATTGGAGATAACATATGGAACTTCCTGAACATAAACAATTAAAATACCCAAGCCAACTGGCAGTGGTTTTATCAAAATATTTACTTGCTCAACAAGATGACATCTTTTCAAAATATGTTGTCGATCTAAAGTCTAAAACTATAAAAATTGAGTTTGTACTTGAGACAAAAATCAACAAAGGCAATTCATACCCATCCAACTTATCTTTTGATTCGCTTAAAGAGTTGCTCCCCGAATTTGAGATTAATACATATGGTGATAGAAATCTTGGGGTTGGCTTTGGTGAGTTCAAAATTATAAGGGAGTATAAGCTACCAAATATAGATGCAGAAACTTCACTCACTGATGGTAAAAAAATATTTATGGAGAAACTTTTTTTATGGCAATTATCCAACTGTATTTGTGCTCAATTAAATACTGCAACAAAGTCACAAATGCTTAAGAGATTTAAAGATCCTAGGGAAAAAAAATTAACGACCAGATATAAAAACATAATTCACAACATATTTAATCGCATTTCCCAGAGAAATAACAACTTTCACGATTACAGATAAACGCAATCTAGTCCTCATTAACAAGAAGGGTTTTCAACCCTTCATTTTGCATTAAATTTAAAACAAACGCAAAGGTCACAAATCATCCCATACCGTTCATATCAATCCATAATTAAATCTTGACACGAGGAGTTATTTTACTCAAACAAATACCTCTCATTTAAACTGAAAAATTGATTATTAGTAATTATTTACACATCTGATTTTAGACACTCACAATCATTTGAACATGTCTTTTAATGTTAATTCATCTTACTTTTAGTAGATCACTGTATCTTGTAGTATACCGCGGCGAAAGCATTTCACGTTTCATCTGCCACTGCTGCTGTATACCCTGACCGGCAAAGTAGAGCGTGCCTTTTCCATCTTTAGCGTTCAGGTGATCGAGAACTTCCATTAACCTTTCGCTGCTGGCCCGCGGCGCGTTCTCGTCGAACAGGTTGAGCTGTGCCACGCCTTGGCTGAAAAAATCTCCTAGCATGATTCCAGCCTTATGATAGCGATGACCATCCTGCCAGGTTTTGTCCAGGCATTTTACCGCGGCGTTGATGATATCACGGGAATCCTGTGTGGGGGTGAGAAGCTTCAATGACGCACTGTTACCGTAATACAACTCGTTCAGGGCAAAAGGTGACGTTTTCACGAAGGCCGAGATAAACGGCAATACTGGTGTTCACCGCGAAGCTTTTCAGCACCGCGGGCTGCATAGCTGCAGATGGACTGACGCATCTGTTCATACTCGGTAATGCGTTCTCCGAACGACCTGCTGCACACAATTTCCTGCTTTGCCGGTGCAAACTCTTCAAGATCGAGACAAGGCTCGCCGCGCAGCTCCCGGACTGTCCGCTCGAGTACAACGTTAAAGTGCTTCCTGATTATCCACGTGCTCTGGTCAGAGAGAGCCAGAGCCGTTTTGATGCCCATGGCGTTCAGCTTCTTACTAATTCTGCGACCAACACCCCAAACATCCTCTACAGGCATGATCGCCAACAGCCGACGCTGCCGATCGACATTTGACAGATCAACTCCCCCTCCCGTCTGCAGTTGCCATTTCTTTGCGGCGTGGTTGGCGAGTTTAGCTAGTGTTTATGTCTGAGCAATGCCAACGCCTACGGTTAGATGCGTACGCTTTAGAACCGTAGCGCGGATTTTTTTGCCAAAGTCAGTCAGGTCCCGGCAGTTTCGCACTCCGGTAAGATCACAAAAAGCTTCATCGATACTGTAAATTTCGACGCCGGGGCTCATTTCCTCAAGTGTTGTCATTACCCGGTTCGACATATCAGCGTAAAGCTCGTAATTGCTGCTGAAGCAAACAACGCCAGCGCGCCGGAAAAGCTCCTTTTGCTTGAAAAATGGCTCCCCCATGGTGATTCCTGCGGCTTTTGCTTCTGAACAGCGTGCGATTACACAGCCATCATTATTTGAGAGAACGACAACAGGCCGCCCTCTCAGGTCCGGCCTGAATACAGTCTCGCATGATGCGTAGAACGAATTCACATCACAGAGCGCAAACATACTTAGCTCGCAGATTTCACGATGAAAGTAACCACGCCGAAAACGTCCAACGTGTCTTCACTGCCAACAACAATCGCACTGTAGGCGCTATTCATCGGATTGAGTTGCACTGTCGGGCGCAGCTGCAGGCGTTTAACAGTGAACTCCCCTTCTACTGCTGCGATGACAATGGCACCGTGCTCAGCAGTCCTAGAGCTGTCCACCACCAGCAGTTCACCGGCGCTGATCCCAGCTTCGATCATAGAATCACCCGCGGCTTTGACAAAATACGTTGAACTAGGGTGAGCGACAAATAACTCATTGAGATCGATGCGCTGTTCAACTTAATCAGCCGCGGGGCTTGGGAAACCACACTGCACAAAGTCACTGAAAAGCGGGAGAGCGATAATTTCTCGCAGTTCTGCAGGCCTGATAAATTCCAAAATGCACACCCCAAACACTGTTTTTATATACAGCAACTTCCTTTGAGTATGCACGCAAGACAGAGGGTCTGTCATAGCTGATTAAAGCTTCGCCGTTTCGTTTCTAAGTTTCTGCGTCGCTTCGAATTATGTGTTTTGTAAATTTTATGGGCGCAACTCTATGTGAGAAGATTTAAGCCTGTTTTGAAGCGGGGAATTTTTTATATAGCGTTCATACGGCAACGTCATAAATTATCGCTACCTGCTTCCTGTCCAGGCCGTTCGCAATCAGTCGGCCCGCCTAGACCCATTGTTCCTAGGTAAGCTTCAGAACCCTTTGGCCAACTCGTTATGGATGAACTCTATTTATCAATCACTTCCTATTAATCCATGATTTAAAATAACTACAAAATGAAGCAGATTATTAATTGGATGTTAGCAATCTAACTCCAAATGAAAGTAGTTCAGTGGTATTTGACAGATAAAAACAAGATTAATTATAAGTGGACAATGATCACAAAATGCCACTTTTAGAAGACATATTAATTATAGTATTTGGGGTAAGTGGGTAATTAAACAGGTTAGGTGAAAGAATAAATTATCACTTGGGAATTATTAACAATTAAGCTAATGGAGTCAGTCCATTTAAGACTGACTCCCATTGTAGGAATCAAATAACAAGATTTTACGGCAATTTCTTCAAATATTCATTCAATCTACTTCCAACTACCCCTGATGCGTAGTCTGATATGTGATCCGTGACTCCATAAAGATAATGACCATCTTTTGTTTGTTTGCACTTCTCTTTATCACAAAGAATATTTACAGTATCAAATAAAAATATTTCCCCAAGATGCGTGGATTGTATTTCTTCTAAAAGATCATTGTATTTCTTTGATAAGGTGTAATGTTCTTCAAGAGTTATTTCACACCCATTATTACGATTAATTAATTTTTTGCCAATTACTGGTATTTGTATGTTACGCACGAGGCAGTCCTCAGGGTATGGCAATGTAGGATTGTCAATTACAAATACTACTTTCTTCCCTGAGTCAATGAGTTGTTTCACACCCACCATCAAACCATTAAAGGCCGTTTGATATTTATTGGAAGCAGGTAGATCATGAATGTGGTAATCAGTTTTGAGTTGGAATATTGCCCTTGCGGCAATAACATAAACAACATATTTAATGTTGTTATCTTTTACTAAGACATCAATAGAAGCTTTTGAAGCCTCTTGATAAATGGAGTAATCATTATCATCTGTTATGACTGGCATTGTGATATTATTTCTCCCATCAATTTTTGATGTACCTCCGGCGTACGTCCAGTAAGCATCTTTTGCCGTTCTCATCAACCCTGGAAATAATGCCATTGATTTACTGTCCCCTATTAATCCATAGGTACTTTCTCCTCGCGAATCATGGAAACAGTTAGGGATATACTTTTTTTGATGTTCTGTTGTTGCACCACAACCTAAAGCAATATTCTTGGGCATTCCTCCACCATATCCAGATTTACGATCTGGGCTTAGTTTGACAAAATCCCTATTGGGGATTCCATTTTGATAAGAGGTCAGTAAACCCAAACACAAAAGAATCATCATAGTGCCAGTCAACGCGATAGCCTTTCGCCCTCTTTGTTGCTTAAAAATCTTACGCAAAGGCTTTTCAAACAAATAATAAGTTGCCAAAGATAAAATACAAGCCACAAAAAAAATAACAATGGTGGTTTTAACATCCGGAGTTGAACCATATATAATTCTGGCAAAGGATATTAAAGGCCAATGCCATAAATATAGAGGATAACTAACCAACCCTACTATTACAACTGGCTTCAATGAAAATAGGATCCGATTAATAACGGCGTCAGCACCACTGAAAATGAACAACACAGCCCCTATGACAGGAAGAGCTGCTATGTAACCAGGGAAAGGCATGTCTTCATTTATTATGAAAATTGAAAGCACCAATATCAATGCAGAAGATAAAGATAATATATTTCTTGCTTTTTTCGACTTTAACCTGTATCCATTTACTGTTGCAATTGCCAATAAAACACCCGCCATCAATTCCCAAAAACGTGTTACAGGAGAATAGTAGTTAGCAGTTGGATTAGATGTCATTGTCACAATGCAATATATAAAACTTGCAAGCGCAATAATAGCGGAAGATATAAAAACATTTCTAAATAGGGCATACGAAACTATTAAGAGGAAAGGGATTATAATATAAAACTGTTCCTCAACACCCAAAGACCATAGATGTAGCAAAGGTTTCAATGAAGCATTTTTATCAAAATATCCAGATTCAGACCATGATATAATATTAGATATAAAACCCGCCCCAGAGGCGATGTGTTTCCCTAGCGCAGCAAACTCATCTTCAAAAAGTACACTCCAACCAATATAATAACAAAAAGCCAAAACAAGTATTAAAGCAGGAAAGATCCTTAGTGCTCGGCGAATATAAAATTCTTTATAACTAAAGTTATCACTTAGAATATCCTTATAAATTATCGTACCAATTAGATACCCTGAAATAACAAAAAAAACATCAACACCGACAAAACCACCAGGGAGTAATGCAGGAAAATAATGAAATATAACAACCGAGATAACTGCAAAAGCTCTCAGGCCATCTATATCTGCTCTGTATTTAATAGTCATAAATAAATTATAGTAAGTTGAAAGCCCCTATTATACATGTAACAAAACTTGAAGCCAGCCATTTTATACGCTTTAAACAAGAGAAAGCACATTAAAAATGCATTATTCATGACTAAATTTCATACTAGATGAATTGTCATTCATCATATTCATTACTTACTGCAAGAGAATTTTTGCTCATTGCTAAGTTTTTTAGAATCAAAAGGCATTCCTACTCGCACACACACAAACTAATCGTGGGGAATGTCGACTGGATCGCCATCATTCAAACCCTGCAACTCGTTCCCAGCAAATCCTGGCGCTTCCGGATGAGTGCGATGAAAGGTATTCACCAGGACAGAACCATCCGAGTTAACCTCATAGTCCAGCCAGATGAGCGGCTGCTTGTTGCGGTCGGTGGGGATATCAAAACCGCCATCGATACCGCCCCAGGCTGCGTCAGAGTTAAGCCCCTGACATCCTTCAACCAGATATTCACCTGTGGAAAGACGAGTTACATTGCAACCTTCCGACTCATCGTTTGTGTGATACTCGCCATTAGCAAATATCTTGATAACTGGTGATGCGGCTTTGAGTGTGCCGTCGCTGGCCTTGGTAGTATTGGCTGTGCCGTATAGGGTATTTGAATAAGTGAGATTATTCCCGAGTGATGTATCTGTTGCGGTAGAAACTACAGGAACTGCGTTACCCGCACTAACAGTTATGATTGTGTGTGTATCACCAGTATAAGAATAAAATCCTGCGCCGTAACGCGCAATTACTCCTGCATCATTGTTATTACGGAAAAATCCACAGCCGAGGGCTTTAAGAGTATTGAATGTTGCCACGTTGCCTGTGGCATAAATAACTGTTCCTGTTCCGCACAAGCCGTTAGAACCCACCAATAAAGCCTTACCAGATGATGTGCCAGTGTCTTTTGTAGCCGCAGTTCCTAAACCGAGGTTTGTGCGAGCGTCTTCGGACTTCGTGGCTCCGGTTCCTCCCTGTGCAACTGAGAGCGCAGTAGTGAGCCCTTTCAGTTCAGTGATATCGCTGTTTGCTCCCTTCCTGGCGAGCCCTCCAATAGCGGGAATGGTAACTGATGTGCTATTGACGGTAACGGTGATGTTCTGGTTTGCTGAGGTGGTGGCGAACGTCTCCCACTCGCCAATGTTCTCGTCATACTCTTTAATGAGCTGAGACATGGCCTGTGCCAGGCCGTCTACCGAGATATTGTCCGACACAAGAATTCCATACTTCTGGCCGCTCAGTATCGGGGAAGCAGTTGGCGTAACTGTCATTGACGTGGCGCTGTTCACGGATGAAATCTGGAACAGCTGCACCGGGTTTAACATCACGATAATCGTCTGGCCAGCGCGAACTTGGCTGGCGGGTGCCGTCCAGTTTGTGCCGGTCCCGATTGCGGTGTTTCCGTTAATGGCGATGGTACCGGTGTTATAAAGCATATTTTCTCCAGGCAATAAAAAACCTCGCCGGAGCGAGGTTTGTTTTGAAACAGAATGAGTTATTAGCAGGTGGTGCTGATGAACGTGTTAGCACTAACCCAGGTCCGGTTAAAGGGATAACCGGCGCGGTACTGGGTCTGATTGTTTTGTTTACGCACTCCGTAAATCTGGACACTGTTTTCCTGCCCGCCGATAAGGGCTGTACCAGAACACACAGGTTGCTGTTTCTCAATAACGCCAGCGCAACCGGAGAGCAAAACCGCCACCGCCAGGCAAAGAATCATGTTTTTCATAGTGGTTATATCCCAGGGCATTCACAAGATTACACAATAACAATATGAATCAACGGGATATAATTGATTTGGTAGATCAATTATTCAAAATTGATCGTTGAAAACGATCAATCGTAGTTGGCGCAGTTGATGGCCTTGATGACGTTTCTCATGTTTGAGTACGCGACGTTTTGCAACCCTCCGGAGGGGGTTGTCTGAGGTCTGGCAAATATCCGCGTATTGCTTCCCTCGAGTTTTGCCATGCTCTTATAAATTGCAGCGTAGGGCTGCGGCTGGCCACCGGCAGATATAACTCCGGTAATCAGGCCGAGCATGACGGGCATGCAGGCCCACTTCCTAGCCAAGGTTGTGTTGATGTTGTAGCCTGAGCTTGCATCCACTCCGGCAGTGCCTATGGTAACGACATCGCCGAGCGTGCGCGTCTCGTGGGTCAAAATCAGGGTCCCCGATGCATCCCACACGGCCATCCCGTAATCTGGCTTTGTCTGGGGGAACATTGTGAAAAAATAAACGTACGCGGTGCCGATTGCATTAGGTCTGAGAAAATCAATCGTGATGGTGTTTCCGCTTACCGTCTGAGTGATTTCCACCTCAACCGTGCAATGAACGAAGGCCACAACAGGCTGACCTGAGGGAAAGGTGTGCGTCACCCTGGTATTGAAACCCGATGTTCCCTGCAGTGCCGCTGTCTTTCGCGCCTGTAATGCAATTGGCGAGCTGTTGGCGGTAGCCCACACCTCACCGCTCGTCGTCGTCAGTAAACCGCCGTACTGCGCCATTTATGCCCCCTCGATCTGGAAAATGAGAAAAGCTGCAACTGCGGGTTCTTTCCCTGCTGAGTAGTCGGTATCCCCCACAGAGGAAACCGTGGCAGTACCGCCGGAGATGGTGATCTTTCTTCTTCCCGCTCCCCACTTATCATCGTTCATGACCTGAAAGTAGGTCAGTTTGCAACCCGGTGGAAGGGCAACGGAATAAGAGCCTGTTTTCTGGTTAACGGCCAGCTGCAGATAGCCGCAAACGCTGACTGGCTTAATTCCATAGTTGTTAACCGATGAAAAAGCAGACTGGGAGGACAACAAGGCACAGGAAGAAATTAAAACCGTTGCGCGGCTCGACCAGGCATCCCGCGCAGCTTGTCTGGCACTGTTCGGCCCGGTCCCTGGAATCACTACAGCGCAGTACGGCCAGATCGTAGATCTGATTAACGATGATGCTGGCAGCTTTACCCGCGAACTGGCAGAGGCACTGGCGAAAGAGACCCGCGCGCTGGCGCTGGCGCCGGAACGGCAGGAGCAGCTGCTCTCATGGGTACGTGAGAACACAAAAGATTCTGCACAGTGGCCGGATATCAAAAAGCAGATCGCTAAATGGATCGATACACCGGTAGATAAGCGACCTCAAACTGTTCGTACTACCACCGAAGAAAACCTCACAGTCACTGGCTCCACTTTGGGCGGGGGAAATAAGACAGACCGAAGCCCGGACCTGGTACACAACCTCACTACGCTCAAGATAGAGGTTGCTGTAGCAATTCTGAGTACCTTCGACGAAATCGATATTTACTCAATTCCAAACAAGTTTTTCATTCCCGCTAAGGCCATGGCAGAAGCTGAGCAGGACACCCGCTTCACAGCCTGGTGGAAAAAGCTGCGCGGCACCCCAGGCATTCTGGACTATTCTCGCGCAGCCATTATCGCCCTGATTAAATCTGCTCAGGAAGACCTCTGGATGGATCCCGTCGCCTTGCGTGAGTACATCAATCGCGAGTTGGTTGAATCTGACCACGCGCACCCTGATCAGAAAACGGTTGATACGGCTTGCCGCCCAAAACCTCGCGCCAACCCTGAGGAAATCGAAAATGATGAAGCCAAACCGCCTGTATCTGGCGAAACTCAGCCACCAGCAGTTTGCCCTGCCAAAGCTGCGCAGCTCGACAAAGAACTCAATGAGGCATTCGCTCAGAGCTCCGCGCCAGTGCAGCAGCCCACAGACCAGCCGAAGGTGGAGAACCTGGGCGGAGGCGTCTTCTCTATCGATGCACTGATAAATACCACCCCCTCAAATGAAGTCGAAAAACAGGAAGTACCACCAGCACCAGGCGAACGCGAAATTTCAATTTTGCATGCACTGAATGACCTGATTTCTGTCCGCTCCGACATCATGGGGAAAGAAGAGGCAGAGGGAGTTGTGACAGGCACAGACCAGCTCGTTTCCGACGTTATCCCGCTACTGATGGAAGATATCACCGCCACAGAATTTTGCTTGTCTCCTGATTTCACCGACGAGGAGATCCACGACGTGGCCACCACCATCCTGGATAGCTGGTCCGATGAAATTAGCGTTCGTCAGAAAATCGCTCTTGATGCGATCGTGGAATACCGACGACCGGAACCACCAAAATCTGTTGTGCTCGATCCGCCGGCAGTTACTGCAAAGCCGAAAGCAGAGCCCGAACCAGCACCTGAAACAAACGCTCCGCTTTCTTCTGTTACCTACCTGCAACAGCTGACCATTGCAGCACTGCAGGGCTTATGTTCCAACCCGGCATATTGCAATCAGTATGAGGAATTACCGGCTATGGCCGCCGGGCTTGCCAGCAGCGTTATCAACCATCAGGAAGGCTCATGTGCGTCTGATTAACCGTAGCAAGAGAGACAGCATCGGCGGGCCAGCATGCGCCGCCGCGCTCAAATGCCATTTTGAGAAATATGGCGAGCATGGTCGCAGCGACAAACAGACTTTTTACACCATCAAGTTCCAAGGGAGAAAAATTACGGTTGAGGTTGTTAACCGCCCCCGTAGTTACGTGGCCACGGCAATGACCGGTGCCCGGCATCTCCGGTGCCTCCCTGGTCTTGGCCGGTGATTTTTGACAATCAATATACTATCTGCCGCTGCGGTATCGTGGCGGCGTCATGGAGTTAAGCATGGCGCAAATCATTTTTGATGAAGAGTGGATGGTGGCGGGAAAGCTAACTGAAAAAACGGGGCTGGATGACAGGCAAATAAAAGCTTATCGCCTCGGATGCTGGATTGAAGGGGTTCATTTTAAGCGAGTACCTGCGGTACCCGGCGGAGAAAGCAAACGCGCTTTGGTCTGGTACAACTTCCCGCTGATTAATAGATTTATTCAGGAAGCATGATGAACTTTCCAACCGGCGTTGAACTTCATAACGGAAAAATCAGGATCACGTTTACCTATCGCGGCATTCGCTGCCGCGAAGTTCTCCGTGGCTGGGTGGTTAACAGCAGCAACATCAAGAAGGCTGGAAACCTTCGCGCCGTCATCGTGAGTGAGATTCAGTTCGGCCAGTTCGATTACGCGGCGCGCTTCCCTGAATCGAAGGCCCTTAAAAAATTCTCATCAACTAAGCGGATCACGACGTTTAAAGAGCTGAGCGATTTTTTCATTGATACAAAAGCGCTGGAGGTGTCAGGGGCAACACTGCACTCTCTCACATCTGCAGTTAATACCCTGAAGCGTGTTGTGGGAGAAAATACTCCCCTTGCTGATATTCAGCACGCCGACATCCTGAATTACCGTAAAGAGCTGCTGACCGGCAGCGTATTAAACCCATCAATGCCTAATCTGGTTAAAAAGGGACGCGCGCCCTCAACAGTCAATAAACAGATGGCGGTTTTATCAGAAATGCTGAAGCTTGCGAATCGAAGTCAGTTTATATTACACGCTCCTTATGAGGGCGTGTCCAGGCTCAAGCTATCTAAGGCAGACCCCGATCCGCTTCTACTTCATGAGTACCAGGCACTGATTGCCGCCCTTCCCCGAAAACTGGCTTTGATCATCATTGTAGCCGTCCACACGGGAATGAGGCCCGGCGAGATTTGTGCTCTGGCGTGGGAGGATATCGATCTGAGAAAAGGTGAGATTCACGTATCAAGAAGCCTGACGAACAAGCGGGTGTTTGTGCCGCCGAAAACAGATGCAGGCATCAGAACGATTACACTGCTTAAGCCTGCTCATGATGCGCTGCTCGAGCAGTTCGAAATCACCGGCAATAACCCAAGACAGCAGATCGTTTTCCATCACCGTGAAATTGGCAAAACCGAGCCGCAAAATCTGCGTTTTGTATTTACTCCTGAAAAGAAATCGTCAGTGAATGAGAGCTTTTTTTCCAAAAATTCGATTTCGTATGGATGGAAACGGGGAACTAAACTTTCTGGGATACGTGAGAGAAACCCTTATCAGTCCCGCCATACATACGCCTGCTGGACGCTTATGGCCGGTGCTAACCCTTCCTTTATCGCCAGCCAGATGGGCCATGAGGATGCGCGTATGGTGTATGAGGTCTACTCGAAGTGGATCGGCGATATGAACCAGGATCAGGTCAACATGCTGAATAATCAGATGCCGACTGCAATGCCCCCAAGACGCCCCCAAGGCACTGGTAGCATTAAAAAAGTCATTTAATTTCATGACGCTGGTTTCAAACTACATAATCAGCGTTAAACTATTCATACCAATTATTTAGGGAGAAGAGATGATGCGCGTACTGGTTGTTGAGGATAACGCATTGCTACGTCATCACCTGAAAGTTCAGCTTCAGGAGATGGGACATCA
>Ga0308162_1002192_pt1 | contig 13296 bp, 11 predicted proteins | sample PhySR2_FD_201370 | JGI IMG/M metagenome (GOLD analysis project Ga0308162, IMG submission 201370) | Phyllosphere microbial communities from UC Gill Tract Community Farm, Albany, California, United States - DLSLS.R2 | ecosystem: Host-associated > Plants > Phyllosphere > Unclassified | place: USA... | reverse complement strand
CGGACAAGCGCGAAACGGTACAGTTTTACGTCGAGCTGCCGAACGGCCGCACTTCCACCTCCATCCTGTCGCTGTCCGGCTGGAAAATGAATGAGATCACCGCCCCGGCGAGTGAAGTCATTCAGATTACCGTTCAGGGCAAGCAAAACAGCAACACCTGGGGCTCGGTTACCCCGAAGGTGTGACGAACCGACGATCGCGTTGGGTTAACGCCTGAGGGCGCTCGACGCGATCGTTTCCGCCGCGGGCCATGTGGCCTGCGGCAATTTTCTTTATGCAGAGCACATGATATGAACAAGGAAAAACCGATGACTGAGAAATACGATCTGAAAGCGCTGAAAGCGGCGCTGCTGAAATCCGACGATCACGTGATTGAAACGCAGATCTTTGGCGCCAAAGCCTTTATCCGCCGCCTGAAAGCGGCGGAGCTGCAGGAAAACGAAGACGGCATGAAGGCCGCCATCGACAGCGGTGACATGAACAAAGCCGCGCAGCTTAACGTGCAGCTGCTGCTGTCATGCCTGATGACGCCGGACGGCAAACGTATCCCGGCCGGCGCCTTGCCGAGCGTTGACGATCTGCTGGCGGCGCACGATAACCCAACGCTGGTCGAAGCCATCGGTGCCGTCAAGCGCCATGCGGTCGGCAGCCTGGAGGAAGCGGAAAAAAACTGACTGACTCGCCCTGGCTGATGTTGGTGTTCCAACTGGCCGATCGCTGGGGTGAGTCGGATCCTCGCAAGATCGCCGCGATGCCGGCGCACATCCTGAATCACTGGCGGGCATACTTCAAACTGCAAGGCATGATGGCCGATGCGGCGGAGAGTGCCCCCGTTCATCAATCCGGTCAGCCCGCGCAAAGCAGTATTGATATGCAGTGTGCTGACGTTATGCGAGTGCTGGGAAATGGCTGATACCGCACAGTTGGTCGTCGGGTTGCAACTGAATGACACCAACTTTAAAAACAAACTGACGGCGGCTTACCGTACCGCCGGGGAACAATCCGCCAAATTTAACCGCCAGGCTCAGCAGGACGCGAAAAAGACCGACGAGTCATATCAACGTATCGGCGGCACGCTTGGCGGCCTGGCGGGGAAACTGGCGGGGCTGGCCGGCGTTGAATTGTCGCTGCAGGGCCTCGCCGCCACCTCGCGCCAGTATGGACAGGCGCTCACCGAACTTGCGTCCATCACCGTCGCCGCGATGGCGCAGATGAAGCAGTTGGACGACGCGGCTCGCCAGGCGAGCAGCGCTTCCGGCGAAGGCGGCAGCCGCGCGGAGGAGATGCTGAAACTGGCCGGTGGTCTGAATGACAGCGCGGCGGCCTGGCGCGATCAGGCGGCGGCGGCGCGCGGGGCGGCTCAGGCGACATCAGGCGTCGGCGCGGCGTCTCGCGTTGCGCTGGGGATGCTTGGTGGCCCGATCGGTGTCGCCATCCAGGCGGGATTGGGGATGGCATACTTTTATGAGCAAACAATGCAAGCCAAAGAGGCTGCGGTGAGTCTGAAAGATGCTGCGATTCTAACCACGTCAGAGCTTATAAAACTGTCTAGTAAGCAACTTGCCCTGAGAAAGTTAGATCTCAGTGAGCAGCTCGAGGAACAGCTTAGTGAGCGAGATAAGCAGCAGAATTTGTTGAATTACGCAAACGAGAGAATAGAACGAATCCAGAGTAACCCAGGTCGGCTGGGTGACATATTTGGTGTTGAAAAGCAGTTGCAAGCTACGCGGGTGCGTGCAGAAGCGGCTCTCGAGTCAATAGACATCGGGATTCAAAATACTCGCACTAGCATGCAAAATATTGACCAAGCTAACCTTCTTGTTTTGACAGGGGCTGCTCGTCATTTTAATCAGCCAGCAGGTAATATTTTGCCCGCTACTGCAACTGCGCAGGCGCAGTTGATGCCCTCTCCGCCCCCTGCTTATACATTGGATATTGTAAATACAGATAATCGTGGACGTGAGCGACAGCAGGTTCTTGATCAGTACCAACAACTGCGTCAGGAAATCGAGCAGGCGCATCTGAGCAGCCTCGAAAAAATCACCCAGGATGAACAAAGTGCGCAGGCCAAGCTGGCGTCAACGGCCAAGGCGGCCGGTGCCGGGCAGGCCGATGTGCAGCGTGCGATGGCGCTGAACGCCGAGAAGTACCAGCGGCAGCGGCAACAGCTCGCTGAACAATACGCGCCAGGGCAGGCGGCGGTGCGTAAAGAGCAAGAGGTTGGCAAGGAGCTGAAGGCGTTGTATGACGGGCGGCTGTTGACCGAACGCGAGTACCACACCGCCAGCCGGATGCAGCAGCAAGAAACGACGCGCCAGCGGTTGAAGGCTGAAACCGATGCGCTTGCCGCGCCGCGTATGAACATTGCCGGTGATGTGGATCCGGTCGCTCGCCTTAACAACCAACTGGTGCAGCAGCAGGCGCAGTACCAGGCTTACTACCAGCAAGGCATTCTGGATAAAGAGCGCTATGAACAGCTGATGCAGGCGGCGACGCAAGAATCGTCGGACGCTCAGTATCAGCAGGCGCTGAGCCTGTTCGGCGGGCAGAGCCGCGTGCACAAGATGGCGCTGGGGCTGGTGGATATGACGCGGGAACGGACCTCCGGCATGATGTTCGATCTGCTGACCGGGACGCAAAACTTTAAGCAAAGCATGCTCGGTTTGATGACCTCCATGACGCAGTCCATCATTCAGCAACTGATCGATCTGGCGATGCAGGCGCTGTTGACCAGAACCATTCTTTCCACCTTTATGAATATCGGCAGCGGCTTGCTGGGCGGGGCGGCAAGCGCCGGCACGGGCACGGCCGGTTCAGGTGCGATGGGCATGCCGACCGGTTGGCAAGGCTATGTCCCCAACGCCAAGGGCGGCGTGTACGCCTCGCCTTCGCTGAGCGCATTCAGCGGCCAGATCGTCAGCAATCCCACGTTGTTCGCGTTCGCCAGAGGCGCCGGCTTGATGGGCGAAGCCGGGCCGGAGGCCATCATGCCGCTCAAACGCGGCGCGGACGGTTCGCTCGGCGTGCGGGCGATCGGCGGCGGCCAGCAGTCTGCGGCGGCGCCGAATGTCTACATCACCATCGAGAACGGCGGCAACGTCAGCTCGCAGGCCGATCCGGGATGGGGCGAGTTCGGTAAACGGATGGGCAATATCGCCGCGCAGGAAAGCCAGAAGGTGATCAACCGCAACCTGATGCCTGGCCAGCCGATTTGGAAAGCAATCAAGGGGATGTAATGGGCATTCAGACATTTGAATTTCCGGCGCGCGTCAATGCCGCCGGCGATATGCGTTTTCGCGTCAGAAAGGCGCAGTTCGGCGACGGCTATGCGCAGGTCTCCGGCGACGGCATTAACCCGATCGTGCGCTCCTGGGATCTGACCTTTGTCGGCAAGTATGACTACATCACGCCGATCATCGTCTTTCTGGAAAATCATCATGGGGTGAAGTCCTTCCAATGGACGCCACCAACTCAGGTTCCCGGCCTGTACCGCTGCGAGGGTTATAAGCCGGTCGCCATGGGCGGGGACAACTATTCACTGACGGCCACGTTTACCGAGGCCTTCCACGTTTAACCGGGGGAGACGATGCTGAATTCAGATTTGCAAAAGCTGGAGCCGGGCAACCGCATCCGCCTGATTGAGGTAGACGGCACCCGATTTGGCGCCGATATTCTGCGCTTTCATTGCGATACCCTGCCTTTTACGCCGCAAGAGCTGGCCGCCGCCGGCGGTGATGAAACCAAACTGCCGGCGAAATCGGTCTGGTGGCAGGGGCAGGAGTATGGCCCGTGGCCATTTAGCGTCGAAGGGCTGGAGATCTCCGCCGACAGCCAGGGCAATGCGCCCAAGCTGTCGGTCGCCAATATCAATGGCCTGATCAGCGCGCTCTGCCTGCAGTTTGAGGACATGGCGCAGGCCAAGGTGCGGATCCACGACACGCTGGTGCACTACCTTGACGCCCGCAACTTCCCGCAGGGGAACCCTTCGGCCGATCCGCTGCAGGAAAAGCTGCAGGTGTTCTACATCGATCGCAAGGCGACGGAAAGCGACGAAGCGGTGGAGTTCGAGCTCTCCAGTCCGGCGGACTTGCGGGGATTGCGCATCCCGACCCGGCAAATCCACAGCCTGTGCACCTGGTGCTCGCGCGGCGGCTATCGCACCGGCAAGGGCTGCGATTACGCCGGTAGCCGTTACTTTGACGACAAGGGCAACCCGGTGGATGACCCGAGCCAGGATCGCTGCGGCGGGCTGTTGAGCGACTGCCAAAAACGCTTTGGCGAGCACGAGCCGCTGCCGTTCGGCGGCTTCCCCGGCGCGGCGTTGATCCGGCAGTAGGGGGCGAGCATGAAAGAAAAAACCGCGGCGGCCATTATGGCCCACGCCAGGGCTGAGTATCCGCGCGAATGCTGCGGTGTGGTGGCGCAAAAGTCCCGCGTGGAGCGCTATTTCCCGTGTCGCAACCTGGCGGACAACCCCACCGAGCAGTTTCATCTGGCGCCGGAAGACTACGTGGCCGCCGCCGAGTGGGGGACGATCACAATGATTGTGCACAGTCATCCGGATGCCACCACGCAGCCAAGCGAACTGGACAAGGCGCAGTGCGACGCGATGGAGCTGCCCTGGGCGATAGCCAGCTGGCCGGAGGGGGATTTGCGCACCATTTTGCCGCGCGGCGAACTGCCGCTGGTGGGCCGCCAGTTCGTGCTGGGGCATACCGACTGTTGGGGGCTGATCATGAGCTATTTCCGCCAGGAGCACGGCATAACGCTCCAGGATTACCGCGTTGATTACCCGTGGTGGGAGCAGGGTGAAAACCGCTATCTGGAAAACTGGCATGCCTGCGGCTTTCGCGAGTTCGATGGCCCGCCGCAGCAGGGGGACATGGCGATCATGCAGGTTTCTGCGCCGGTGGCCAACCATGCCGGCATTCTGCTGGCAGATGGCCTGTTGCTGCACCATATGTACGGCATGCTCAGCCAGCGGGTGCCTTACGGCGGTTATTGGAAAGAGCGAACGGTGAAGGTGTTGCGGCATAGAGAAATGATGTAATTCTCTGTTAAGATGAAAAAAATAACAGAGGGAATACTGATGAAAAAAATACTCTTGCCCATTACGTTGCTGATGCTGACAGGTTGCGCAAATCCAGAACTAACAAAAAAGGTTACTGCTGAATTTACATCTAAAAAGGATGTAAAGAATTTATCCGTTTGCATCGCTGAGAAATCGGATATGAGAACGTTTAATGGTATGCGCATTGAAACAACAGAAAAGCCTGCCAGAGACGGAGGTGTTTCTTTGGCTCTGATTAATGGAGGTGGATATATTGATATTCTTGATAAAGGAATGCACCGTCAGGTTATTTATAGAGGTGAAGCCGCAGAAACCCCGTGGGGTAAGCTTACAAACAGGAAGAACGATGTGATTTCAGACATTAATTCGTGTTTGTAGTTTAATGAATGTACGACTGACCCGCGAACAGGCGGGTTTTTTTATGGAGTGATTATGGCCTTCGTTAACGTCTCAGTAAGAACGGTTAAATTCCACGGGCCGATGGTTAAACTGTTTGGGAGAGAGTTTAAGTATCGAGCCATAACGGTTCCGAAAGCAATTGATGCAATGAGGAATTTACTTCCAGGGTTTGAACGCTACATGCTTGAAGCTCATAATCGTGGATTAACATTCTCTGTATTTGTTGGGAAGCGAAATGTAAGCCAAGATGAGTTGGAGTTAACCCAAGGTACCGATGATATTCATATTGTTCCGGTGGTTATTGGCAGTAAGAGAGCCGGGCTATTTCAAACAATATTGGGGGTGGCACTGGTTGCCACTGCTGCATATTTCACTGGAGGTGCTGCTATTGGAATGGGGGCGGGGTTTTCCAGTGCTGGAGCATGGGGGTCTGCTTCATTAGTTGGTGCTTCCCTTGCCCTCGGCGGCGTCGTCCAAATGCTTTCCCCGCAAATGGGCGGGCTGCGCATGCGGCAAGGCCCGGAAAATAAACCGAGCTATGCCTTTGGCGGGCCGGTCAACACCACGGCGCAGGGCAACCCCGTCGGCGTGCTGTACGGCACGCGTGAAATTGGCGGGGCGATTATCTCCGCAGGTATTTATACCGAAGACCAGCAATAACGACATCCGTTTGAACAGACAGCCGCAATAGCGGCTTTTTTTATGGGCGAAATATGGCACAGAACATGATCCGTGGGCGAAAAGGCGGCGGCGGTGGCGGCCACACGCCGGTAGAATCGCCGGACAGCATTCAGTCGATCGCCAGAGCGAAGATGCTGTTCGCATTAGGCGAAGGGGAATTTGCCGGCGGGCTGGATGGCACAAACATTTTTGTTGACGGTACGCCGGTACTGAGCAGCGACGGCACGGAAAACTTTCCCGGTTTCCGCTGGGAGTTCCGCCCTGGCTCGCAGGCGCAGGAATATATCCAGGGCATTCCCGCCGTTGAAAATGAGATCTCGGTCGGCAGCGAACTGAAAAGCGGCGCGCCGTGGGTGCGCTCCGTCTCTAACCTGCAGCTTTCCGCCGTCCGCCTGCGCCTGGGTTGGCCCATGCTGCAAAAGCAGGCGGACAACGGCGACGTCAACGGCTATCGCATCGAGTACGCCATCGACGTGGCGACCGACGGCGGCAGCTATCAGGAGGTGTTAACGGCGGCGATCGACGATAAAACCACCTCGCTGTATGAACGCTCGCACCGCATCAATTTGCCGAAGGCCACCACGGGATGGCAGCTGCGCGTGCGCCGGTTGACGCCTAACGCCAACAGCGCCCGGATCGCCGACCGGATGAACATCGAGGCGCTGACCGAAATCATCGACGCCAAGCTGCGCTATCCGAACACTGCGCTGCTTTACGTGGAGTTTGATTCAAAGCAGTTCCCCAACATCCCGAAGATCAGCTGCAAACCGCGCGGCCGCCTGATCCGCGTGCCGGACAATTACGATCCGCAAACGCGCAGCTATACCGGCATCTGGAGCGGCGGCTTTAAGTGGGCCTACAGCGATAACCCGGCGTGGGTGTTTTACGACATTATTTTGGCCGAGCGTTTTGGCCTGGGCGATCGCATCGACGTATCCCAGGTCTCCGAGTCCGAACTGTACCGCATCGCGCAGTATTGCGATCAGCCGGTGCCGGACGGGCGCGGCGGCGAGGGCATGGAGCCGCGCTTCACCTGCAACGTTTATCTGCAGTCGCGGGAAGAGGCCTGGACGGTGCTGAGCGATTTGGCCGGCATTTTCCGCGGTATGACCTATTGGGGGCAAAACCAAATGGTCGCCCTGGCGGACATGCCGCGCGATATGGACTTCACCTACACCCGCGCCAACGTGATCGACGGCAAGTTTACCTACTCGTCCGCCAGCGAACGCACCCGCTACAGTACGGCGATGGTCAGCTGGTCCGATCCGGGCAACCATTACGCCGATGCGATAGAGGCGGTATTCGACAGCGATCTGGTGCGCCGCTACGACGTGAACCAGACCGAGCTGACGGCTATCGGCTGCACCACGCCGAGCGAAGCGAACCGCCGCGGCCGCTGGGCGCTGTTGACTAACAGCAAGGATCGTACGGTCAGCTTCTCCGTGGGGCTGGACGGCATGATCCCCATGCCGGGGCATATCGTCGGCGTGGCAGACCAGATGCTGGCCGGGCGGGTGATTGGCGGGCGCCTCAGCGGCGTGGACGGCCGTAAACTGACGCTGGACAGGAAGCCGGGCGCCAAAGCCGGCGATCGCCTGATCGTCAACCTGCCTTCCGGCCGGGCGCAGGCGCGCACCGTGCAGGCGGTGAATGAACGCGTAGTGACCGTCACCACGGCCTACAGCGAGACGCCGGCGCCGGAAGCGGCCTGGTCCATCGACGCGGACGACCTGGCGGTGCAGCTTTACCGCGTGGTGGGTATCGCCGACAACGGCGACAACACCTATACCGTCAACGCGGCGGAACACGATCCGAACAAGTACGCCCGCATCGATACCGGCGCGCGTATCGACGATCGTCCGATCTCCATCATTCCGCCCGGCGTGCAGGCGCCGCCGAAGAACATCACCATCGACAGCTACTCCTCGGTGAGCCAGGGTATCGCCATTACCACCCTGCGCGCCGCCTGGGGCGCGGTTGAAAATGCCATCGCCTATGAGGCGGAATGGCGCAAAGATAACGGCAACTGGGTGTCGGTGCCGCGCACCTCGGCGCTCGGCTTTGAAGTGCCGGGGATTTACGCCGGTCGTTATCGGGTGCGGGTGCGGGCCATCAACGCCAGTGACGTATCGTCTATCTGGGCGACGTCGATGGAAACCTACCTCAAGGGCAAAGAGGGTAAACCGCCGATGCCGGTTGGCTTCAAGGCATCGCCTTTGCTGTGGGGCATCCAGCTCGACTGGGCGTTCCCTGGCGGCGCTGAAGATACGCTCAAGACCGAAATTCAGTATGCGGACAACGCGGCCGGAAATAACGCGATGCTGCTGGCCGATATCCCGTACCCGCTGCACACCCACGCCATGACAGGGTTGAAGGCGGGGCAGGAGTTCTGGTTCCGCGCGCGGTTGCAAGACCGCACCGGCAATCAGGGCGACTGGACAGGCTGGACCGCTGGGCAGGCGAACGCGGACGCCGGCGATTATCTCGAGAACATCGGCGACGATCTCCTGACCGCGAAAGACGGCGAGCGGCTGGTGGGCGATATCGACACCAACATCGACGCTATCTTGCAGAATGCGCTGGCCAACAACGCGACGGTGGATCACCAATGGGCGCAGTACGGTACGGTGCGCGCCGATATCATGGTGGTGAAAACCACCATCGCGGAGGTCGATCGCGGGCTGGCCGAGATGAAAACCCAGGTGCAGGCGCAGATTGACGACGTGGCGGCGGTGCTGGAAGACAAACTGACGGCGACGGTAGATGCCGACGGCGCCACGGCCATCCATACGTTGAAAGCGGGCGTGCGGGTGAACGGCACCTTCTACAACGCCGGCATGTCGATCGCGGTATTGGCGGAAAACGGCAGGCCGGTTACCACCCGCGTGGGCTTTAACGCCAACCAGTTCGTGCTGATGAGCGGCAACAACAGCAATCAGTATTCACCGTTTGCCGTGGTGGATGGGCAGGTGTTTATTAGCGACGCGTTTATTCGCAATGGTACTATCGATAGCGCAAAGATCGCACAGCATATCCAGTCTTCTAATTGGGTAAGTGGGCAGCGTGGCTGGGCGATAAATAAAGATGGCGGGGCACAATTCAATAACATTAGCGCCCGTGGAGCGATATATGCCGACACTGGTGAGTTTAAAAATGGCGTGATTGGCAATTGCCGGATCCTTGAGAATTGCTCCATTGAGGGAAAACTTTCCGCCGCGAATATCGAAGGCGCGATCATGGATGGCTCGATGTTAAGCTGGACGGGTTATCATACTAATGCGAGTCGGTTATTACGCTTTGGCGGTAATAATGTTATTCCCGTTCGTGTCTTTGGACAGATTCAAATTAAAAGAAGTGGACGAGGCTATCCTCACGGTTATGGCGGGGTTAGGCAAAACACAACCGGCGGAGGCTATATGCCAGAGGTTTCCGTTAGTTCCAGTTCTGGTAGTGGGCAACCTTCAGTATCCATCGTTTATATCGATACATTAATTGGAAAGTCTTCGACTGCCTTTTGGCAGCTTGCCGCAGGAGAGCTTGACCAAGGACAATCGCACTCAACGACTTTTATTGTGAACATCTTTGCCACTCCGCAATATACAGCCTTTGGGCTGGAGTAACCATCATCTCCGTAACGAGGTTTTTATCAGGCTAATTCAGGAGGATATTTATGCCAGCAGGCACTCTCACCCTAACAAATAATTCCACAATAGTAAAAGGTACCGGAACGGCCTTTAATACCGAGCTGAAAGCCGGTGATTTCATCGTGAGCGTGGTCGGCGGCGTAACCTATACGCTGCCGGTTAAAACCGTTGATAATGCTACGCAGGCAACGCTGGTTAAAGCCTATGACGGCTCGACTCAGGTCGGTGTTGCCTGGAATGCCGTACCGCGCGATGCAATGAACGCCATCACTGCCCAGCTGGCTGCCGAGACGGCGAAAGCCCTGCGTGGGTTGAATTCCGATAAAGAGAATTGGCAGCAGGTCTTCAGCGGCAGCGGAAATATTACGGTAACGCTCCCTGATGGCAGCACCTATACCGGTCCAGCCTGGAATAATATTGCAGATTCACTCAATAATAAATTAGACAAGACGATTAGCGCTGCCCAGGAAATTAAAGGTTCACTGTCTTTACAGGGTTCTTTGGTGACAGGGCAAACGGCAAACCTTGACGTGGGGGGATATTCACGCTTCCGTAAGTCAACGACATTTGATGATACCATGATGGGGCGAAATGGGATTCATTTGAACTCTGGTGATACGGGGTCGTCTAATGTCCGTGCTGAAAAGACGTTTACTAGATCTACCGGAACTGTAGATGGCCCGACATTACTATCGGTTATGACAACTGTAGGTGGTGTTGTCACAGCTATGCAAATGTTTTGTCGCCGTGAAATTGGTGTAACTGATTATGGTGCGATTTCATTTAAGGATTATGCCAATGTTTGGCATGAGGTTCGTCTACAGAATAACGGAGACTTTAATAACTTAACTGGAAATTGGGTGACCGGCTCAGATCTTAGAATTAAAACTGAAGTAAAAGAAATTGAAGATCCCATAACACTCATTCGTGGTCTAAAACTCTATACCGGCAAGCGCGATGGCAAGCCCTTTATCGGTGGTATCGCACAAGAAATTGAAAAGAAGCTTCCTCAGGTTGTTGCTGAAGGTGGTTCTTTAGAGTTGCAAAATGGCGAAACCGTTACTCGAGTAAAATCCGTCGATTATTCAACGTTGGGATATGTGGCCCTGGCCGCATTGAATCAGGCTCTGGATAGAATCGATCGCCAGGATGAATTAATCAAAGAACTCATGGAGAAAGTGCAATGACTTTAATCAGCGGCGTATTAAAAGGGCCTTATGGCGATCCTCGTTCCGGCGTAACCATTACCATGCGCGCAGTCAGAACCTCGTCAACGGTATTGAGCCTGGCTAAATCACAATCGGTGACGGATGACAGCGGTAAATACGCTCTATCCGTGGAGCCGGGCGCTTACGAGGTCATCATCTCTGTCTATGGCGCACAGCCGGAACGGGTGGGGGCTATCGAGGTGTATAGCGATTCCTTGCCCGGCACGCTCAATGATTTCCTGAGCCGGCCAGGGGAAAGCGATATCACGCCGGAGATTGTGCAAACCGTCGATCGTTTGCGTGCAGAGGCGGCCGCTTCCGCAGGCAAGGCATCTTCTTCCGCTGCGGCGGCGAAAACCAGCGAGCAAAATGCGGCGAAGAGCGCCGCTCAGGTGGTGACCGCCTTTGATAATGTGCGGTTCAAGTTCCCGGAAAACAACACCAATATCGCCACTTGGTTCCTGTTGGGGCAGTTTAAAAATGCAGGGCAAAATGGTGTCGGGATCGCGCTCAATTTCTACGGTTCGAACGGCTATAACGGATTTGTTTATAACGCCGGCCTGTCACGCCTGATGCTGAGAACGGGTAATCTTGGCGCCAGCGATACGACCAATAAGGCCAATCGTATCGGCGGCACCTTTCTTAACGATACCGGAACGGCGATCTTGGATATTCAGGTTATTGAATCCAGTCGCGATAATTATGATATCTATGTGAAAGTGAATACCTTCACCATCAACTGCTGGTATACGGTTGAGCAAATCACCTACGCGAACGCGGCCGGCTTGCGCTGGGAGCATAAGGCGGTAAAGCAATCGGTGGAACCGAGCGGGGTGATGAAAATTGATATGCGCACGGGCGTTTCGTTTTCGCAATCCCAGGCGTTACCCGATTATGCTACTGTCGCCCAATCTGCTATCGGTGGTTTTGGTACCGGACCAATTCATACCGAGGATGCATTTGCGAAGGATAATAAATCCTCCATTCAGCGCTACACGGTAGCGACGGCCAATCGGCCGGGCAACGTGTCCGGGGGCATATTAACGCTGCCGGTGGATGGCGGGCCATCTTGCGCGTATTTTGCCACATCGGTTTCGCGGCAGGCTTGGGTGGGGAGTTCATCTACCGCATTGCCTTCGGCTATCACCTGGTCGCGGTTATTTAGCTCGTCCGATCAACCCACCGTCGCGGATATTGCAAACCTGAAAGATTGGGGCTTGAGTAAAGGTGCTACCGCCGCAAACAAAGGCAACTTCAATGCGCAAATGCAGAGCCGACGGGGTTATGTGAGCACAGATCCCATTGGCAATCCCTTCAAAGATGTCGGCACTCACTTTCTCGATACGCGATCGTGGGCGGTGACGCAGGCGGGAACCGACGACAGTTACCGTACGGTGCAAACCTGTTACGGCTATGGTGTAAGTGCGGCGCAATCGGGGAAAATTGCCGTGCGCAGCTGGAATGGCGCTACGTTTACCCCCTGGGTTTGGATGTGGTCGGAAGCCAACACCACCGTTGACGCCAACGGCTTTATCAAGAAAGCCTCGCCGATCGCCAGATTGTCCGCGGCGCCGCAGCATATGCAAGCGGACTATCTGGACGGTGGCTTTGCTTTGGCCGGCTATGTCGCCGTTAATGGCGAAGCGGCCGGGGTGAGCGCGGAACGAATCGCTACCGGCCTTTATCAGCTGAATGGGTCGCTGGGGTTGGCAAAGGAGGGCTGGACTATCGAAGTGCCGCAGGACGTGAACGGCAACCGCCTGTGCTTTGTGGAAACCGCCACCGATAACGACGGCGTCATTACGGTGAAAATCAGCAAACGTCGTTTTGACATCGATACCGCGACGGTCGTGGCCGGCGAAGCGATGGATATCCCTGAGGGGCGCTGGATCGATCTGCGCCTCGCCATGCCGGTGCGTGAAGAGGTGGAGGTGTTGCCGCCGGAGGCGCTGGTGTTAAACGATGACACGCCATCGGAAACCAACGCGGTTTCATAAACTCGAATGGATGCCAGGTAAATAATGCCGGTGCAGTCGGTTTCAGGTATCTGCGCCGGCATCATCGACGCCAGGCTCGGGCAGAGTCACTGCCCGTTCCGCTATGCAGGGTTCCCGCTGAGTGGGAGTTCGCCCCTGCGAATAACGTTCTTTCCCGTCAAATATCAGTGACCAGCCACTGATCCGCTTCTTCGAACATCTCTTCCAACATCCGGTTCAGCTTTTCGCGATCGCTTTTGCTGGCGTCGGAGTTCAGGCCGTTGGCCTGCATCGGTTTCACGCGCACTTCCGCCTCC
>Ga0308162_1002190_pt1 | contig 13304 bp, 14 predicted proteins | sample PhySR2_FD_201370 | JGI IMG/M metagenome (GOLD analysis project Ga0308162, IMG submission 201370) | Phyllosphere microbial communities from UC Gill Tract Community Farm, Albany, California, United States - DLSLS.R2 | ecosystem: Host-associated > Plants > Phyllosphere > Unclassified | place: USA... | reverse complement strand
GTGCGAACCCGTTGTTATCGAAGGTTTGATACATGCGCCACCTCCTGTGGCTCGCCCTGGGCTTTAGCACGCCACCCACACCGCCCCGGCATCCGCTGATTTCACGCACTGCGCCACCCAGCGCACGCCCGCTAATCCGGCATGCACATCGGGATACCAGAAATCCTCCAGGAAGGCGGTGTCACGGCGATCGGTGGCATCCATCGCCAGCGCGAAGCGGCGATAGAGATTCGACCAGGCTTCAAATAACCCTTCGGTATGGCCTCCGCCAATGCGATCCTCTTCCAGCGCGCGCGGGCTGAGATAACCCATGCCGCGCTCCAGAATGCGAACCGGCTCGCCCTGCACTTCGTAGCGCAGCTGGTTTGGCTGCTCATCCCACCACTCCAGACTGGCTTTCGATCCGACCACGCGAATCTTCTGTCCGTGCATGGAACCCGCATTCACCGCCGAGGCCCAGAGCGTACCCACCGCGCCGTTATCATACTCCATCATCACAAAGGCGTTATCCTCCAGCGGCGCACGCGAGGCGACAAAACTCTGGCGCGAACAGAGCAGACGCGTCACCTTCAGCTTCGGCAACATCGTTTCGGCGATAAACAGCGGATGTGTTGCCAGATCGCCTAACACGTAGCTCGGGCCGACAAAGCGCGGATCGACCCGCCAGCGGGTGCTTTCACTCTGCAACTCCACCGCCTCATTATGGAAGCCGTGAGCAAACTGCATATTTACAATGCGGATCTCACCCAGTATGCCTTCAGCGATCATCTCTCTGGCCTGATGAATCAGCTGATGCCCGGCATAGCCGTAAGTGACGCCGACAATCTTCTGCTTCTCCCGGCTAAGCTGCTCCAGCTCATCGGCCTCTTCGACCGTAAAACAGAGCGGCTTCTCGCACACCACATGCAGCCCGGCATTCAGCGCCGCACGGCAGATGGCGAAATGGGTATTGTTAGGCGTGGCGATCGACACCGCCTCAATGCCATCTTCACGCCCAGCTTCTTCGGCGAACAGGCTGGCGTAGTCGGAATAGCAGCGTTCAGGTGCCACACCCAGTGCCTGACCAAACTCGCGGCCGCGCGCCACGTCGATATCAAATGCCCCCGCCAGCAATGCAAAATTGCCGTCACGCTGCGCCGCCGAACGATGAATATAGCCAATCTGACTGGTGCCGCCGCCGCCGATCATGCCCCAGCGCAGCGAGCGGTTAACTGCTTTTTTACCGTTAATCATGCTGTTGTCCTCAGAATCCTGTTGATCGGAGATAGTCCAGGCTGGCTTTCACATCCTGCAGGCTGGTGTCGGCATGACGCGGATCGCGCTCCTGCTCGATGGTGATCCAGCCCTGATAATGACGTTCAGTCAGCAAGCTGCGCACGGCCGGATAGTCGATTGCGCCCTGCCCCAGCGGACACATCACCCCCTGCGCGCAAGCAGTGAAAAAGTCGAGTCCGCGTGAGAGTGCATCACGCCAGACCCGTGGGTTAACGTCTTTAAAGTGGAGGTAATCAATGCGCGACCAGTACTGCTCCAGCGACGCGACCGGATCCATCCCGGCGTAATAGAGATGGCCGGTATCCAGGCACAAACCTGCAACCTCATGCGGAATGTCAGAGACCAGCTGTGCCAGCTCATCGGCAAACTCAATGCAGCCACCCGCATGCGGATGGATCACTGGCCGCACGCCATACTCCTGCCAGGCGATCTCACTAAGAATGATGATGTGCTGCATCATGCGCTGCCAGTCGTCAGCGGAAAGCCGTGGTGCTTTTTCAGACTGACCGGCATATTTCGCCCGCTCCGGATTGCCGAAATCAATGATCACCAGATAAGGCGCGCAGGCACCGGGCGTTTTAGTCGCGACTGGTACGCTGGACAGCGTGCGGCACAGATCGTGGGTCAGCGTTACCAGCGCAGGAAAATATGCCTCACTGACTAAATCATCGAAAATCGTGCCTGCCACCAGAGAAAGCTGATGTGCATTAAGCTGCCGGGTCAATTCGGCGGCATCGGTTGGCAGATAGCCCCAGGGACCGAGTTCAATACTGGGATAGCCGGCCTGCGCGGCTTCGGTCAGGACTTTCTGCCACGGCGGCAAAAAAGGATTAGCGGGATCGTCTACGCCCCAGCTACAGGGCGCATTTGCAATATGAAAGGTCATGATATCTGCCTGTGCAGTGAAAACTGCTGGCAGTATCAAACAAAAATTTCATCTCAAACAACAATGAAAGTTTCGTTTTTTGATAGAGATCGCGTTTAAAAATTCCAATAAATGATAGATTACTATCAAATACTGACTAATCTGTTCTTTCTACAGGTTTTCACGCGTTACGATCTCAAATGGCAAGGTCACCTGTGCAAAATGGTCAGGCTGATCCATCCGGCTGCTGAGACAGGTAGCAATAACCGCCTCCGCCATCGCATCAATACGGTGACGCAGCATCAGCGTGATGGTGCCGTCAATCAGCGCCAGTTCATCGCCGGGCAGCGGGCCGTGGCACAGCAAATCAATCTGAGTGCGACCGCTCTCACGCAGCGCCTGTATTACGCCCTCTATGCCGCCGCAGGGCGCATAAAGCATGACCAGATCGTCGTGGGATTCCAGCAGTTGCCGGGTCGCCTGATAACCTCCTTCACCCGACTCATGCGTTTTTAACGGTTCCAATACCCGCTGACTGATGCCCGACTCGCGCAGGTAGGAGCGGAAACTGATTTCGCTGCTCTCCTGGCAGGTAAAGCGATGGTCGCCCAGCAGCACACCGACACATCCCGGCTCACGCAGCAGATGCTGTGCCATCCAGGCTGCAGTGCGTCCTGCTTTCTGATTATCAATGCCAATAAACCCGGCATGGTCACAGGGCGAGAAATCGGAGAACAGCGCATAAACCCGCACACCCAGACGTGAAACATCCTGGATTGCGTGGCGGATTAGCGGGTGATCCAGCGCCACCAGAGCAATCACATCGCTGCGCTGTGCCAGCTGACGCAAGGAATGTGCAACGGCTTCAACCTCGTGAATATCATGCCAGCAGAATTCAGGTTCGCTGCCCTGTGGCTGCTCCGCCCTGAGCTGCTGTTTCAGCGCCTCGCCCAGCTGCTGATAAAACGAATAGCAGGCAGGCAGCAGGATAAAGCTCACGCGGAGTGCGGCTGCAGCCAGTGGCGCGGTGGTCTGGCTGTGAGTCTGGGTCAGGCGATAGCCCAGTTCGCGGGCCGCAGCCAGCACCTTCTGCTCGGTCACACTGCGTACAGGCGCACGGCGGTTCAGCACCCTGTCTACCGTCGCCACACCCACGCCCGCTGACTGCGCAATGGCAGTCATCGTCACTTTTGACATCACCTTTCTCCTGCTTTTCCTGGTCGCGTTAGCTGACGGCTACGCCTTTATTTTCTGTTGTTTAAAACAGCACGACTTTATCGCGATACGGCCGTTTCCTCTCATTTATTTGATAGAAAATCAGCGCTAACTTTGATCTTTCTCTCAAAATGAAACATTTATTTCTTTTCGCATTCTCTTTAAAACGTTCATTTGCTAAAAAGGGTAAAAATCCCGAATCGATCCGACCGATCCGGTTGATGGGATCACATCATTAAAAGGTTAGAGCGATGACGGTGAGCTTTTTATAGTGGAGTCCTGAGCACCTTCCAGCCTGCACGTAAAAAAGGAAAAGTTATGTTTCCATCAACGCTTCCGGCTCCACGCATAACTGATGCCCGCCAGGTTCCGCAACTGCGGTGGGGCATTATCGGGCCAGGCTGGATCGCCGATCATTTTGCCCTTGCGCTGCGCCAGCATACCCACCAGCAGATCACGGCGGTGGCTGCGCGCGCCCCGGCAAAAGCACAGGCCTTTGCTGGCAAATGGTCAATCGGCCATGCCACAGGCGACCTCAATACGATGCTGGCGCGGGATGATGTGGATGCGGTTTATATCGCGACACCCCACAATCACCATTTTCCCGATGGTCTGCGCGCGATTGCCGCCGGAAAGCATCTGCTGATCGAAAAACCGCTGGCGCTGAATGCGCAGCAGGCGGCTCAGCTTAAACAGGCCGCCGCTGCCGCGAACCTGCTCTGTATGGAGGCGATGTGGTGCAACTTTACACCGAAGTATGACGTCATCCGTCAGCTGCTGGAGGATGGCGTACTCGGTGACGTCCACACCCTGATTGCCGATCACGGTGAGTTTTTCACCCCGGATCACCGCATCTTCAATGCCGATCTGGCGGGCGGTCCGATGCTCGATCTCGGCAGTTATCTGGTGGCGCTTAGCATATTTGTTGGCGGCAGTGCACCTGACACGATCGTCGCCCGTGGTCAGCCCGTCCCGGATGGCCGCGTCAACGGTCAGACGTCGATGCTGTTTACCCATCAGCACGGCATGCAGTCGGTGCTGAATACTACCCTGTTCAGCAATACGCCGGGCGGCGCCGTGATCGCCGGTCGTGACGCCACCCTGGAGCTGGCAGGCCAGTTCTATGCGCCCGGTGACTTTACCCTGACCTCCAGCGACCGGCGTCACCGCCTGCAATGGCAGGAACCCACTAACCGCTATGAACAACTCTGTCATGAGATTAACCACTTCGCCTGGTGTATCGGCCAGAGCCTGATCGATTCGCCTGTCCATTCGCTTGACCAGGCGATCATCACCCTGGCCACGATGGATAACGTCAGGCAGCAGATTGGCGTGACCTTCAATGAAGAACAGCAACCTTAACGTGCCTGGAGCAGAAAGATGAAAATCGCTTTTGATGTGGATGTGATTAAAGATTTAGGTATCACCCGTATGGTTCATCAGGTGGCCGACTGGGGCTACAAATATATCGAACAGTCGCCGCATCCGCAGATCAACCCGTTTTATAAACATCCCAAAGCCAGCCGTGAAATTATCACCGAGTATAAGAATGCATTGAGCGCCACCGGGCTGGAAATCTCTTCTTTTATCGTGGTCTATCGTTGGTCCGGCCCGGATGAGCTGCGCCGTCAGGCGGCGGTGAAGAACTGGAAGCGGATGATTGAGATTGCGGTTGAGATGGGTGTGCAGGTCATTAACACCGAACTCTCCGGCACGCCTAACGAGCCGGAAATCTGTGAAGAGATGTTCTATCGCTCAATGGAAGAGTTGCTGCCGATTATCGAACGTGAAGGTATCCGCGTCGAAATTCAGGCCCACCCGTGGGATTTCTGTGAAGAGAACAATGAAACCGTGGATATCGTGAAGTCGTTCCGCAGCGATAACGTGAAGTATATCTACAGCGCGCCGCACACCTTCTTCTATGACAAAGGCAAAGGCGATGTGAAACCGATGCTGGAGTATGCAGGTGACGATCTGTCCCACATGCTGATCGCCGACACCATGAACCATACGAAACACTGTCGCTATATCGTTAACCCGCCAGGCGTGGATGCCACTATTCACCAGCACGTTGGCGTTGGCGAAGGTGAAGTCGACTTCGATACCCTGTTTAAAACCCTGCGCGACACCGGTTTTGCTACCCGCAGCCATAAAGTCGGTGGTGAACCGATTATCGCGGCGTCACTGTTTGGTTACCCGGAAAAGATGAAGGTGCAGGCGATTGAAACCCGCGAACTGATTGAGCGCGAACTGCTGTAAACCTGCCTGCCGTGCAGTCGTTGCTGGCTGCACGGTGATGTCCGCGCAGGACAAACATCGCCCCGTCTGACACACTTTTGATCACTTTTCCCCTGGGCCGCTCCCCGCCTGACATCGGCCCGTCACAACACGCCCTCGCGCAGCCAGCAGAGTTAAACCGCCTTCGCAGCACCTGCTACACTCCAGACCAATATCACATCACAAGGCGAACTTTCATTATGTCGGAAAATGCATATCAGCCCGCAAAAGTCTGGACCTGGGACCCTGAAGCCAAAGGTAACGGCGCTAAAACTAATCGTCCGTTCGCTGGTCCCACCCATGAAAAAGCGTTGCCGGTCGGCAAACACCCTCTGCAGCTCTATTCGCTCGGCACGCCTAACGGCCAGAAAGTCACCATTTTGCTGGAAGAGCTGCTGGCGCTTAACGTCAACGATGCCGAGTATGATGCCTGGCTGATCCGTATCGGCGACGGCGACCAGTTCTCAAGTGGTTTTGTCGACGTGAACCCGAACTCAAAAATCCCGGCGCTGAGCGACCACTCAGCAACACCGCCGATTCGGGTATTTGAATCAGGTAATATCCTGCTCTATCTGGCAGAGAAATATGGTTACTTCCTGCCGAAAGATATCGCTGGCCGCACTGAAACGCTGAACTGGCTGTTCTGGCTGCAGGGCTCAGCGCCTTACCTTGGGGGTGGTTTCGGCCATTTCTATCACTACGCGCCAGAAAAAATTGAGTACGCCATCAACCGCTTCACCCTGGAAGCGAAGCGCCAGTTTGACGTGCTGGATCGTCGACTGGCCGATAACCGCTATCTGGCCGGTGATGACTACACTATCGCCGACATCGCCACCTGGCCATGGTACGGCAACATGGTGCTCAACGATCAGTATGGCGCTGCCGAATTCCTGGATGTGCAGTCCTATAAAAACGTGGTGCGCTGGGCGAAAGAGATCGCACAGCGTCCTGCCGTCATCCGCGGCCGCAAGGTTAACCGCGTTATGGGTGACCCGGCCGATCAACTGCATGAGCGTCATGATGCAGCCGATTTTGACATTAACACTGAAGATAAACGCCAGGCGTAAAGGAGCCCACAATGAGCGCATATGTCATCTTTATTCGCGACAAAATTACTAACCCTGAGGAATTCGCTATTTACGGCGAGAAAGCGGGCAAAGCGCGCGGCGACCATCCCATTACGCCGCTGGCGTTTTATGGACAGCTTGAGACGCTGGAAGGACCGCAAGCGGACGGCGTAGTCTTGCTGGAGTTTCCGACGGCTGAAGCAGCGCACGGCTGGTATGACAGCCCGGAATATCAGGAAGCGAAACAGCATCGCCTGAAAGGTGCAGAATACCGTGTGGTGCTGGTCCAGGGTGTAGAACAGTCATAGCATGTCATGACTGTGAGAACAGTAAGCCGTAGCCATTAAGGTGCGGCTTAAATTCTCATTCGCCAACAGGTTACTGAGATAACTGCACAAAAAAATCCGCAACGTCGAAACGTTACGGATTTGATTAAACTCTCTGAGTATTCGAATATCGTCCCTGATTTTATTTTCAAAAACGTTAGTAAAAATCCATCGCTAACATTATGGATAGATAATAGCGCTATCGTACAACTCAGATCATGTTTTGTTCAGAAAATATTAAACGATAGCTGTGCTGCCGTTGGTGCCGTAATTCTGACGGAAGTCAGCTGCGTAGGCGGCCACAGTGTCCTTACCCCACAGCGCACCCATCACGGCACCTACAACCGGACCGATAATGCCGCCCAGAATAGCACCAACGCCCTGAGCGATAGGACCGAACACGGCGCTACGGCTGGCACTGCCGCCGACTGTTACGCCTGTAGCCAGACCTTCAATGATACCCCAGACCGCACCTTCCGCAGCGTCAGCCAGAGTAGTCACTAATGCACCGCCGCTTACGGTTTCCATTTCGATCAAAGATAATTCACGCATGATAAAGTTCCTTTTATTTAAAAATAACACTGTTAATAAACTTCATTAAAAAAAATATTTTTAATGAAGAGGGTATGACGCAACGCTTGCAGTTAGCTGGCGTATTGCTTTCTGAAGTCAGCCGCATACGCTGCGACTGCGTCTCTGCCAACCATTGCGCCCATAATCGCGCCCGCTATTGGGCCAATAATGCCACCTAATATCGCTCCGACTCCCTGTGCAATAATGCCGAATACTGCATCACGGCTTGCGCTTCCACCGACAGTAACACCGGTTGCTAATCCATCCAGTGCACCCCAGACAATACCTTCAAAAAAAGCGTTAACCTCATCGGCCGTCGCTGGAGCGCCACCGCTTACGACACTAATCTCGTATTCCTTTAGCTTTCTCATTATTTTCACTCCGGCTATTTAATGTTAATTTATAAGCCCTTTTATTTCAGTAAATGTAAAATTCATTTACTGGAACAATACAGCAGCAGAAGGCTAAAAAAAATAGTAAAAAAATCCATTTTCTGGAAAAATATAAATATAATAAAATCACTTTCCAGATATCATGGAATAATCAAAAAAACCGGAATAACATTGGAATGATAATAATAAAAAATCCAGCCACCTGGTTATATAGTTAATCTTTTGACAACATTAACCCCAGAATGAATATCAAAAACCGTTCCCCAACCCGTGAAATAGGTTTATGCAAAAAGACAAGAAACATTTTTGCTAATAATTAAAAGCAAAAATTGAAATTGAAAATCAGATAAAATCATTAAGACGGCCTGCGGCCGCCATTTATTAACTTAATTCAGCTGAATACGTGCTACGCCGTCCCGCTCTTTGCTGCTGTAATGCTGATTAAAGTCAGGCCTGGTGGTGACATAGAGCGTCTGCCCGTCGGGTGAGACCAGCAGGCTGTCAGGGTGACGATCAAATGACCAGCTGTTTTTCACTTCATAGGTCGTGCCATCCAGTTGCAGCACCTTCTTCGACTCGCGCTGGCTGATATAAATCTCATTGCGCTTGCCGTTAAACTTAATCCCCATCGAATCACCCACATCAAGACGCTTAATCACCTTGCCGCTGCGCTCATCAAACACCAGGGTGTTTTTCGCCTTAGAATTATCCGTGACAAACAGGCGTCCTGTCGCCGGATCTTCGGCCATGTTCAGGAAAAGATAATTCTGCCCGTCACCGGCTGTCAGACGCTGTTCGATCTTGTGATTACGCGGATTGATTACCAGGATTTCACCGCTGCCGTTCGCCGCGTAAATCCGGTCGCTGACCGGCGAGAAGATAATGCCTGTGACCCACTTGCCGGCATTTTTAATCCGGGTTTTCAGGGTCAGCGTTTTGGCATCGACCACCCAGATCACACCCGGATCGCCTGTGCCGCCGACATAGAGCAGCCCGTCATGCAGAAAGATTTCACGCGTGCCAACCGGTAACCCTTTCTCGTTTTTATCGTCAAACATCAGGCGTTTCAGCACCTTTCCGTTCTCCGGATCAATCTTAGCGATGCCGCCATCCAGTGAGTTGGTGGCGTAGAGTGCGCTGCCGTCCGGCTCGCTAATCAGCCCAAAGTTTTTCAGGTCGAAATGGCCCGTCCCGGTGCTCTGCAGCGTAGTGCCATCAAGACGGTAGATCATGCCGCCACTGATATCGTTCCCTTCCGGCGCACTGGCAACATAGAGCGCATTCCTGGCGGGCAGGTACGCCATCTCATACAACCCTTCACCCAGCTCGCGCTCAATCAGGTTATCGGGGCTGGAGGGCTGCATCACTACGGCGCCACCATCCACTTTTTTCACCGCGGTCTGGCACGCCGCCAGGCTGAAGGTGGTGACCATCACCAGTGCGAGTGCCTTTTTATGCGGGCTGAACAACGCTTTCATGCTTAACTCCCCTATCGACCTGCTCTCCCGGCTGGCCGCAACGCAGAGGACAGGCAGGGAAGAAAAATGAATGAAAATCATACGCATCAGAAAAAAGACTGTAAACGCAGCGTCAGTCTGAAACGACCGAATCAGTTTAATGCGGTATGCTACTTGTCCGCAGATGCTTTTTCAGGCCCGCCCATCCATATAAAATCACTGTTTTTCAACAGATTGCAGATTTTTCTGCAGAAACGCTACAAACGCGGTGATGCGCGCCGGAAGCTGGCGCTGCGCCTGCCAGACCGCAAAAATATCGCCATCAGGGGCCTGCCAGTCGGGTAGCACCTGCAACAGTTCGCCTGTCGCCAGACTGTGCTGCGCGTCCCACCAGGAGCGCAGCAGAATGCCATGCCCATCCATCGCCAGCCGCATCGCCACTTCACCATCGTTGGTAATCAGGCTGCCGCGCACTTTCTGGCTGATGCTCTGTTCGCCGCTGGTCAGCCGCCATAACGTAAAATCGCTGTCGTGCTGACGCAGTAAAATGCAGTTGTGCTGCGCCAGATCGCGCACCGTAGCGGGCAGGCCGTGACGGGCAGCATAGGCGGGTGAGCAGCAGAGGATGCGCGGATTGGTGCGCAGTTTACGCGCTACCAGCCGCGAGTCGGGCGGTTCACCGACGCGGATATCAATGTCCATGTGCGCATCCAGAAAATTAAGCGGCTGGCTGCTGAGCGACAGCGATAGCGAGAGCTGCGGATGCAGTGCGGCAAAGGCAGAGACGCAGGGCGCAATGTGCCGACGACCAAAACCAAATGAGGCATTGATGTTAAGTGTGCCGCGCAACTGAGCCGTTTCACCGCTGACCGCCTCTTCCAGCGCCACCAGCTGATCCAGCAACGGGCGCGCACCTGCCAGATAACGACGGCCTTCCGGCGTCAACTCCAGCCGTCGCGTGGTGCGGCGCAGTAGCTGCACGCCAAGCCGTTGCTCCAGCTGGCTCAGACGCTTGCTGACCGCCGCCAGCGACAGGCCCAGTTCACGCGCCGCCGCGGTCAGACTGTCCAGCGCGGCCAGGCGAACAAAGAAGGCTAAGTCATCGGTGGAGGTGCGGGATTCTCTACTTTGATTCAACAATGGATTGCCTTTCAGGCTCATTATTTCCCCGGAATCGACAGTTATACTGCGTACACAATTCGAACATCAACCGGAAAGGTGCCCTGTGACTGACAAAATTCACCGCATTGCCGTTATCCCTGGCGACGGCATCGGCAAAGAAGTGATGCCGGAAGGCGTCCGCGTAATGAATGCGGCCGCAGAGAAATTTAACATTCCGCTGCGCTGGGAGTGGTTCAATTACGCCAGCGCCGACTACTGGCAGCAGCATGGCAAAATGTTGCCTGACGACTGGTTTCCACAGCTGAAAACCTTTGATGCGATCTATTTTGGCGCGGTCGGCTGGCCTGATGTCGTGCCCGACCACGTTTCGCTGTGGGGCTCGCTGCTGCAGTTCCGGCGGGAGTTTGATCAGTATGTCAATCTGCGCCCGGTGCGGCTGATGCCTGGCGTCAAAGCGCCGCTGGCGAATCGTCAGCCCGGCGATATCGACTTCTATGTGGTACGCGAAAACACCGAGGGTGAATACTCCAGCGTTGGCGGCACCCTGTTTCCCGGCACTGACCGTGAAGTGGTGATTCAGGAGACGGTGATGACGCGCACTGGCGTCGATCGCATCCTGAAGTTTGCGTATCAGTTGGCCCAGAGCCGGCCGAAGAAACACCTGACCTCCGCCACCAAATCCAACGGCATCGCCATCACCATGCCTTACTGGGATAGCCGCGTCGAAGCGATGTCCGGCCAGTTCCCCGAGGTTCGCGTCGATAAGTATCACATTGATATTCTCACCGCCAACTTCGTGCTGCACCCGGACTGGTTTGATGTGGTGGTCGCCAGTAACCTGTTTGGCGATATCCTCTCCGATCTCGGCCCGGCCTGTACCGGCACTATCGGCATTGCGCCTTCCGCCAATATCAACCCGGAAGGGCTGTTCCCCAGCCTGTTCGAGCCGGTTCACGGTTCTGCGCCCGATATCGCCGGTAAAGGCGTCGCCAATCCTATCGGGCAGATCTGGTGCGGGGCGATGATGCTGGAGCACCTCGGCTACAAAGCGGCGGGTGATGCGGTGTTAGATGCGATTGAACGCACGCTGGCGGCGGGACAGCATCTGACGCGCGATCTCGGCGGCAGCGCCAGCACCGAACAGCTCGGTGCAGCCATCGCCGCCGCGCTGTAAATCAATCCGGCAACTGCACCACGCACTCAGGGTGCCAGCCTGGCGGTAACGGTTCCGGCCGTATTATCGCCAGGCTGTGCAGTTGCAGGTTCTCCACCCCACGCGCGAACAGGCCCGGCAGTCCGCCGGGATAGCGCTCGACACCAAAGGCTTCGCCGGTTTTCGGGTCAAGTTTGTAGGCGTTATCCAGCCCCATGCCGGTCGGGGAGTCCGGGTTACAGGGCGGCCGTACATCATAGTGTCCCTGTGCAACCGGTGCCACGCTCTGCCGCATCTGCAGCTGGCTGATGACCACATCGCGTATCCAGCCCGGTTCTGCCGCATGCAGGTTAATCGCCCCTTCCGCCACGCCCGTAACGTTACTGAACTGCACCTGCTCTACGATGCCGGGCATGATGGCGGGATCGCGGCGGCGTACCGAAATATGCAGCGGATCGGCTTTTCCCCAGTGACAGGGCGGCGCGTGGTGACAGGCAAAAGTCAGATTACTGAACAGCAGACGCCGCATCGCGCCGCCGTCACGCGACAGAATGCCAATGCCACGGTTGGAATCAAAAATGGTGCAGCCGGTCACCGTGACATCTTCCACATCATCCCAGGTTTCAGTGCCGATTTTAAAGGCGCAGCTGTAGCTGCGCAGCAGGCAGTTGGTGATCATGATCTGCCGCGCCGGACGCCGTAGCGCGGCCGGTTTATGGGTGGTTTTGATGCAGATGGCATCATCAGCGGCGCTGAGGTAGCTGTTGCTGACAAACACGGCTTCGCAGCTGTCGATGTCGAGCGCATCGGTATTTGGCATAGTCATGGCGTTGTCGATGGTGAGGTGGTCGATATGCACATGGCGACAGCTCACCAGATGCACTGTCCACATCGGTGCCTGCACTATGGTAAAGGCGGTCAGCGTCACCTGTTCGCAATCTTCAAACACAATGATGCGCGGCCGGTCGGCACGCGGCAGACGATAGCCCTGCTCATCCCGCTCAGCGGCAAACCAGGCTTCACCCTCGCCATCGATGCGGCCGGTGCCGCTAATGGTGATATTCCGCTGGCCCAGCGCATAGAGCAGCACGTTGTGAGACTTTTCCGCGCAGCTCAGCGCCTGTACCGCCTGGTAGTCAGCCAGCCGCGGACTGGCGATCAGCACCGCACCCGCTTCAAGGTGCAGCTCAAAATCAGAGGGCAGGTTCAGGCAGCCGCTGCGATAACGTCCGGCTGGCAGCGTCAGACGGCCACCGCCTGCCGCCGCAATCTGATCCATCGCGCGTTGCAACACGGCCGTGTCCGGGGTTTCGCCATCGGCGACAGGGTGAAAATCAGCAAGGGAAAGGTGCATCATGCGTCTCCCGCAGGGTTGAGGAGGAGGAATTGCAGCACGATACGGCGCGGCAAACCTTTGTCTGGCCGCCAGTGCGCCGTTTCGTGCGGAACTTCACAAATTACTTCACGGCCCCTTCGGTGACGCCGCTGATGAACTTGCGCTGGAAAATCAGGAACACCACGATCAGCGGCATAATCACAATCATCGCGCCCGCCATCAGCACCGGAATGTCGATGGTGTTTT
>Ga0308162_1002188_pt1 | contig 13319 bp, 9 predicted proteins | sample PhySR2_FD_201370 | JGI IMG/M metagenome (GOLD analysis project Ga0308162, IMG submission 201370) | Phyllosphere microbial communities from UC Gill Tract Community Farm, Albany, California, United States - DLSLS.R2 | ecosystem: Host-associated > Plants > Phyllosphere > Unclassified | place: USA... | reverse complement strand
TGCGTGCTCTGGGTGTCGGGCTATCATACGCAGTCGCGAATGCGCTGTTCGGTGGGTCGGCGGAGTATGTGGCGTTGCTGATGAAGCAGCAGGGGATTGAGACCACCTTCTTCTGGTATGTTTCAGCCATGGGTGCGGTAGCATTTCTGGTGTCGCTGTTGCTGCACAGACGCGGCAAAGGGATTACGCTTTAACAAGGCGACTGACTCAGATTTCACAGGGCAATGCCGCGGGTTGCATCCGCGGCATCCCACACGAACGCTTTCCAGCGCCAGCCGCTGCCATTCGGGCGGCTGTCATATCACTCTTTTCCCGCCCCAATACTTAATGAAAACAGGATGCCGATAGTCTGGTTTTGACGGCCAGAAAGAGGCTGGCGCTGCCCATATTCATTGCCTGCAGCAGCCAGCGCGGCAGAAGCGAAAACATGTTCCGCTTTATCCCGTCATGCTCGCTGATCTTCCGCCATATCGACGCATCCACTGCACAGCAGCACAGCAACAGGATACTTCGCGTAATGAATGCCTCTATGGCCGCAGCGATTAAAGAATACGGCTGATCAGGCGATCGATACGTATCCGGCGCAGACGGCGAATCAGTTTCCGCACTTTAGCCGGGTAATCGGCAATACTTTCAAGCTCACGGAAATGCGTCACTATCGTCGTGTTCTGACGGATTAACGTAAGCTCTTTCTCACGCTGAGCCGCTAACTCCTGATGAGGATCGTGAATCAGCACCGCATTTTCCAGATCAAGCCGCCATGCACGCGGGTTGAGGTTATTACCGGTAATCAGCTGCCATTCGTCATCAACCCACATCCCTTTAAGGTGATAACTGTTTTCACCATCCTTCCAGAGTCTCACGACCAGTTGATCGGTCGTAACATAGTAGTGCAGACGGCTCATGAAACGACGCAGATTGATTTCATACAGGTAAGGCAGCGCGCCGATAATTTTGAATGGCTCATCAGGCGCAATGTAGAAATCATTGGCGGTTTTATCACCGACGATGATCTCGACTTTTTTCCCCTGGCGCAGCAGATGAATGATATTACGCACCAGCAGGGCGGGCATGTTGAAGTAAGGGGTACAGATGATCAGCTTCTGTTCCGCACAGGGCATCAGATGGAAAATGGTTTTATTGAGCAGGCTATGCTTGCCCAGACCGACCAGTGGCGTGACCGTCAGTTCATCATTGCCGGCATTGCCTTCAAACTGGTAATTGAAACCCCGGAGATCCTGACGGAACTGGCGTGTCTCATTTTTGATTTCAGGACTTGAGGGGCGTTCTGCAAAATCGAGCCGGTTGACGGCTTCTGCAGGTTTAAGATTCAGCGTGATCCACTCATACATGGTATCGGTCAGTTGGGGATTCCGGATAACCTGATAGCGATCATACCGATACTTATCATGCTGATGCAGGTAGACATCATTGATGCTGGCACCGCTATAGAGCAGCATATCATCAATAATGAAGCCTTTTAGATGAAGCACGCCCAGCGCTTCACGCGTATTAACCGGAATGCCATAAACCGGGATGGCAATATCCGGATAGCGTGTGGCCATTTCGCAATACCAGTCAGCATTGGTTACGCCTCGTGCTGCGCCAATTCGGCCACGTTGCGCGCGGTGCCAGTCGACCAGAATCGAAATATCCAGCGTTGGCCGCGCCTGCTTCGCGCTATAGAGCGCATCCATAACGGCACGTCCGGCGTCATCATTTTCCAGATAAAGCGCAACAATACAGATGCGTGTCTGTGCGGTCGCTATTTTCTCCAGCAACGTCTGGCGAAACTCAGCAGGCGAATAAAGTGTCGACACATCCGCAACGGATTGTGACAGTTTAGGCAGCTGTGCGAGGTGTTGTTGGTGTTTGTTACGTTTGAATTTAGACAACATCACAGTGCACTTCTTCTCTGTTCATTGCATGGCCTTTTGCCATCAAATCAGGGTTATAACCACAAATAATAACATCAACTCCGTCAATTCGAACGTTTTTTACCTTTCTCTACAAGGTGGGTTGATCTCATTCTGTAAGGACAATTTCAGGCTGACAATACCGTCATCCAGTTGAATATCAACATGAAAGTTAAGTTTACGGGCCAGCGTAATCATGCCGCGATTATGGGGCATGGTGATACCGTTCAATTGTTGCAAGCCGTGATGTCGGGTGTAGCGGATCATCTTTTCCAGCAGACGGCGGCCCATGCCTAACCCTTTCAGGTCAGAACGGACCAGCACCGAAAACTCCGCATCAATGTTATCCGCATCAGAAATAGCGCGGGTTACGCCGATGATCTCAGGTCGTCCCTGATGCTGACGCACCGCTACGATCGCCATCTCACGGTCATAATCGATCTGGGTCATATTGGCGAGGTCATCATGGGTGAATTCATTGATTTCACTGAAGTAGCGGTAGTAAAGGTCTTCTTTGGTCACCTGGCTGATGAAGTCGCGCAGCAAAGGTTCATCTTCTGGCAGGATCGGCCGGAACAGGCAGAATTGCCCATTCTTTAATTCCACCTGCTCCTCAAGATGCTGAGGATAAGGACGAATTGCCAGCCGCGCTTCGTTATCGCCATCGAACGGAGCCAGCGTCAGGGTGACATCCAGCAGGGTAAAATCATTACCCGCTGCCAGTAGCGGATGAATATCCAGTCGCTGGATCTCCGGGCAATCCACCACCAGGTTAGAGACCTGCACCAGCAACTGGCTCAAACCGGGGATATCCAGCGGATTCAGGGCGCTACGGCTGCGGATTTTTCCGCTCTTGATTGCCTGAATCACCAGATAGCGTGCCAGTGTCATATTCAGCGGAGGCAAAGCAACCGCAGCCTGTTTATCGGCCTGCCATTCAACGCCGCCTTCGCCCAGCATAATGATTGGACCAAACAGGGCATCCTGTTCGACCACGACCCGCAACTCCTGCGCGCCCGCACGGCTGGCCATGCTCTGAACCAGCAGCCCTTCAATACGCGCCTGCGGCAGCGTCTGTCTGACCCGATCAAAAATGGCCTCAGCGGCATGCTCTACTTCGCTGGCATTGCGCAGATAGAGCATTACACCCTGAACCTCCGACTTATGGGCGATATCGGGTGAACGCAGTTTCAGCGCCACCGGATAGCCAATCTGATCGGCAATCGCCACAGCCGATGTGCTGTCGCTGGCGATCCAGGTCGGCAGTGTCGCCAGTCCGTATGCCTGCAATACTGGCTGCACTTCGTGCGTATCCAGCGCGGTAACGCCGCGCGACAGCGCCTGTGACAGCAACTGGTGAGCCTGAGCGCTATCCTGCTTCAGTGTTGTGGGCAGGGCAGGGGTTTCACGCAGCTGCTTCTGGTTACGGCGATACTCAACCTGATGCATAAAGGCGGTGACGGTGCCTTCCGGCGTGCGCCAGGTCGGGATGCCCGCCTGCGTGAAGGCACGACGTGCAGCCTGGGAAGAGAACTCGCCGCTCCAGTTGGTCAGCAGCGTCACCAGCTTACCGCGCGGGTGACGGGCTATGGTGTCGATCAGATGTGCGGCCGTTTCAGTTGCGGGCGCGACCGCGCTTGGCGCATGAATAATCATTAATGCATCAAGTTCATGGCTGTTGAGCAGAATCTCCACACAGGCGGTATAACGTTCCGCTGTGGCGTCATCTTTTAAATCCAGCGGATTACCGCGACCTGCACCCGCGGGTAGCAGCGCCTCCAGTTGCTGACGTGTCTCATCGCTGAGCTGCGCCAGTTTTCCGTTACGGGCATAGAGTTCATCCAGCGCCAGCGCGGCAGGTGCGGCTCCATTGCTGATGATCATCAGTCTGTCGCCTCGCAGCGGGCGCATATGGCTTAGCGACTCAACGGCGGAGAACAGCTCATGGGTATCCTGGACCCGCAGCAACCCGGCGCGCTGAATGGCCGCATCCCAGGCGGCGTCAAGGCCGCTGTGGGTGCCAAGCAGCGCCTGGGCTTCGCGGCTGCGACCACTCTTGATGATCAATATCGGTTTATTCCGCGAGGCACTGCGGGAAGCGGAAACAAAACGACGCGCATCGCTGAGGTGCTCAAGATAGAGCAGGATGGCGCTGGTCTTGCCGTCACGCGCCAGGAAGTCGAGCAGGTCATCGACATCGGTATCCAGACTGTCACCCAGCGCAATAAACCAGGAGAAACCGAGATTACGCTGCTGCGCCCAGTCGAGAATGGTATTAGAGACGGCGGCGGACTGAGAGATAAACGCGATGCGGCCTTTCTCAATTGGCACCGGCGAGAAGCTGGCATTCAATCCCTGCCAGGGCGCCAGCAGGCCCAGACTGTTTGGTCCCAGCAGACGTATCTGCCATTTACCTGCGCAGGCTTTGAGCTCGGCCGACTGGCTGGCGGGCGCGGAGAGGATAATGCAGGCCTTGCAGCCTTTTTCGCCGAGCTGTTGCAGCAACTCGAGGTTACGTTTCGAGTGGGTACAGATCACCGCCAGGTCGGGCGCGAAAGGTAGGCTGTCGATGGTGGGCCAGGCCAGCACGCCGCTGACTGCTTTATATTTTGGCGTCACCGGCAAAACCGGCCCGCTAAAACCGCCCGCCAGCAGGTTACGCATCATAAAGTATCCGGCACGCCCGGGCGTGACCGAGGCACCAATCACCGCAATTGATTTAGGTCGTAACAGCGCTTCCAGTCCGCGTTGGCTCATCTCGCCCTCCAGAGATCGGGATTTGCGTGATTGTAAACGCTTTTTGCTGGCAGTGCTTCCGGGCAGATCGCAGGCTGAAGATCCGGATCTTAGGGTTGATCAGCCCTGGCGCTCGCCTGCCGGAAGAAGAGGGATGCGGTTAAGCCTGTCCCGCGTGATGCGGTTTCCCTGCCAGGTAGGCCGCACGGAACTGATCAAAATGATGAGATAGTGCTTCTGCCGCCAGCCGATCGCCCGCCTGCGCCAGCAGCGCCGCGGCCACTTCAGCGGTACAGTGCTGACCTTCGCCGTGCGCCTCCCGCAGTGTATAGCGCGAAGGGGTGCTCACATCCAGCGACATCACCGGCAGGGCGTCGAGCCAGGGGCTTTTGCGGAACATCTTGCGTGCTTCGGTCCAGGTGCCATCCAGCATAATAAACAGCGGCGGCTTGCCGCTGGTGGGTGGCGTTGTCAGCACCTCGCGACCAGGATCCGCATAGGCGGCCGGAAAGACGACAAGCGGCTGATAATCAGGATTGCGCACGGCCGCCAGCAGCAGCGGATCCGGCTCGGTGCGTGACCAGCCAAACGCCTGGGTATCCGGCAGAATATCGGCAATCAGACGCCCGGTATTGCTCGGTTTCATCGGCTCGGTATCAAACATCACCAGGCAGAAGCGGCTACGGGCAGACGCAGGCACGATCTGACTGCAAAGACAGTTGGCTTCTGGCAGCAGACAACCCTGGCAGCGAATGACACGATTTCCACGCGCAAGGAAAGGACGGGTGGCACGCGCCAGGCGTTGGGTGCGCAAGCGCAAAACAGCATTATCAGACATGAGGTTTCAGGGCAGGAAAAAACGTCAGTGTAATCGAAGCGCAGGCGAAAAGGAAAAGGCCAGACTGGCTGGCCTCTGAATATTACAGTGATTCATCCAGCCATTCGTTAAACGGTGCCTTGGGCATGGCACCATTCAGCATGTCCACCCGCTCGCCGTTCTTAAACAGCATGATGGTAGGAATACTGCGAATGTTGAAACGGGCGCTCAGGGCCGGTTCCGCTTCGGTGTTTACTTTAATAAAGCGGACTTTCCCGCTGCGCTCGCTGGCGACATCTTTAAACACGGGCGCAAAATTGACGCAGGGACCGCACCAGGGCGCCCAGAAATCGATCACCACCGGCAGATCGTCCTGCAGATATTTGTCAAAGTTAGCGCTGGTGGCATTGACCACCTCGCCATCAAACAACGCATTTCCGCAGCGGCCGCATTTCGCCGCATCGGCAAGGCGTTCTTCAGGAACGCGATTGGTTGCCTGGCAGGAAGCGCATACCGTATTCATAGGAACCTCTGAGGTTTAAAAGTGTCAGTCTGGTAATTGTTGTCCATTATGAAAGAGGGCGGATTCCTGCTCAATCTGGATTGCTCTATAGGTTCAATAGTTGATAGCTAAGCGCCAGCACATCAGGTAATCTGCGCGCTCTCAATGCAGGAGGAAGATATGAACGACGAATTTAAAGGCAAGAGCGGCAAGGTTAAGGTGATGTACGTGCGTGGCGAGGACGATAAAAGTGCGCGTGCGCCGAATCCTCGTACAGGCAAAGGTGGTCACGCTGCTGCCCGCCAGGATGATAATCGTCGTTCATCTGGCCCCCGTACAGAACGCAGTCAGGAAGGTGGTCGCTCCGCGGGGCGTCGCAGCGACGACACTGGTCGCAGCAGTTCACCGCGCCGTGACGAAGGCGGACGTGGCGCGCCACGCCGTTCAGACGAGGGTGCAGGTCGCCGCAACGATCGTGGCGATGATAGCCGTGGCGCCTATGGCAGCAGCGACTCCCCATGGCGCACCGTATCACGCGCGCCATCAGCAGACCGTGCTGCATCGCCTGAGAGTGATAAGCCCGATCATGGCGGCATCAGCGGCAAGAGCTTTGTTGATCCTGAGCAGATCCGTCGTCAGCGTAACGAAGAAACCCGCGTTTATGGTGAGAACGCCTGTCAGGCACTGTTCCAGAGTCGTCCGGAAGCGATTGTTCGCGCCTGGTTCATTCAGGAAGTGACTCCGCGTTTCCGTGAATCGCTGCGCTGGCTGGCGGCGAACCGCAAAGCCTATCACGTGGTAGAAGATGCAGAGATCACCAAAGCATCAGGCACTGAGCATCACGGTGGCGTCTGCTTCCTGATCAAAAAGCGTATGGGTATGGCGGTTTCGGAATGGCTGAGCCAGGCAACAACCAAAGATTGCGTACTGGCACTGGAAGATGTCAGTAACCCGCATAACCTGGGCGCGATTATGCGCAGCTGCGCGCACTTTGGCGTAAAAGGTTTGCTGGTAAACGATGCCTCACTGCTGGAGTCGGGTGCAGCAGTGCGCACCGCAGAAGGCGGTGCCGAGCATGTTCAGGCCATCAGCGGCGCAACTTTCAGCGAAGGTCTGGAAGCGTTCCGTAAAGCGGGTTACACCATCGTGACCACCTCCAGCCATCAGGGCACGCCGCTGGCGCAGGCTAAGCTGCCGGAGAAAATGGTGCTGGTGTTAGGTCAGGAGCGTGAAGGTCTTTCTGACACCGCGTTCAAACAGGGTGACATGAGCCTGTCGATTGGCGGCACCGGCAACGTGGAAAGTCTCAACGTTTCGGTCGCAACCGGCGTACTGCTCGCCGAATGGTGGCGTCAGAACGCATAAAAAAACGGGCCGAAAGGCCCGTTTTGCTTTGTCACGTCAGTGTGCGCCACCGCCGCCACCGCCTGCACCAAACGGCGGACGGGCAAACCAGATCAGCACCAGCAGGATCAGGAATACCCCCGCCGATGCCCAGAAAATTTCATTCGCTGAAATGATCAGTCCCTGATTGGTAATCTGCTGCGCGATATACGCAGACGCCTGCTGCTGCGTCATTCCCAGGCTCTCCAGCTGGCTATACATCTGCTGCGAATTAACGTTGTACGGGGTAATCGACTCGGTCATATAGCTATGATGCATCGACTCGCGATTCGTCCACATCGTGGTTGTAATCGACGTGCCTACCGAGCCAGCAAACGTACGCATAAAGTTCGACAGGCTGGATGCTGCGGCCATGCGCTCCGGCGGCAGTCCCGACAGCGTAATGGTCGTCAGTGGCATAAAGAAGCAGGCTACGGCAAAGCCCTGGATAAACTGCGGCCAGGCTGAGGCACCAAAGTCCATCCCCGGTTCAAATGTATACGCGCGCCAGTAGAAGCAGATGGCATACATAATGAAGCTGAATGTGACCAGCCGTCGCATATCGAGCTTATGCGCAAAGCGACCAATAATCGGCGACAGGATCACCGGTATGATGCCTACCGGTGCCGACGCCAGGCCTGCCCAGGTTGCGGTATAACCGTAAACCTCCTGCAGCAGCTGCGGTAACAGGACTATCGAGCCGAAGTAGAGCATGTACGCCAGACTGATCGACAGACAGCCAATGGTAAAATTGCGCGACTTAAACAGGGAGAGGTCAATGATCGGGTGATCGTCCGTCAGTTCCCAGACCAGCAGGACTGAGAGCGCAATCAATGCCACGACCCCTAACACGATAATCTCGGCCGAGTTAAACCAGTCGAGCTCCTTTCCGCGATCCAGCATGACCTGTAAACAGCCGATCCCCACGACCAGCAGCACCAGCCCGACCATGTCGATCCGCCGGATTTCGGTTTTAGTTTCCCGGCCACGCAGCGTTTGCAGCGTCAGTATGACCACGGCCACACCAATCGGCACGTTGATAAAGAAGATCCAGCCCCAGTGATAGTTATCGCTGATCCAGCCGCCCAGTATCGGGCCACAGATCGGCGCGACGATCACCGTCATCGCCCACAGCGACAGTGCCAGACTGCGCTTAGCGGGCGGATAGTTGTTGAGCAGCAGACTTTGCGACAGCGGGATCAATGGACCCGCAACAATCCCCTGAATGACACGGAAAAAGATCAGCATCTCCAGGCTATCTGACATACCACACGCCCAGGAGGCGATGGCAAACAGAATGGTCGACCAGGTGAACAACTTCACTTCACCAATGCGCTTTGCCAGCCAGCCGGTCAGCGGGATCGAGATCGCATTCGCGACACCAAACGAGGTGATTACCCATGTACCCTGAGAGTTCGACGCGCCCAGGTTCCCGGCAATCGTAGGGATGGCCACGTTGGCGATGGTCGAGTCCAGCACCTGCATGAACGTCGCCAGCGACAGCGCAACGGTCATCAGGACCAGCGGCATCCCTTCAAGCGGTTTTTGTGCCATTACAGCCTCCGCGTCATCATCCGGCGTTGGCGCGGACAATATCGGTGATCAGCTGATTGACCGGCGCAAGGTCAATCGCCAGGGCATTGCTGCTGTAAGCGGCCTGCTGGCGGACGCTGGTAGCCAGCACACTGCCTTCGTTGCTGGTGGTATCGATTTTGACCAGCGTGGAGAGGCCGATGCGCAGTGGATGTCTGGCGATATCTTCCTGATTCAGTTCGATACGAACCGGCAGGCGCTGAACCACTTTGATCCAGTTACCGGTAGCATTCTGTGCAGGCAGCAGAGAGAAGGCGCTGCCGGTGCCCATATCCAGTCCTGCGACTTTGCCATGATAAACGACGTCGTCACCGTAGATGTCGGCAACCACGGTGGCAGGCTGACCAATGCGTACGCCAGCCAGCTGGGTCTCTTTGAAGTTGGCATCGACCCACAGATTCGTTGCAGGCACGACAGCCAGCAGCGGGGTGCTGGTGGAGATTTGTGAACCGACCTGCACGCTGCGACGTGAGACAAAACCATCCATCGGGCTGCGGATCTCAGTGCGCTGCAGTGCCAGCCAGGCATCACGCAACTCAGCTGCGCTCTGTTGCACAGCTGGCTGATTCTCCAGCGAGGTATTAAGGATCATCGCCTGATTAGCATTATATTGCTGAATCGCGACATCCAGCTGCGCTTTAGCCGTCGCGACAGCGTCCCGGGCGTGCTGCAACTCTTCACGGCCAATCAGGTTAGCTGCACCCAATGGCTCACGACGTTTCAGGTCGGCCTGTGCCTGCGCCAGCGCAGTTTGCTGCAACGTAATGCTGGCCTGGTACTGTTTGCCATTGATCATCAGCTGATGCGTCTGACGCACGCTGGTGGCCAGTGCCGTCTGCGCTTTTTCAAACGCCTGTTCAGCATCCGTCTTATCGAGTGAAACCAGCACATCGCCCTTTTTCACGAAATCGGTATCTTCAAACCAGACTTTGTTCACGCTACCGGAAACCTGTGCCATCACCTGCACCTGATTACCTGCAACGTAGGCGTCATCGGTCTCCTGAAAATGGCGCAGGACCAGGAACCAGTAAACCCCCCAGGCAATACCAATCAGCACAAAGATCAGCGCCAGCACAATGAGCACACTTTTGCGCTTCTTCTTTTTACTGGCTGACGGTTGCGGACTTTGTGCTTCTGCCGTTGCACTCATGACTTTCTCCACGTTTTCCATTTAGACGGGCAGCAGAAATCCATTTCTGCCAGCGCCCGAGTCGAAAAAGCCAGCGACTAGGCGCTGGCCAGATAAAAAAGGAAGTTAAAATAACGATTTCGACGGGTGATTGTGTCGCACTTATTGCTATTAGCGGGACAGCGAGGCGATCAGCTGATCTTCATCCATTTTATCAAGACGATTAAGCAGCTTACGGGTAATACCTTCCAGCTGGGATTTCTCATCGACTGACAGCGACGACCAGAGATACTGCAGGCTCTGATGCTGAGGGGGCAGCAACTGACGCAGGAACTCCATGCCTTTATCGGTCAGATGCAGGTGCAGGCAGCGACGGTCGTGATCGCTTTCGCGACGCTCAATCCAGCCGCGCTTCTCCAGCTCATCGGCAATGCGCGTCGCATTGGTGCGTGAAGAGCCAAGGGCTGAACTGAGTTCAGAAGGCTGAATGCTGTGGTTTTCCTGCGCATCCAGCGTAATCAACGCCATGAACAGGGTTTCATTAATCCCCTGTGCTTTCAGCATCTTATTACGGTTGTCCAGCAGTTTACCCTGCATATGCATACAGAGACGCGTCAGAATAATTTCCTGTAACGGAAAATCCTTATGGCGATTGGCACGGATGTTTAGCATCTGCTCAATGGGAGTAAACGAACTTTCCATTAAAAAAAACCTCACTAATTGCAACTTGTATAATAACTATGGTGACAGGGTAAGCGTAGTCACTTTTTGGCAGGTGATCGCTCTCAGACCCGCACTCTGTACCATCAAAGGTATTCCAGGCCACTCCCTGGCCCTGGGTCAAAAACCCGTACACCCGGCGGCAGCGCTGAGCCGGGACGTTTTCAAAAGAGGGCAAATTTAATAATATCGCGAGGAAAAATAACCGAAGTGAATAGCTTTGTTACTAACCATAACAAACCTAACCATTTGTGACCAGACCCTTGCACTGTCGGGCCAGGATTCAGTTGATTATTTCCGGCTCAAAGCGCGATCCCTTTGCCCAGATCAGCAGATTAGTCAGCGTAAGCAGTGCGCCAGCGCCACAGACGCCATGCCAGCCCCACAGATGATAAGCGGTGGCGGAGAGCAGCGAACCCGCCGCACCACCTATAAAGTAGCTGGTCATGTAACCTGCATTGAGACGGTTACGCGCCTCCGGCATCTGCGCATAGATCACGCTTTGATTGGTGATATGGACAGCCTGCACCGCCAGATCCAGCAGCAGAATGCCAATAATAAGCGGCACCAGCTGCGCTGCGCCCCATGCAATAGCGGCCCAGGAGAGCAACATGAGCAGCAGGCCGAGTCGGGTCGTCAGCTTCGCTTTACCCCTGTCAGCCAGTGAGCCCGCCTGACGAGCGGCCAGCGCCCCTGCGGCACCGACCAGCCCCAGCAGGCCGATCTCACCTTCTGAGAAGTGATAAGGCGCGCCAGAAAGCAGAAACGCCATTGAGGTCCACAGCAGGCTGAAATTGGCAAACGCGAGACAGCCGGTCCACGCGCGGGTGCGGATCACGCGATTACCTGCATACAGGCGAAAGATAGAGGCCAGCAGTTGTGGATAGCTCATTGGCACGGACTGCTTAACACGTGGCAGCGCTCGCCACAGCGCCAGCGCCATCACGACCATCAGCAAACTGGCTGTCCAGTAGACCGTACGCCAGCCGCCAAGCTGTGCGAGGCCGCCTGCCACGGTGCGCGCCAGCAGAATCCCCAGCAGCAAACCGCTCATGACGGTACCAACGATTTTGCCGCGCCGCTCCGGCTCGGCCAGTGTGGCAGCCAGCGGCACCAGGATTTGCGCAGCGACCGAAAACAGGCCAGTCATGACTGTGCCCAGCAGTAAAAAGGGGAATGAGTGCGAAAGGGCGATGATGACCATGCCCGCCGCAGCCAGCAGGATCATCGTTACAATCAGGCTGCGTCGGTCAAAGCGATCGCCTAACGGCACCAGCAACAGCAATCCGCAGGCATAGCCGAGTTGCGCCGTGGTGACAATAAACCCGGCGAGGCTAACAGAGAGATCAAACTGTTGAGCGATGGTATTAAGCAGTGGCTGAACGTAGTAGTTACTGGCTACGCAGAGGCCGGTTGCTACCGACATCAGAACCACTAAAGCAGGCGTCAGACCCTGGCGAGTCGCATTCATAAACAGCATCGGTCGCTAATAATCATTTGAGGTTAATAATAACTCAAAAAACTATTTCACACGCATGTTTATTAACAGGCCATACCAGTCGGGATAGCAGGCATAAAAAAAGGGCAGAAATGTTTCCGCCCTTAATCACTGTCCGACTTAAGGCGTATGCTCCCTGAGCCAGCACTTTTATCAACCACCCTGGGGCGGACATGTTTTCATGTTATTGCGCGGCGGCCTGAGCCTCGCTGATCCATTTATCGAACTCAGCCTGATGCGCTTTAATCCAGCCATCAACATGACGGTTAATCGCCTCTTCTGAGTTTTGTCCGGCATGCATCGCTGAGTTTTCAGCATTGATATCGGTAATAGGCAGCTTCATGACCGCAAACAGACGGGCCGCCGCCGGATTTTTCGCCGCCCAGGCTTTGTTGGCGACGATGTGCATGGTATTAACCGGGAAACCGTAGTTCGCGCCGTTTGGCAGCTTAGTATCCACATCCTTCTGTTCGCCAGGCAGCGACGAGAACGGCACCTGCAGCCAGACTACATCGCGGCCCGGCTTCAGCACATCGCTCAGCCAGTAGGGCGTCCAGGTATAATAAAGGATCGGCTTACCCTGTTTGTAGCGTGCCAGCGTATCCGCCACCATCGCCGAATAGTTACCCATATTAGCGGTCACGGTATCACTGAGACCAAAGGCGCTGTTCTGATGATTAATTACCGCTTCACAGCCCCAGCCTGGCGTACAGCCGGTCATATCCGCCTTGCCATCGCCGTTGGCGTCAAACAGTCTGGCGATCTTAGGATCTTTCAGCTGTTCGATATTGGTGATGTGATATTTCTCGGCGGTCTTCTTATCAATCAGATAACCCTGGGCGGCACCGGTAACGTAGGTTCCCTGTCGATACAGCTTCTGATCGCCACCGGCAGCTTTATACATGTCGTCATGCAGCGGCTGCCAGTTCACCGCGGTAAAGGTGGCGTCGCCAGCGGCGATAGAGGTGTAGCCAACGTTGTAATCCACTTCACTCGGCTTGCTGACCTGATAGCCGAGTTTTTCC